>JAEEGL011885738.1_pt1 | contig 13260 bp, 15 predicted proteins | sample 9134231 | NCBI WGS metagenome assembly JAEEGL01 (sample SAMN16246548, study PRJNA631951) | gut metagenome | biome: gut microbiome; feature: rumen; material: fiber-attached | host: Bos | place: Iran: Karaj | collected 2018-10 | reverse complement strand
GGTAAGCGGGACGGTAGTAGTGGGCAAAGCCGACCATGATCTTGCCGTCATACTGATCTGCCATTGCCTTGATCTTCATGGCGTCTTCCATCGTGCAGGCAACGGGTTTTTCCATGTAGCAGGCCACATGGTGCTTCAGCACCATTTCGACATAATCCAAGCGCTTGGTGGGCGGGGTTGAAATCACCACGTAATCCGCTCGGACCACATAGTCCTCGATCTCTTCATAGGTGCAGGAGGGGCAGCCAAACTCGTTGCGGTAGATTTCCAGGTTCTTTTCGCTTACATCGTAGACGCCGATGACCTCGCCGCCCAGACGGACTACTGCGCGGCCGTGATAGCGGGCAATGTCACCCGCGCCGATCATAAATACCTTCATGATTTTCTCCTTGTATAAGATAAGGGTTTTACAGCACCCCGCCTGTCAGCGCGGGGTTTAATCCGTTTATTTCTTCGTCAGTTTCCGGGCAACATCCACGATGTTTTCAACCGTCACGCCGTTGAGCTCCAGCAGGCGCTCATAAGGGGCTGACTGGCCAAACTGATCCTGAATGCCGAGGCGCCAGACACGGCCTCTGCCCATCTCTGCTGCCACGCAGGCTACTGCTGCACCGAGACCGTTGATAATGTTGTGATCCTCGACCGTGATAATCTGATCGCAATCCAGCACCGCATTGACCACGGCATCCGTATCCAGAGGCTTGACGGTATGCATATCGAGCACGCGCGCCTCAACCCCCGCAGCCTCCAGAACCTCCGCCGCCTCAAGAGCCAGGCGGACTGTATCGCCGTTGGCGATAATGGCGATATCTTTGCCTTCGCGGAGTATCTTGGCCTTTCCGATTTCGAACTCCTCGTCATCGCCATAAATCACGGGGATTGCGTCTCGGGTAAAGCGCAGGTAGACAGGGCCGTTAAATTCTGCCGCGGCACGGACCAGCTTGCGGGCGGAGACATAGTCGGCGGGCATAATTACTGTCATGTTGGGGATGGTGCGGAGAATGCCCATGTCCTCAATGGCCTGATGGCTGGCTCCGTCGTTTGCCGGCGTGACGCCGCCGTGGGAGCAGGCAATCTTGACATTCAGGTTGGGATAGCAGATTTCCTGGCGGATCATCTCGACCATGCGCATTGAACCGAAGGCCGCATAGGTGACCACGAAGGGGATCTTGCCGCAGGTCGCGAGGCCAGCAGCTACACCGGCGCAGTTCTGCTCAGCAATGCCGACGTTCAGGTACTGGTCGGGCAGCTGCTTGCGGAAGTCTCCTGTCTTGCAGCTCTTGCCGATGTCAGCGTCCACCACGAGGATATTCCCGTTCTCTTTGCCCAGGGCGACAATTTCATCACCGAAGCCGTTACGTGTTGGTACACTTTTTCCGAAATTCATTTTCTCTGCCTCCTCAGACATTCACATACTGGTGATCCAGTTCTTCCATTGCCTGTGCGTACTGTTCGTCGTTGGGGGCAACGCCATGCCAGCCCACCTGATTTTCCATGAAGCTGACTCCCTTGCCCTTCACGGTCTTGCCCACAATGCACTTGGGCAGACCGTTCTTTGCCGCAAGCGCCTTGTCCATGACTTCAACCAGCTGGGCCATGTCGTTGCCGTCGCATTCATAGACTTCAAAGCCAAAGGCTTCAAATTTATTCGCCAGGTTGACCGGAGGCATGATCTCTTCACAGGTACCGTCCAGCTGGAGATTGTTCCAGTCCACGAAAACAACCAGGTTGTCCAGTTTGTACTTGTAGGCAGTGCCGCAGGCTTCCCAGATCTCACCCTCGTTGCACTCGCCGTCGCCCACCGCCGAGAAAACACGATAGTCTTTTCCGTCCAGTTTTGCAGCCAGCGCCATACCGACCGCACAGGCAAGCCCCTGTCCCAGGGAACCGGTGGAGATATCAATGCCGGGGCACTTGTTCATGCACGGGTGGCCCTGCAGGGGCGAACCTTCCTTACGCAGCGTGTCGAGTACTTCCATCGGGAAGTAGCCCTTCATGGCCAGCGCCGCATACTGGGCGGGACAGACATGGCCTTTGGACAGGACAAAACGATCACGATCCGCCCAGCGCGGATTTTCAGGATCCACATTCATGTAGCGGAAGTAGCAGGCCGTCATAAACTCTGCCACGGACAGCGAGCCGCCCGGGTGGCCGCTCTTGGCTTTCCAGATCATGTCGATGATATGCTTTCTCAGATCAACGCATTTGTTCTGCAGTTCGGTGACGCTCAGATTCTCTTTCATTGAAATTGCTCCTTTCTTAAATCAGGAAGTAAACACGGTTGAGATGCCAGGGATATAAGTGATGAGCACCAGGACGATCAGGGAGGCGACTAGCAGCGGGATTACCGCCTTGGAAATCCGTTTGAGATCCACATTGGCAACGCCGCAGGCCACATAGAGGTTGACGCCGACTGGCGGAGTGAACAGGCCGATTGCCAGGTTCACGATCATGACCACACCCAGGTGGATCATATCGACGCCCAGAGCCTGTGCCACCGGAACAAAGAGCGGGGTAAAGATGTAAAGGGCGGAGGTGGAATCCAGAAAGCAGCCTGCAATCAGAAGCAGGATGTTTACAATGATGAAGAACACAAAGACAGAGCCGTTGGTCAGGTTGATCAGGCCGTTGGAGATGGCCACGTCCAGGCGGGCGCGGGTCAGCACGTAGGCGAACAGGCTCGCGCAGGCTGTGATGAACATTATCGTTGCGGTTGTGCTGGCAGAGTCGATCAAGATCGCTTTGAGATCCTTGAGTTTGACTGACTTGTAGACAAACACGCCGACCACAAGGCCGTAAACGACGGCGACAGCCGCGGCTTCGGTCGGGGTAAAGATTCCACCGTAGATGCCGCCGAGGATGATGATGGGCATCAACAGACCCCAAAAGGCATCCTTAAAGGCCTTCCAGCGCTCAGCACCGCTTGCCTTCGGCTGGCGCTTCAGATCCATTCTGCGGCCGACAAGCAGGGCTGTAACAATCAGGCCGGCACCCATAATCAGGCCGGGGATAACGCCGGCTTTAAACAGATCGCCGATGGAAGTATCCGCAATTGAGCCGTATACCACGAAGGTGATGGAAGGCGGGATAATAACGCCGATGGCTCCCGCGCAACCCATCAGAGCCGCTGAAAAGGCCGGATTATAGCCGGTCCGGATCATACCGGGAATCAGAACCAGGCCAAGAGCTGCCACAGTAGCCGGACCGGAGCCCGAGATGGCGGCGAAGAAGCAGGCAACAATGACGCAGACGATAGCAAGGCCGCCCTTGACATGGCCCACACAGGCCTCCGCCAGATTGATCAGGCGCTCGGAGATCCCGGCCTTTTCCATGATGTTGCCTGCCAGGATAAAGAACGGAATCGCCAGCAGGACGAACTTACTGGAAGATGCGGAAAACAGAAAGGGCAGGCTGGACATGATGGTATCGATCGGGCGTCCGGCGCCCTGTGCCAGCATGGCCAGCACGCTGGAGGAACCGAGGCAGACTGCAATGGGAGCACCGAAAATCAGCAGGACTGCGAAAGAAACAAACAGAAGGGAAGCAATCATTTCGTTTCGTCCTCCTTTGCAAGATAGGCTTTTTCTTCTTCGGCCGCTTCCTCGATTATGAGCTCGGCATCGGTTTTCACCTGGTCAGACGGCGTCCGGATTTCTTCGAGGGTGATCTGAGCAAAGCGCAGCGTCATGAAGGCGGCGCCGAATGGTACGAAACAGCCGTATATCCACTCTGGCCACTGCATGCTGGGGGTGACCTGGCCGAGGATGTACTCGTTGCGCACCATCTTGATTCCGTAGAAGAAAACTGCAAAGCAGAAGATCGTAGACAGGCTGAAGCCGAAGATCATCAGCGCACGCCGGACTTTGGGGTTGACCGCATCGGTGAGGATTGAGAGACCCAGATGCGCTCTCCTGCGTGCGGCGATCGCGGTGCCCATCATGCTCAGCAGCACGAAAAGATTCGTGGTGATTTCTTCCGAGAAGGAAAGGGACAGATGCAGGACATAGCGGGAAAAGACATTGGCAAAGACCAGAGCGGTCATGGCAATCAGGCAAAGGATGCAGATGCCTTCTTCAATTCGATCAAGGATTTTCACTGCTTTTCCTCCTTACTTGCTGATTCCGAATGCGGAACAGGCATATTCGCCAAAGCGATCAATCATGCCTGCTTTCCACCCGGAAATCGCCTCTGCAAAAGCGGCTTTCTGTTCGTCGTTGAGATAAGTGATCGTCATGCCGTTCGCCTCGAAGCGGGCCAGGATCTCCGCCTCTTCGGTTTCCAGTATATCACGGCCCCAGTTGCAGGCCTCCACGGCGCATTCCGTCAGAAGCTGACGCGTGTTTTCTTCCAGGCTGTTCCAGATGCGGGTGTTTGCAATGAAGAGGTCGTTCTCATAGGAGTAGTTCCAGATGGTCATATACTTCTGAATTTCGTCCATCTTTGCGGTAGAGGTGACTGAAGCGCCGTTCTCCTGTCCGTCAATGGTACCCTGCTGAATCGCGGTGAACACTTCGCTCCAGCTCATTGAGGTTGGGTCTGCGCCCAGAGCACGGAAAAAGCCCATGTAAACCTCGCTGCCGGGAACGCGGATCTTCAGGTTCTTGAGATCTGACGGATCATCAACCACAGTCTTGGAATTGGTCAGCTGACGGAACCCGTTGTGGAAGGAGGCGATGTAAGTGATGCCCTTCGCGGCAAGCCGCTCGGCATAGTATTCGCCGCCGGTCGCATCTATGACCTGGCGCGCGTCTGTATAGCTGTCAAAAGACCAGGGAATGGTGGCTACCGGAAGCTGGCTGTCGATGACTGCGAGTGTGCAGGTGGCGTAGGCTGCCAGGTCCACGCTGCCCTGAGCGATCATTTCGATCCCCTTGGTTGCATTGCCTCCCGCAAGCTGGTCGTTCGGGAACACATCAACCGTGACGCTTCCACCAGACCGTTCCTTTACCAGTTCGGAAAAATAACGTGCAACCCGGCTGTCAATCTGTGTATCCGTTCCGTTGACGGACATGACCAGATTGATCTTCTGGTATTCTGAACTGCCACTGTCCCCTGTTCCCGCGGAATCTCTGCAGGCAGTCAGAAGCAGCATGCTCAGAACCATTATTAGAATCAGCGCTCCTCTTCTGATTTTCATGGCAACTATCCTTTCTGTGCAGCAATCGCTCTTGATATTGCTCAACGTTCAACATTAGCAATATCATCATAGTTGATTCCGTCACGTCTGTCAAGTGTTTTGCGCATATTTCATAAGAATTCAGAGAAATCAACAAAAAGCAGCAGCATGATTTGTCCTCTTTGCATAAAACTGTTCCGGATTTGTTGACAGTGCCGTGATTCTTTGCTACACTTTTGTTCAATGATCAACATTGAATCGTGGAGGACCAGGCTATGGATGTCCAGAAAATCAACAACAATGCTGTCCAGCAGATTATCGATACCCTCACCCAACGGCTGCTGGAGGGGGAAATCGGCCCTGGCGACCAGATTCCCACGGAAGTAGAGCTTGCTGAACGCTTCGGTGTGGCGCGCAACACGGTCCGCGAGGCGATCAAGATCCTAGTGGCGATGGGCGTACTTGAGATCCGCCGCCCTGTCGGGACCTTTGTCTGCAACGGTTTTTCCGAGCCGATGATTAGTCCCCTGCTGTACGGGATAATTCTCGGCCGCGGAGACAGCTATGACGAACTGATGGATCTGCGGGAGATCATGGAAACCGGAACCATGCTGATGGTAATCCGCAGTGCTTCGGATGAGGAGATCAATTCTCTTGAAAAACCTCTTTCCGACCTGAAGAGCGCCTGCCTGCGAAAAAGGCCGTCTGTCGATAATGTTTTTGAGAAAGACAACGCTTTCCATGAATCTATGATGAATCTCTCCCATAACCGTATTGTTTCCCAGATCTCCGGAACGGTACGCATCATGACTCACGACATGCGTCTGGAGAGTGTGAAGCTGATGGTCCGGGAGGGACGCACAGAAGAACTCTATCTGGTGCATGAGAAGCTTTATCGAATCCTTGCGGAGCGGGATATTGACGGCGTTTACCGAGAGATCCGCAGCACCTACTTTGTGCCTAACGAGGAGGGAAAAGTAGTATCCTTGTCAGAAAAGACGGAAGGATGAACCCACATTTTACTGGAATTTAGGTTATGAAACAGAAAACCGCTGTATTATATGTTCACGGAAAAGGCGGCAGCGCCGGGGAAAGCGAACACTACGAGCCGCTGTTCCCCGGCTGTGAAGTCACCGGGCTGGATTACCGAACCTGTACTCCCTGGGAGACGGGACTGGAGATCCGGGAAGCAGTGGAAAAACTGAATAAACAGTTTGAAAGCATTACCCTGGTCGCCAACAGCATCGGCGCGTTCTTCAGCATGCACGCGGGCATCGATGTGATGATCCAAAGGGCTTATCTCATCTCCCCCATCGTCGATATGGAGCTGCTGATCCTGGACATGATGACCTGGTCCGGCGTGACGGAGAAAGAACTGGAGGAGAAAAAAGTGATCTCCACCCCCTTCGGCGAAGACCTATCCTGGGAGTACCTGTGCTATGTCCGGGAGAACCCCGTCCGGTGGAGCGTTCCAACCAGGATCCTGTATGGCAGTAGAGACAGCCTGACCTCACTAGAAACCATCACCGCTTTTGCGGATGCGCACGGCGCCGAGCTGACCGTGATGGAGGACGGCGAGCACTGGTTCCATACGGACGAGCAGATGCGCTTCCTGGACCGGTGGATCCGGCAGGATTTCACGGATTGAAGAAACGGAGAAGCATATGAAAATCGAGCATGTCGCCATGTATGTGAATGACCTGGAAGGGGCGAGAGACTTTTTTGTCAGGTACCTCGGCGGGCATTCCAACAATGGGTACCATAACAAAACCACAGACTTCCGCTCATACTTCATCCGTTTCGACGATGGGGCAAGGCTGGAACTCATGACCAAGCCGGGCATGGCGGATCCGGAAAAGGAACTGAACCGCACCGGATACGTTCACGTCGCCTTTTCGGTTGGCAGCAAAGAAGCTGTGGATCAGCTGACGGGCATGCTCCGGAAGGACGGATACGCGGTCATCAGCGGCCCCAGGACCACCGGAGACGGTTACTACGAGAGCTGTATCGTGGCAATTGAAGGTAACCAGATCGAGATTACAGTTTGATAAATGTCTTGGATAATTGAGGAATCAAAACTAAAAATGACCGATCATATGACCGGTCATTTTTTATATCTCGAAAAATGAAATATTCTCCCTTTAAAGTTGGTTTTAGTTTCACGGATTAAGATGCTCGCAGAAACTCGAAAGGAGGCATCCTCCATATGGACACAACCTGCATCTTCAAACGAATCGAAAAGAAATACCTTCTGTCCGAAGCGCAGTATGAAGCGCTCTTCCAACGGATCGGCCGGCATCTGAAGCCGGACGAATACGGCCGCAGCACGGTGGTCAGCCTCTATCTTGACACACCGGACCACCGGATCATCCGTAATTCCATCGAAGCGGTGGATTACAAGGAGAAGCTACGGCTTCGCAGTTACGGCACTGCAACAGCGGATTCTACGGTGTTTCTGGAACTGAAAAAGAAGTACGGCGGCGTGGTGTACAAGCGCCGCGCAGCCATGACCCTTGCGGAGGCGGAACGGTATCTGCGGCTGGGGATCAAGCCCTTTGAAAGCCAGATCATGCGGGAGATCGACTGGGCCATGAAGCTGTACAAAAGGCCGAAGCCCGCAATGATGATCGCCTGTGAGCGCGAGGCCTGGTTCGACGAAGCGCACCCCGACCTGAGGCTGACCTTCGACCGGAACATCCGCTATCGGGAAACTGCGCTGCACCTTGACCGGAGTTCCGCGGGAATCGCCCTGCTGCCGGAACAGACCGTGCTGCTGGAGATCAAAACTGCCGGGGCAATGCCCCTGTGGCTGGCTGACGCACTGGACTCGGAAGCGATCCTGCCGGGCAGCTTCTCAAAATATGGCGCAGCCTACACCCGCGGCCTGGAAGAAAAGAAACACCCGATTCCAATGATAAAAGGAGAAGCAAGAAATGTCGTTAATCTTTAGTTCCGTCCTGACAGGAAGCCTTTCCATCGGACTTTATTTGATTTGCCTGCTCTTTGCAGGGCTGTGCGGGGCGATCACGGCGCTGGCCCTGTCCCATGAGAGTACGGTCAGCCGCAGCTTTCTGCTTTCACTGGTCGTGCTGCCCATCATCGTCACCACAGTCATCCTCATGGTAAACGGCAACGTGGGGACCGGCGTCGCCGTCGCGGGGGCTTTCTCCCTGGTTCGCTTCCGCAGTGCAGCGGGCAGAGCAAGGGACATCTCGGCCATCTTCCTGGTCATGGCGGCGGGCCTTGCCTGCGCGGCCGGATACATCGCCATTGCGCTGCTGTTCACAATCATCGCTTCCAGCCTGATCCTGCTTCTTTCCCGTATCCCCATGAGCTGTGACCGCTTTATGGCGCTGCACATCACCGTCCCGGAATCCGTCCACTTTGCGGACGCCTTTGACGACCTCTTTGAGGAATACACAAGAAGCTGGAAGCTGAACAAGGCAAAGACTTCCAACATGGGAAGCCTTTACAAGCTGGACTACAAAATCGAAATGAAGGATCCCTCCGTCCTGCAAGAGTTTCTCGACGCTCTGCGCTGCCGGAACGGGAACCTGGAAATTGCACTGTTAAACAACACTGAAGAAGGAGACGAATTATGAAAAACACTTTAAAAACCACACTGACGACAGCCCTGGCGTTCTTTGTCCTGGCACGCTGCGGATTCTCCGCCGTCAGCTCGGCGGAAGGCACTGCGGCGAGCACCGCGCTTTCGACGGAACAACTCCCCTCGGTATCCGAACGGGACGCGTCGGGCGACTATGACGCCGCGGAAGCGGTGACGCTTTCCCCGGAGGACGACCTCACCATCACGGAGGCCGGCGTGTACATCCTCTCCGGCAGCTATGAGAAGATGATCGTAGTCGACGCCGGCGAGGAGGCGAAGGTCCAGCTCGTGCTGAAAAACGCCACGCTCACAAACGGCAACGGCCCCGCGGTCTATGTCCGCAGTGCGGACAAGGTCTTCCTCACCGCGGCGGAAGGCACGGTGAGCACGATATCCGACGGCTCGAATTATACATTCACGGATGAGGAGACCACGCCGGACGCGGCGGTATTCAGCAGGGACGACCTCACCATCAACGGTGCGGGCAAACTGACTATTACCGGCAATTACAAGCACGCGGTCGTGTCCAAGGACGACCTGGTCGTCACGGCAAAGAACCTCACCGTGAGCGCCGCGAGCACCGGCCTGAACGGGAAGGAATCGGTCGCGCTCTCGGATGCTTCGGTCGTGATCAACGCCGGAAACAACGGGATTCGCTCGGATGAGATCGTCAGCATCTCCGGCAACAGCGTGAAGGTCGACGCCTCTGAAGGCATCGAGGCAACGTATATCCTCCTCAGCGGAGGGGACATTACGGTGAACGCCTCGGACGACGGCATCAACGCCGCATGGAAGTCAACGACTTATTCGCCGACCGTGGAGATCACCGGAGGAAACGTGTCCGTCACGATGGGGGCCGGAGACACCGACGGGATCGACTCCAACGGGGACATTATCATCACAGGCGGCACGATCTCGGTAAACGCGGCTTCCGCCTTTGACTACGACGGCAGCGCGACCTTTACCGGCGGCACCGTGTACGTGAACGGCCAGCAGGTCACCACGCTCCCCAACCAGATGATGGGCGGCGGCATGGGCGGCTTCCGCGGAGAGGGAGACTTCAGCAACCGGCCGGAAGGACAGGAAGGCTTCAACGGCGAATTCAACGGAGAAGGCATGTTCGGCCACGGCCCGCGCGGCCAGGGAGGCTTCGGCGGAGACCGCGGCGGCCAGAGAGACTTCGGCGCGCAGCCAGGCAGCTCAGAACAGGCATAATCAAAGCCCACGCAAAACGGGACCCGGATAGTTTCCGGGTCCCATTATTATTATTCTATTCTTATCCGGTTTTCAAGCGAGGGGCAGTTCTGCGGTTACGGTAAGAGAGGCGCCGTCTTCTGATTCGGCGTGGATCTTCCCGCTGTGGGCTTCCGAGACCGCTTTTGCGATCGCAAGCCCGAGACCGAAGCCGCCGGTTTCGGAGTTGCGGGAGCTGTCCCCGCGAGCAAAGCGTTCAAACAGCCGGTCAGCGTTCCCCTTTTCCATGGGCAGGGTGCTGTTCTTCACAACGAGGCGGGCATTCTTTCCCGCCCGGTCAAGAGAGAACTCCACTGAGCCGTCCTCCGGGGAATACTTCATGGCGTTGTCCAGCAGGACGGAAACAAGTTTGGCAAGGGCTTTTTCATCGCCGTTAATATTCAGGTCCGGTGCAACGGAAGAGCTGAAGTGCTTTCCCTGCGAGAGGGCAAGGGCCTGGAACGACCGGGACGTTTCCTCCGCGAGTTCGGAAAGGGAAAAGACCTGCTTCTGGATCCCGCTGTTTTCTTCCTCCATTCTGGACAGATAGACCAGGTCCGACGTGAGCCCGGCAAGCCGGTGCGTCTGTTTGCGGATGTCCGCGATCCATTCGTTCTCTTCTTCCAGTTCCGATTCCAGAACGTCCGCATCGGCTTGGATGACGGTGATCGGCGTCTTCAGTTCGTGCCCGGCGTCGGTGATGAAGCGCTTCTGCTTTTCGTAGCTCTCCGCGATCGGACGGACAATGCGCCCGGAAAACAGCAGCAAAAGGAGAAACACAGCGATGATTCCCGCCAGGGAGATCCCGAAGCTGGCATACAGGAAGGTGCGGAACGAGCCGAGTTCCCGCTGGCAGTTGAGGAAGAGCAGCATAGTCTCTTCACCGCAAAGGGTACTGCAATAGCGGTAGTCCCCGGAGAAGCCTTTCTCCCGCCCGGAGGCATACACGCTTTCCGCAAGTGCTGTTGCTTCCTCCTCCGTCAGGGAAGCAAGGTTTTCGGTGTTCAACCGCGTGCAGTTCCCTTCCGCATCAAACCAGGCCGCAAAGTAGCGGCTCTGATAGGCAAGCTCCCTGTTTTCGCCGCGCCTTGCGTCAAAAGCGCCTTTCCGGTCCTTTTCCGGCGGCGGAGACTGCTGGTCCTGCGGAGGAATCCGGTCCTTGGGCTGGTCCTGCGCACGGAACATCTGCCCGGGGAACACGCCGTTGTTGGAAGAAAGAATCTGCAGCGTTTCATCGGCTTCGGCAACCATGCTCCTGTAATTCAGAATATTGATGGCGCCGATCAGCAGCAAAAGCACCAGGAAAACCGCCAGCATCGCAGCGACAATGAACTTCTTCCGGAGTTTATGGATCATGACTGAACCTCCAGATAGTAGCCAACGCCGCGCTGGGCCTTGATCCCGACATCCGCATCGATTTCCTTCAGTTTCTTCCGCAGCATGGAGATGTAGACCCAGACAATGTTCAGCTCCGCCTCACTGTCATAGCCCCAGATGCGGTCCATGAAGGTCTCCGTGGAAATGAGCTTCCGCGGGTTGCGCATCAGCATTTCCATCATCTGGAATTCCTTCCCGGCAAGCTTGCAGCTGCCGCCCGGTCCGGTGAGGTCGTAGGTCGCGCAGTCGAGCCTGACATTGCCGGTTGAGAGCGTCTTGTCCGGCTGGACAGACAGCACACGCGTCATAGCACGGATCCGGGCGAGAAGCTCCTTCATGTCAAAAGGCTTAGTCAGGTAGTCGTTCGCGCCGCTGTCCAGGCCTTCCACCCGGTCGTCGATCTCGGATTTAGCGGTGAGCAGCAGCACTGGCGTTCTGTCTCCGCGGGAGCGCATCTCCCGGAGCACCTCAAAGCCGTCGCGCTTCGGCATCATGACGTCCAGGATCACACCGTCGTAATTTTCGGTTGCGAGGTAGTCCAGCGCGCTTTCGCCGTCGTACACGACGTCAACGGAATAATTGTTTTTAACCAGGATCGTCGAAACGGCCCTGGCGAGTGATTTTTCATCTTCGGCATAAAGAAGTCTCATGGGCTTCACCTCTTGTCTTCTGAGAAAAAGTTACCATAAACCGGAATGGAAAGCAACAAAGAACATATAGCACGCGAACCTTTAATCAACCTTAAACGGCAAAAGACCGGGAGGCTGTGCGCAGTGTGATGCGTACAGCCTCCCGGCTCTGTTATGCTTTTACAAAACGGAAGTTCTGTTACTTGACGATGACGGTCTTTTCATTCAGGCCGGAGCGCGTGGTCGCGCCGGACACGCCGTCAACCGTCTGGTCCGCTTTCCCGACCAGCAGGACGGCGACCGCAGTCAGAGAAGTGTCGACGCCGAGCTTCTCACAGATCTGGTCGTGGTTCTCGCCGTTGAGGGACATCGTGGGCGAAGAGATGATCTTGACACCGTAGCCGAGGGAAGCGGCGGCGATGTACATGTTCTGTACGGCGAGACCGCAGTCAAAGGCCGGGTTCAGAGAAGCATGTCCTCCTGCGTTCATAGTTTTCTGATGATAGAATACCACGGAAAGCTGAAGAAAAGCTGAAAAACAAACGAAATTCTCTGATAACAACCGCCTGCCGGAAGAAAAAAATCCCGCCTTCCGGTACATCCGGAGAGCGGGAGTGATTTTATACCGTTTTATCCGATTTTACTGTTTGCCTGCTTTCCCGCAGGGCTTGTCACAGCCGGCACAGCCGCAGGAGCAGCCGCCGGAGGCGCCGCATGCGCAGCCGCCGCTTTTCCGCAGCTTTACAACGTGACGCACCGCGAAGAACAGGACGACGGCAATGACGGCGATGACGAGAATATCAGCAATGTTCATGACGCCCACCTCTCACATAAAGCCCAGCATCAGGCCGATCAAGTGCACCAGCAGTGCGGCGACCCACGCAACCGCGCACTGCCAGAGCACCACATACAGCGCCCATTTACGCCCCAATTCCCGGCGCACCGATGCGACTGCTGCCACGCAAGGCGTGTACAGCAGGCTGAAAACCAGCAGTGAGAACGCTGACAGCGTGGTCATCACCGCATTGACGCCGCCCTGTGCACTGAACAGAACCTCCAGCACGGAAACGACGCTTTCCTTTGCCATGAATCCGCTGATCAATGACGTTGCGATCCGCCAGTCCCCCAGTCCCAGCGGCGCGAACACCGGAGCGATAAATCCCGCAACGGTCGCAAGGATGCTGTTCTGGGAGTCCGCGACAAGGTTGAAGCGGAAATCGAAGCTCTGGAGGAACCATACAACGATCGTTGCGATCAGGATAACGGAGAATGCTCTCTGCAGGAAGTCTTTCGACTTC
>JAEEGL011659279.1_pt1 | contig 13260 bp, 9 predicted proteins | sample 9134231 | NCBI WGS metagenome assembly JAEEGL01 (sample SAMN16246548, study PRJNA631951) | gut metagenome | biome: gut microbiome; feature: rumen; material: fiber-attached | host: Bos | place: Iran: Karaj | collected 2018-10 | reverse complement strand
TTATCGTGCCTATCGCACAGCACAAGGAGGGCGTTCTTGACAAGGCAGGCGAGCTTCTCAACGAGCTCAAAGCCGCAGGAATCAGAGTAAAGCTGGACGACAGCGAGAACTCACCGGGCTGGAAGTTTGCCGAGTACGAAATGAAGGGCGTACCTGTTCGTATCGAGATAGGACCTCGTGATATAGAAGAAAATCAGTGCATCGTAGCTGTACGTTACAGCGGCGAAAAGAAAACAGTAGCTCTCGGAGATCTTGCTGTATATGTAAAGGCTCTCCTCGAAAAGGAGATACCCGAGGGTATGTTCAATAAAGCTGCCGAGAACCGTGCAAACAGGACTTATACCTGCACAACTCTTGACGAGATCAAAAATGCTCTTGAAGAAAAGGGCGACGGCTTCATAAAGGCAATGTGGTGCGGCGAAGAGGCTTGCGAGGACGAGGTAAAGGAAAAGACAGGCGTTGGCTCAAGATGTATCCCATTCGAGCAGGAGCAGATCAGCGACAAGTGTGTATGCTGCGGCAAGCCTGCTAAGTATATGGTTTACTGGGGCAAGGCTTATTGATAAGTCTGTGAGATCACAAAGCCTGAGAAATAAAAGCTTTCTCAGGCTTTATTTATATGTACTATAATTATTGTCTGCGGGTATGAAATATTTTAGGTTTACCAAGGTTAACACCTACCAATTTTGTATATTTAATATGATAGAATATATCATGTAAAGTTTTCAGAGGTGAGAGATATAAAAACAGTTGAGATATTCACTGACGGCGCGTGCAGCGGCAATCCGGGACCCGGAGGCTACGGCGTGGTACTTCGCTTCGGCAGCATCGAAAAGGAGCTTTCGGGCGGAGACAGCGCAACTACCAATAACAGAATGGAGCTTCTCGGAGTCATTACGGGACTTTCGGCTTTGAAAGAGCCGTGCAAAGTCATTCTTACCACCGACAGCAAATACGTTGTAGACAGCGTAACAAAGGGCTGGGTATATGGCTGGAAGAAGAAAGGCTGGATAAAATCCGACAAAAAGCCTGCTCTGAATGTGGATCTGTGGGAACAGCTTCTGCCGCTCCTTGAAAAGCACGATGTTACCTTCAATTGGGTAAAAGGACACGCAGGACACCCCGAAAACGAACGCTGCGACAGGCTTGCAGTCGAGCAGCGTGATAAATATGCAAAATAGGAGGATAAATCGTTGGAAAAAAGATTTATTTACGCAGATAATGCAGCAACTACCGCGGTTTCGGAGGAAGTTCTGAACGCTATGCTCCCATATTTCAGAACGGCTTACGGAAATGCATCAAGTATATACAAGCTTGGACGCGATGCACAGAGAGATGTTGAGATCGCCCGTGAAAAGGTAGCAAAGGCTCTGGGAGCTGAGCCGAGGGAGATATTCTTTACAAGCTGCGGTTCAGAGTCCGACAACTGGGCTATCAAGGGCACTGCGGAGCTTATGGCTAAAAAGGGCAAGAAGCACATCGTTACTTCCGTATTTGAGCACCATGCAGTTCTTCATACCTGTGAATACCTTGAAAAGCACGGCTTTGAGGTAACATATGTGCCTGTAAGCGACAAGGGGCTCATCGACCCCGAGGACGTAAAAAAGGCTATCCGTGAGGATACCGCACTTGTTACCATAATGTATGCAAATAACGAGATAGGCACTATACAGCCTATTGAAGAGATAGCCGCAGTCTGCAAGGAAAAGGGCGTTCTTTTCCATACCGATGCAGTACAGGCTGTAGGACACGTTGATATAGATGTCCACAAGCAGGGGATAGATATGCTTTCCCTTTCGGGACATAAGATACACGCCCAGAAGGGCATAGGCGCACTTTATATCCGCAAGGGTATAGTTCTGCCTAATCTTATACACGGCGGCGGTCAGGAACGCGCAAAGCGTGCAGGCACGGAAAATGTACCTGCTATCGTAGGTCTCGGAGTTGCTATCGAGGCTGCAACACGCAATATTGCTGAAAAGGCTGCTGTCATAACTCCAAGGAGAAACCGTCTTATAGACGAGCTTCTCAAGATACCGTATACCCGTCTTAACGGCGACAGAGACAAGAGACTCCCCGGAAATCTGAATATTTCCTTTGAGGGACTTGAGGGAGAATCCCTCCTGCTCATGCTCGACCTTAACGGTATATGCGGTTCATCTGGCTCAGCCTGCACATCAGGCTCACTCGACCCGTCACACGTTCTGCTTTCTATCGGTCTCGTTCACGCAGTCGCTCACGGCTCGCTGAGACTTTCTATCGAGGAAGATGTAACAGACGAGGATATCGACTATATCCTTGAAGTAATACCGAAGGTAGTGGACAAGCTGCGTTCAATGTCACCTGTATGGGAGAGAATGATGAAGGGCGAGAAATACGAATAATTAAAAAATGGGGGCTTTAACCATGGGATTTCTTGACAACCTTAAAGAAAAGCTGTTTACTCGCAACGAAACCAATACAGGCTTTATGACAGACGATGAAAAGGAGCTTCGTGAATACGAGGCATACTATACACCACAGTCGGGAGTTGCAGAGGGTACGTATTCGGAATTTGTCGTTACAGATGTATTCACCATAACAGGAAGAGGAACAATAGTTACAGGTACTGTAACAGGCGGTGTATTTTTTGTTGGTGACAATGTATTGCTGGTACACAACGGAGATGCAGGCACACAAACGACCATTCTCGGGATAGAGCAGTTCCGCAAGGAATGTCAGTCTGTTTCAGAGGGCGCAAATGCGGCTTTTATACTTGAGAATATCGACAAAAAACAGGTTTGCAGAAACGACATAATAAAGAAAAAGTGATCCCCCGTTAATATACTTTTTGCGAAAGATGCGGCGGCAAGAGTCCGCGAAAGAATAACAAAGGAGTAGATCAATATGTTATACAGTGAAAAGGTAATGGATCATTTCTCAAATCCGAGAAATGTTGGCGAGATAGAGGACGCTGACGGCGTAGGAGAGATCGGTAACGCAAAGTGCGGCGATATTATGAAAATGTATCTGAAGATAGACAATAATATCATCACAGATGCAAAATTCAAGACATTCGGCTGCGGTGCGGCAGTTGCCACATCTTCAATGGCTACAGAGCTTATAAAGGGCAAGTCTGTAGATGACGCTCTGAAGCTCACAAACGAGGCTGTTGTGGAGGCTCTTGACGGACTTCCCGCAGTAAAGATACACTGCTCAGTGCTTGCGGAGCAGGCTGTAAGATCGGCTCTCTCCGATTACTATACAAAGCAGGGCATTGACCCTATCCCGATAGTCGGCGAGATCAAAGAACCTGAGGAATAAAAAGAGGACGGTTATAACGGTAATACTGATATAGAAAATTTTATACTGATTATTGAGAGAACCCCTTTTGAAAAAGGGCGCCCTCTGACGGAGGCGCGCCCCTTTGTCACTGCGTGACATCTCCCCGCACTGCGGGGAGTCACTCTCAAACTCTCTCCCGAAAACTTCTGTTTTTATTTTTTCTCGGATAGGGCGCGACCTGTATATTACAGGTCTTTTTTTATTACCTATACGCGCCCTATCCGAGAAAAAATCAGATAAAAGTCTTTGGAAAGGGGTTCGGGGGAAAACCTTTCCTCAGAAAGGGTTCCCCCGATAAATTAATATAAACTTCTATATGGGTACTGCGGTTATAGCCGTCCCTTTTTTATTCATTATCTTCATCTGATCCATCATCAGATTCTTCGTCCTCGTCGCTTTCTTCCTCGTCGTCATCTTTATCGTCATCATCGCCGATGATCTTTTTGTATTCCTTTTCCTCTGCCTCTTCCTTGGCTTTTTGTGCAGCAGCCTTTGCAGCTTTTCTTGCGTTTGCAGGAGCAGACTTTTTGCTGCGCTTCATAAGGACTAAAGCAAATACTATAACGATAATGATAATGCCTATCATTGCGGCAATAAAAGCAATCTTGGAGATATTTACGTCCTTGGCATCGTACTTTATATTCTGAGCCTTTGCGTATTTTTCGCCTGCCGAGCCTGAGAACACGCTCATGGAGAAGCCTTCAACAGCCTTACGCTGTTCGTTTTCGTAGGTGAAGCCGAAAGCGTCCTCGTCTATCTGGGTAACGCTTTTCGGGATATTTACCTGTTTAAGCTCTTCGCAGGCAAGAAAGGCTTCCTTGCCTATGGTCCTGATTCCCTCTGTAAGTATGACTTTGTTGAGCTTCATACAGTACGCAAATCCGTATTCATCTATTTTTTCAAGAGAAGCAGGCAGGTCAACGGATTCAAGCGCCATATCGAACATGAAAGAACCGAAGCCTATGCTTTTGAGTCCGTCAGTGAAATCGACTTTTTTAATGGACGAGCAGTTCCTGAAAGCCTCGTCGTCTATGTATACCAGTGAAGAAGGCAGGAACACGTTGGTTATATCCGCACAGGTGGAGAAAGCACCGCCTTTGACAGTATTTATGCCGTCAGGGATAACCACATCTCCGCTTATATCCGTTGATGCACGATAGACAGAGTGTTTGCCGCTGTCCATGAGCATATCGTTTTCATAGATGAAATTAGCTGCTGCGGAAGCGTCTATATCTTTTACAGAGAACCAGCAGCCCATAGCGTTATCGCCTATTTCCGTAAGCGAAGCAGGAAGGCGGAACGAGCTTATCATGCCGCACTGATAAAAGGCATATTCGCCTATTGAGATTATACTATCGGGCAGCTCTACATTTTGCAGATTATCGCATAGTGCGAAAGTAAACGGCGAGACCTCTGTAAGAGTATCCGGCAGCTTTACGCTTTCAAGGGAGCTGCATGAGAAAAAAGCATATTCGCCGAGATTTTGCAGCTTTTTTGGCAGGGTAACGGATTTGAGGGAAGTACAGCCGTAAAATGCTCTTGCATCTATAGAAGTGATAGAATCGGGGATAGTGAGCTGTGATATTCCCGTGCAGTTTAAAAAAGCGCCTTCGCCTATAGCAGTAACAGCAGTACCGTTTCTTATTGAAGGTACTGAGTCTACTATTGTTGCCGTACATTGTGTTATCTTGTAAGTATTGTCATCTTGGAGCTCGTAGACGAAAGAACCGTCAGAAAGCGGATCGTCACCTGCACCCTGCAAATTGTCAGCAGCAGCGCTGAAAGGTATGCTGTATAATGTCATAAGTCCTGCCGCAATAAAAGCGGCAGCCTTTTTTATATCAATCCTCATCGGATACGTCCTCCTCATCGTCGTCCTCATATTCATCATCATCTTCTTCAGCCTCGTCCTCGGCAGCTTCTTCCTCAGCCTTCTTCTTGCTGCGGAGCTCGGCTGCTTTTTCTTTTCTTTTGGCTTTATCGGCAGCAGCCTTTTTCTTTTTTGCGCTCTTGCCGATAAGGATTCCAAGGACTGTGAGGACAGCGGCGCCGATTATTCCCATGAGTACATAAAGGAAGCGGGTATCCATATTCTTTCCGAATATCTCCGTTGTATTTGCGATGACCTCTATGCCGTTAGCTTTAGCGTATTTATAAGCCTCAGAGCCCTCAGGCGCATAAAGCTTGAAGCCTTCAACAACAGCGTCCTTGCCGTTTTCATCGCCTTCTTCTTCGGATTCGGAGTCAGACTCAGATTCGGTATCTGTGCTGTCGGCAGAATGGTCTTTGTAGTATCCGAAAGCATATGGTCCGATAGTTTTGAGGTTTTCGTAGAGTCTCAGGCTTTTTAGTGAGGTGCAGTTATAAAAAGCGTCGGTTTCAAGGGTATTGAGGCATTCGGAGACTTCAACGGAGCTGAGATTTGAGCAGCCCTCAAATGCATATGCCAGTATTTTTTCCACCTTTGACATTTTCACGCTTTTGATATTCTTATTGTTAAGGAAAGCAGAAATCCCTATTTCTTTTACACTGTCGGGTACAGTGAAGCTGTCGCCCGATTTATTTGCAGGGTAGCAGAGAAGAGTGGTCTTGTCCTTTGAGTAGAGTATGCCGTTATCAGAGCTGTAGTTGCCGTCGCCCTCGCCGATGTTTATTTCTTCAAGCATCGGGCAGTATACGAAAGGCTCTTCGTCCTGCCATTCCTTCAGGCAGCCTGCGGCTGTTATCTTTTTCAGTGCGCCGCAGCCGCTGAAAATACTGCGGCCTATAGTCTCAGCGCCCTTGAATTCGATAGTTTCGAGCTTTGCACACTCAGCGAAAGCAGCTTCGCCTATTTTCTTTACGCTTTCGGGGACAGTAATGGTTTTCAGCTCGGGACATTGCAGGAAAGCGCTTTCTCTTATTTCCGTAACAGTGTCTGGGAGGACTATCTCCTCAGCCTGACAAAGTGAAAAGCAGCCGGGATATATTACGGTTATTGTATTTCCGTCTATTTCTGAAGGAACAGTAACGGTCGTACCCTCGGCTCTGCATGATATGAGAAGGGTGTTATTGTTCTTTATGGCGTAGGTATAGTCGCCGGAATTGACAGTGTCGAGATCCATGATCTCTTTTTCCTGAGTATACTGTTCACGTGTAAGGAAGGTAAAGCTGTTCTTGTAATCATAATCGCTGTCAGAGTCTGTAGAATAGGTATAAGCTGCACCGCCGATACTGCCGACTAAGGTAAAGTCGTTCATAGGTATTATGCCGCCGTTTACCGATGAACGGTAGCCGAAAGCGGAATAGCCTATATTCTGTACAGAATCGGGGATAATAGCGGTATCGAGACCCGTATCCACGAAAGCGTACTGTCCGATAGATACGAGGGATTCAGGGAACTCTATATCCTTGATATTGGTACAGCCTGCAAAAGCACCGCCTCCGATGATTGTAAGAGCGCTTGGTAATATTACATTTTCCAGCGCACTGCACTGTGAAAAGGCATAGTTGGAGATCTCTGTTACAGCAGTTTTGCTGAGATCTATCGATTTGAGAGCTGTCATATCGCCGAATGCGAAAGCGTCCAGTGCCGACAGAGAAGTCGGAAGCTCAAGAGAAACGGGCTTTGCATTGTAGAATGCAGCAAAACCGATAGTGGTAACTCCCTCGGGTACAGTAAAGCTGTCGCCTTTTTTGCAGCATGGATAGGCAAGAAGAGTTTTCATGTCCTTGCTGTAGAGAACGCCGTCCTCGGCGGTATATTCGGTATTTCCGCTTTCTACCTTTATTTCCTGAAGATATGTGCAGTACATAAAAGGATTATCGGCGGAGATATATTCGATAGAAGCAGGGATAGTAACAGAGAGATACGGATTATTTTCCTGATCCGTTCCCAGCGCGGTCCTGCCAAGCTCTGTTACCTTTTTGCCGTCGAGAGTATCAGGTATGACGAGAGACTCCGCACCGCTTGTGCAGCCCTCGATACATACATTTCCCTCGGAAGTAAGAGAATACTTGAAATCACCGCTGTACTTATATTCTTTTTCTTCAGCGGCATCTGTCGTTGCTCCGCTGCCGTCCTCTTCTTCGACGATCGCACCGTCAATGGCAGCAAAGGATACCAAAGGTGAAGCCGCAGATGAAGCGCAGAGCATAAGACCTGCGATAAAAGCGGCAGTTTTTTTACAGTTAAACATAAATATTACCCTCTCATTATTTATGCGGCAAAAGCCGTTGATTCCAATTATGATTATAGCATAATATGTATTTTTTTTCAATGAATTTCACTCAGTTTTCGCATTAAAGGCGGATATTTCAGATATTGTCCACATTTCCGCCCGATATTTCTTTCAGCAGAGCTTTCAGAGCCGATATGCTGAAAAAGGGCTCGTCTGCGAAAAGTTCAAGGAGTTTTTCCATATTTTCTTCGCAGTATTCCGTCTCTTTTGAGTAGTTTTTTGCAATTTCGGCATAGTCCGAAAGGCTGAGGTCGGTCTGTTTCAGTGCGGAATATCTGAACAGGCAGCCGATAACGATAATGCTTACTGCGGCAAACTTGGCGTATCCCAGTATTTCGCCGTCGTAAACGCTTTTCAGCAGGTATCGGAATATGAGATACTGAGCTATCCTGCGGAGATATACGTCAGCGGAGCTGTTGTGCTCGGGCAGACAGTCAAGGTGCTCGGTGCAGTCCTTTATGTATGGCAGCCAGTTTTCGTCAATAGGCTCAAGCTCTGCAAAACAGCCGAAAACACAGCGCAGATCGCTGCCTCTGACGTAGGCTTCACTGTCGGGAAAGGGCATATCAATGCTTTCCTGTACATCTGCGGCAATATCAAGGATACGGCAAAGGGCGTCGGCAGGGGAGATGCTCTCGTCACCCAGTATACCCAGCATATGGCTTCTTGCGGAGAAGATAAGCGAGAAAAGCTCCTCGTCGTAGCTGCCTGCGGCTTCTTCATAGGGGATATCAGTCTCGGACAGAGTGAACGGACGGGAAAGAATAAGCTCAGCGGAGGCTTCGCAGCAAAGTCCCGTGCCGCCCTCTTTGAGCCCGTCGAACCACTCGAAGTACCGCGGGTGATCGGAGCATATGCGGCACAGCTTATCCTCGCCCAGCTCGGTATAGATATCGCAGAGCCCCTCCTTATTCAGAAAGGGACAGCACTCATCTTCCGTGAGCACGAAGCAGCCGTCACGGATATTGTCCCGGAGTCTTTTGCCGAATTCTCCGCCTACGCTGTTATAATACTTCGCGGTGTCGGGGTCAATGTCTATTTCCCAGCCCTTGCAGCAGCTGTCCCTGCATTTTCCTGCGATGCAGCGGAAATCCCTGCAGTATGCGGGTGTCCTGTATATCATATGGCATCTCCTTTACGGCAATAGTAAAGGGACTGAAGTCAGTCCCTTACATTTTCGATAAATTCTGTTTTGCTGTGCTTGATTATCTCTGCTCTGTTGAACTCCTCGGGAGTAATGAAAGTAGGAACTATCTCGTGGAGCTGAGCAATAACGGTGTCGCAAAGGTTTTCGTTTGCGGCATTGCGCAGCCTTCTGAGCTTTCTGATGAAGTCATCGCCGTCAAGCTCTATCTGCTGACCGATAAAGATAAGCTCGTTTGAGGTCTTTCTGAGTCCTTCCTCGTTCATAAGGAGCTCTTCGCGGAGCTTTTCGCCGGGACGGAGACCTGTGAACTTGATCTCAACATCTTTATAGGGTTCTTTTCCGTACATACGTATAAGGTTTTCTGCAAGCTTTACGATATGTACAGGCTTACCCATATCAAGCACGAATATCTCTCCGCCCTGTGCAATGGCAGCGGCTTCGAGGACGAGGCTCACAGCCTCGGGAATGGTCATAAAGTATCTTATAACGTCGGGGTGAGTTACGGTAACGGGCTTGCCCTGTTCTATCTGCTTCTTGAAGAGCGGTATTACAGAGCCGTTAGAGCCGAGAACGTTTCCGAAACGTGTTGTTACGAACTCGGTGCAGCCGTCCTTCTGCTGTGAGAGATACTGTATTATCATTTCGCAGCAGCGTTTTGAAGCACCCATGACATTGGTCGGATTTACAGCCTTATCCGTAGATATCATAACGAATTTCTTTACCTTGTGGAACTGTGCCAGCGAAGCGGTATTGAAAGTACCTATGACGTTGTTCTTGATAGCCTCCATAGGAGAATTCTCCATAAGGGGAACGTGCTTGTGTGCAGCCGCATGGAACACGATATCGGGCTTGTACTTTTCAAATATGCGGTTCATGCGGTAATAGTCTCTTACAGAAGCGATAAGCACGGTAAGGTTAAGGCTGTCGCCGTAGTCCATTACAAGCTCCTGCTGGATAGCGTAGGCGTTGTTTTCGTAAATATCGACTATGATTATCTGCTGCGGACCGTATTTTGCGATCTGGCGTACAAGCTCTGAGCCGATGGAACCGCCTCCGCCTGTTACCATACATACCTTGCCGTATATGAAATGGCGTATCTCTTCGTTATCGAATTTTATCGGAGCTCGTCCGAGAAGGTCCTCCACATTGATGTCGCGCATCTGTGTAAGGAGAGGAGTATTTCCGTTGTCAAAGATAAGGTTTCCGATGAAAGGAACTACCTTGACAGGGAGATTTGTTCCCGAACAGATATCGAGGATACGTTTTCTTTCGTCCTCAAGACATGAGGGGATAGCGAAGATGATCTGCTCGATATGCTGCTGATCGGCAAACTTGATTATCTCGTTTGTATTGCCGACAACAGTAACTCCGTCTATTACGGTGCCTATCTTTGATCTGTCGTCGTCGATGATGCATACAGGCTCATACTGAGCGCTTACCTTATCGTCAGTCAGAGATGAGGCTGTGGCATTTTTTATTTCCGTAAGTATCATGCGGCAGGTCTGACCGCCGCCGACGATCATGGTACGTTTTTTGCCGCTTTCGCTTACTGAGTTTTTGAATGTAACGAAGGTCTCTTTAAACAAAAGTCTGAAGAGGCATATTCCTGTAAGAGCAACAGCGCCGTGAACGCAGGCAAAGGTAATGTTTACGTTTTTCCTGATGATGTAAACAAAGACACATGCAACGACAAATCCGCAAATGACTCCGTAAACACAGGAGAGGTAATCACGCTTGTGGAAGAATCTCCACAGTTTATTGTAAGCTCCGAATATCAGCAGCGCACCGCAGCAGGTGACGGAGCAGACCACAAAGCTCATAAGCATATCAGAGCGCGAGATCTCCGAACCGAAGAACGAAAGAGCGAAATTTGCGATAAGTGCAGAGGCTATGACAATAAAAGCATCTGCAAAGGCGAGAATTACTCTGCGGAAACTGAACTTTTCTAATAAATTTTTCATCTTTTTCCCCCATAAGCTCATTATATAAAGCCACTTAAATTATTCCCCCTGCTCCTCGACCACCACGGGAGCAGCTTCCTGAAGCTGTTCTGCGTTTACTTTCAGCAGATCATTTGAAGCTTCAAGGATCTCAGGGTCACATACCTCCAAACAAACATCCCAGTTCGGACACCTCGTGTCCGTATTGTGCGCATCGCTTCCGAAAACAATAGTCTTTTTCTCCTTGACCAGCCGTTTTAACAAGTCTCTCTCTCTTTGTAATAAGAATGCATCATTATTAAACTGAAAAACAGCGTCGGTTTTGAGAATTTTCTCAAAATTTTCGGGCGAATAATATGTGAGGTATCGGTGTATGTGGGCAAGCACTATCGTCAGCCCGTACTCTGAAGCGATAGCGTTTATTTCCTCAGACATCCAATCCTCATAATCGCGGAACGGCAGCTCAAGAAGTATCATTCCTGAATCCTCTATAGCAAGCTGCTCTATTCCGTGGATTTTCGATATTCCGTGTTCTATGGCGACCTCTGCGCCAAGTATTATATTGGGTATTGCGGAAAATTCGGCAATACTTTCAAAGGCGTCCTCACGCCTCAGCAGATATTCTGTCAGTGAACGTTCCTCGTGGGCATAGAAATGAGGAGTTGCAACGATCCTTTCAACGCCCTGCTCCTTCATTATATCTATCATATCCAGAGCAGTGTCAGGGTCAGCTGCACCGTCGTCCATACCGGGCAGAATATGGCAATGGTAATCAGTAAGCATATTCAGTTGTCTTCCTTTTTTCTACATTAGTGCGGATTTATACAAGATAAAAAGCATATTTTTCTCTCTGCTTTTTGTTATAAATTTTGTTTTATTGGCTTGGCTGCTTCTCATTATCTGTACAGAGATACCGTTATAATTATATAACAGTTCCTATTGTTTTGTCAATAGGTAACAAATGTTAATATTATTTTATAATTGAATTAGAACAAGAAATTATTATATTTCCGTGAAATAGAAAATGCAGCTGCAAATTGCAGCTGCATTCAGAGGTATATGAGAACCTATATTGCGGTGTAGAATTAGTCTACTACTGTGCCTTCAGCAACAGGGAGTGAATTTACCTTGTGGAGAAGGAAGAGCTGGATAACCTGAGCGTCCTTTACAGTAACGCCGTCGTTGCCGTAAACGTCAGCAGCCTTAGCAGCAGCGTCGCTGAGCTGATACTTGTTAGGATTTGCGAGAGACTGCATGATAAGAACTACGTCGCTCATGTCAACTTCGCCGTCCTGGTTAGCATCGCCGTTGCCTGTGCTCTTTGTGTTAGGAGTGCTTACTGTTGTTGTTTCAGTAACAGTAGTTGTTGCACTTGTAGTTGTAGTAGATGTAACTGTTGTAGTTGTAGTAGTTGTGGTTGTTGTAGTTGTAGATGTAGTAGTAGTTGTTGTTGTTGTCTGCTGAGCAGCACCAACCTTATAATCCTTCATCTCAACCTTCTCCGGGTTGTACCAGATCTGGAACTCTATAGAAGTTGCATTAGCAGGGATCTTATCAAGAGCGATAGTAACTGCTGCTGTACCGTCAGAACCGATTGTTGTTTCCCACTCGATCTGTGTCCAGTCAGGAGTCTTGAAGCCGAGGCAGCCGTTTGTGAGTGTGCCTGCTTCACCTGTGAGGTTGATTGTGAGGTTGCCGTTTCTGTTGCTGTCGAGGTCGATCTTGTACTTCTTTGTCTTGTCAACAGGAACTTCAACTTCTACGTCAGGAGCATTGAGAACTACCATTTGCTTAACAACTGTAACAGCAGCAGTTCTTGCCTGAATGTGGTTAACGTTTGAGAGATCGCCGCTCCATGAAGCAGGGAGCTGCTTGTCAACGAGGTAGTAAGCAATGCCGTTCTTCTCGTCTACTGTGTAAGGTGATATCTCTGTCCAGTTGTCATAGCTCTTGTCTGAGAAGCAAAGAACAGGTGTATCGCCGGTGTACTTTATGGCAACTTCCTTGCCCTTGAGATCGTTCCATGAGATCTCTACGCCTGGAGTTGTGTTTCCGTATACAGGAGCAGCAGCCTTAGCAGCGTCTATCTCAACGTCTGAGCTGATGAGAGCCTTGCCTGCTGAGAGATCCTGATGGCTGTACTCAGGCATCTTGCCTTCGCTGCCCCAAACGATAGAATCATCGTTCATGATCTCCATCATCTTGTTGATGATAGGAAGGCTTGAAGAATACCATTCGCCAGTCTCACGGTTGATATAGCCGTGGCACTCGCCGGGAGCCTTTGGATTTGACTCGATGTTGTTGTCCCAGAGAACGCAGGGGATACCATACTTCTTAGTAGTTGTGAAGTACTGAGTTGTCCAGTCTACACGAGCCTGTGTGTTGCCGAAGTTAGATGTACCCATCTCGCCGATAACTACAGGAACGTCCTTATTGATGAACATATCGCGGAAGTTCTGGAGGTTGTAAGCAAGGTCATTGCTGAACTCCTTTGTGAAGGTGTCGTGATATGCACCCTCCTTCTCGTTTGTGTTCATTGTGAAGTTATAAGGTGTATAAGCGTGGATAGAAACAGCAAGGAAGTCGTCATTCTCAGGAAGAACGATCTGGTTGAGGAAAGTCTTGTCTG
>JAEEGL015251614.1_pt1 | contig 13261 bp, 1 predicted proteins | sample 9134231 | NCBI WGS metagenome assembly JAEEGL01 (sample SAMN16246548, study PRJNA631951) | gut metagenome | biome: gut microbiome; feature: rumen; material: fiber-attached | host: Bos | place: Iran: Karaj | collected 2018-10 | reverse complement strand
GTCACCTGCAACTTCTCCGGCTACTCCGGCAACGGAAAACGCATCGCCTTCCGCAACGTCTTGGGCAGCGGCAGTTACGCCTACAGCTACAACTACCTCGACGACATCACCCTGACGGAAATAGAGGATTGCTCCATCACCCTGCCTTACACCGAGACATTCGAGAACTTCACCACAAGCACCACCGCAACCACAGGCGAGGAACCCACCTGCTGGGATTTGGTGCGCACCGATGCCCCGTCGATGCCGAACGACAAACGCCCGCAAGTCTATTACAGGAGCGATTTCGCGCACAGCGGCAGCTACAGCCTGCTGATGAACTACCGATGTGTCTATGCCATGCCCGAAATTTCGGGAGATGTTCCGATGAACAATGTGAAGCTGGAGATGTACTTGAGACAACCCAACACCGCCTACCAACTGCAGGTGGGTGTCTGGGATGACGCGACGAGCACCTTCGAACCCGTGGCACTGTTCAAAAACAGCACCAACAATGTGACGCATGTGACCTGCGATTTCTCCGACTATTCGGGCAGCGGCCGCCGCGTCGCTTTCCGCAACGTGCTGAAGAGCGGTTTCAGCTACGCCTACAGCTACAACTACCTCGACGACATCACCCTGACCCGTGTCTCCAACAACAAGAGCACGGAGGTGACGAGTGCAAACACCTTCGGTGCCGACCTGTTGGATGCCGACCGCGACATGGTGGACGTTGTGGTCTATCCGAACCCGACCCGCGATGTTGTCAATGTAAAATGTACAATGAACAATGCACAATGTTCGGGTATCGAGATTGTTGACGTGTATGGTAAGGTTGTCCGCACCGATGTAGAGACGTTGCGCGCAACGTCTCTACCGACCCAAATCAACGTTTCGGGTCTCGCAGCAGGCATGTATTTCGTGCGCGTGACCACGGATAGGGGCGTGGTGACGAAACCGTTCGTCAAACAGTAGTCTCCGCGGATCACACGGATCTCGCGTATAATGAACGGGTATCGGTTGTACAGCCGGTACCCGTTTTTTCATCGTTCATTCATCGCCCATTCCTCGTCCTCCCGTTCCGCGCCCATTCCACGAAAAATCTACCAAAAACTGACCTTCTGGTGGTGGATTTCGGGAACGTTGTTAAAAACATTCAAACGATAAATCAATACAATATATTGAATATTAACACTTTACAACATTCTTCATAAAACTTGTAAACAATTGGGCTTTGAATAAGAATAATTTGCAAATTTGAACGGACTAAATTTGTGAACAGTGAACAGTGAACAGTGAACAGTGAACAGTGATTAGTGAATGGTGAATAGTGAATAGTGAATGTGAATGTGAACAGTCGAACTCTATAGTCACAAGTCTATAGTCTTAAGTCACAAGTCACAAGTCTTAAGTCTCAAGTCACAAGTCACAAGTCTCAAGTCTTAAATCACAAGTCAAAGTCAAACAAAAATCCAAATATTATGAAAAAATTTCTACTAATTTTAATGACCAGCGCCCTGGCCCTGAGCCTATATGCGCAAATTCCTGCCAACAACGCGCAACCTTGTCCCGGCACCCCCACGGTCACCGACAAAAATGGTAACGTCTATAACACCGTGATGATTGACAACCAATGTTGGATGAAGGAGAACATGCGGACGACAAAAACCGCCACAGGAACATCCATTTCAGACGGTGGTTCTACAGCATGGACTTCAGGTTCTTATTACTACAACTATTCCGCTTCAGGCATCCCGTTGGCAGAACGCGGATACCTGTATAATTATTCGGCAGCCACTCAGATTTGTCCTACCGGCTGGCATCTGCCAAGCCACGCGGAATGGACAGCTATGGAGCAGCACCTCTCCTCTGTCACGATTGAAGAAAACCCGACAGGCAGTCCAAATTATTGGAGAGGCGACCATGCAGGCAAACTGGTGGGTGGAAACCGATGGACTTCTAGCAATATTTCAGCTACCGCCGGCGACTTGAACTACAGCTTACGCAATATATCAGGTTTTACAGCTGTACCCGCAGGAGTGTTATGGGTGGGTACTGGTTTTCAAGGTTCTGGCACCGATTCCTATTTTTGGACTTCTACGCTGGACAGTAGTAATATTTGGTATCGCAACATAAATTACAGGTATGCTCCTGTGAACAGGGGGGGAAAATCAGGAAGATATGGGTTATCCGTCCGCTGCCTTCGTAACAAACCAGTACTTTCAGTGGTGACTGGTGAAGTGTATGACATCACCTCCAACCATGCGAACTGTACTAGTGAAGTGTATTCGGATTTTTTCATTGTTGAGCAAGGTGTGTGCTGGAGTATGTTCCACAATCCAACCACTGATGACGCGCGTTCGATTTCGACTCATGATTCTATGGGATATGTAGATACTTACATAAACCCCATGGGTGCCAGTATTTTTGAAGGTTATCTGTTCGGACTAATTTTAGGCAGTACCTATTATGTGCGGGCATACGCCATTATTTTAAATTCATCTGGCAATGACTCCATTTATGAGACCGTTTACGGCAATGAAGTGAGTTTTAATACTCCGAGTTCCTCATGTCCCGGCACCGCTTTGATAACCGATGTTGATGGCAACACCTATAACACCATTAGAATCGGTAACCGCTGCTGGATGAAACAGAACCTGCGGACAACGAAAAAACCCAATGGTACCGCTATTCCTGCTGGTGGCTCTAACACCAGCTATTACGACCCTTATTACTATGACTATTCCACCTCCAACATACCGTTGGCGGAGCGCGGCTACCTTTACAACTGGCAGGCCGCATACGAAGCCTGTCCCACAGGCTGGCGTCTGCCCACCGATGCGGAGTGGACTACCATGGAGGCCACGCAAACCTCGATGGATCTGTCAAGCACCGGTTTTCGTGGCGACCATGCAGGCAAATTGGCTGGCGGAAGCCGTTGGAACACATACTCCAGTATTCCCGATTCCACCCCTGGCGACATAAGCAATAGTTACTACAACATTTCCGGATTTACCGCCGTTCCGGGAGGCTATTATTACAATAATGGTTATTCCGGTTCGGGCTATAGTGCCCTGTTTTGGACTTCCAGAGTTGAGAGCGGTACTCCGTGGAACCGTTATATTTACTATAACAAAACCGGTGTGAGTCGAAACACCATGGCTAAAACATACGGTTATTCCGTCCGTTGTATCCGCAATATCGTGCTCGCCTCCACGTTTATCAGCAGCACTCCCACTTCAATAACCCTTAGCGGCGAGGTGATTGACGATGGCAGCGTGACCGCCCGCGGTGTGTGCTGGAGTACCAATTTCAGCTCTGTAAGTATTGCGGACGGACACACGAATAACGGCACTGGTACTGGCACATTCACCAGCCGTATCACCGGCCTTTCCCCGAACACCCTCTACTACGTGCGGACGTATGCCACCAACAGCTCGGGTACGTTCTATGGCGATACAAGAGGATATCGCACCCCGTGTCCGACCGCGAATGTCAGTATCACCGGCAACACCACCATTAACAATGGGGAGAGTGCGACCCTTACCGCTTCTGTATCAGGTTATGATATGTGTACCTTCTCATGGAGTACAGGCGCAGGTGCCACATCACAAACCATCACCATATCTCCCACCGCCACCACCACCTACACTGTGACGGTTACGGACGTTCCTTCTAATTGTATGACTACGGCCAGTGTGACGGTGATTGTCGGCATCCAGCCTACCGTCACGACCAGCAATGTCTCCGACATCGGCACGACGTTAGCCACCTGTGGCGGCAATGTGACGAATGAGGGGAATGTCAGTGTGACCGCCCGCGGTGTGTGCTGGAGTACGGAACACAATCCGACCATCTATGATTCGCATACTGTGGATGGCAGCGGAGCAGGCTCATTCACCAGCCAAATTACCGGTTTGGAACCAGGTGTAACCTATTACGTGCGGGCTTACGCCACTAATAGTGCGGGTACGGCCTACGGCAGTGAAAAGAGCCTCACCTCCGTTTTCCTCTGTGCCCCCGAAGACCAATGCGACCTCACTTTCGTCCTCACCGACAGCTATGGTGATGGCTGGAACGGCAACGCCATTAGGGTGACGGATGCTGAAACGGGTACATTATTAGGAATCATGGCCAATGAAAATCGCGATGGTCAATATGTTGAAGAGATTGAAAGTGTTCCTCTTGCTGTCTGCAATGGAAGAGCCATCAATTTCGAGTGGGTGAGCGGCAACTGGCCTGGCGAAACCTCCTACACGGTTTACGATGGCCAAGGCGAGGAGATTTTCTCTGGTCAGGGTGGATTCAGCGAGACCTACACCCACACCGTCAACTGCTGCCACATCTTTTTGAACGAAGAAGACCATTACACCTATTTTGAGGATTTCGAGAGCTACACCGCCTCCACCACGGCTTCCACGGGAGTGGAGCCTACCTGCTGGGAACTGGTTCGCGAAGATGTGGCCATGACGGATGCCAACCGTCCGCAGCTGTACTACAAGAGCAGCTACGCCCACAGCGGGAATTACAGTCTGTGGTTAGGCTACCGGGGCGTTTATGCGATGCCCAAGTTAGCGGAGAATGTGGATATTAATGAATTGCGCTTGGAGATGTACCTGCGGCAGCCGAACGCCGCCTACCAGTTGGAGGTGGGTGTTTGGGAACCGGACGAAACCTTTGTGCCGGTGAAACGGTTCAACAACAGCGGCACGGGTGTGATGTCTGTGACCTGCGACTTCTCCGAATATACTGGCAACGGCCGCCGCATCGCCTTCCGCAATGTTTTAGGTAATGGAGCCAACTACAATTACAGTTACAATTACATTGACGACATTACCTTGAGGAAAGTGCCTGTCAACGACGCGAAACCTTGTCCCGGTGTGCCTACCGTGACCGACATCGACGGCAACGTCTATAACACGGTGCAGATTGGCGAGCAGTGCTGGATGAAGGAGAACATGCGCACCACGCATTTCGCCAACGGTGTGGATATTCAGCTTGCCACGTACTCTTCCTCCACCGAACCTTTCCGCTACTATCCGAACGATGACCCCAACACGGTGGCGGAGTACGGTTACCTCTATAATTGGGCGGCAGTGACGCACGGTGCGAACGCCTCCGATGAGAATCCAAGCGGTGTGCAGGGCATTTGTCCCTCCGGCTGGCATGTGCCGAGCAATGCGGAGTGGACACAGCTCACGGACTACTTGCGCAGCCAGTCCGTGTATGGATGTGGCAATGGCAGCGATGCCATCGCCAAAGCCCTTTCAGCTTCGACAGGATGGCGCTACGATGAGGATGTCACTGAAGAGTGCGGTCCTGCTTACAATCAGGACAGGAACGGTGTCACGGGCTTCAATGCCCTGCCTGCGGGCTACTATTACTATGGCAGTTATAGTTTCGGCAGCAGTTCCCGTTTCTGGACTGTCTCTAATGCGTACGATGCTTACAGGGTTTGGGTTTATTACATTAATCGCAATAACGATGATGTAAACAGAAGTTATCTTTACAAATACTACGGGGAATCCGTCCGCTGTGTCCTTGGCGAGGGCGGCAACGTTCCGGTGGTGACTACCGGCAGGATTACCGTAACTGGTGACAGTACCGCTACCTGCACCGGCACCGTACTTGATGACGGCGGCGAATATGTGTTTACACGCGGTTTCTGCTGGAGTCCTTATGACTTCCCGACCCTTTCAGACTACTACACAGAGTCTGGCTTCGGCATGGGTACGTTCACTGGCACGCTCACCGGGCTGACCCCGGGTGTCAAATACTACGTGCGGGCCTACGCCACCAACGCCACGGGCACAATCTATGGGGAACAGACGTTCTTCATCATGCCGAAGTGCGACCCGATAACCTATTTGCCCTACCGTGAGAATTTCGACAAATACACCCCGTCCACAATCCCGGCCACGGGCGTGGAACCCAACTGCTGGGAGTTGGTGCAGTCGGATGTGCCGATGACGGACGCTAACCGCCCGCAGCTCTACTACAAGAGCGACTACGCTAACAGCGGAGACTACAGTCTCCTGCTCAACTACAGAGGCGTGTATGCGATGCCCGAACTGTCCGAATACTACCCGATGAGACAGGTGAAACTGGAGATGTATCTGCGCCAGCCGAGGGCGTACTACGCGCTGCAGGTGGGTGTCTGGGAGGATGACGGCACCTTTGTGCCGGTGGCCACGTTCAACAACAGCAGCACGGGCATGGAGTTCGTGGAGTGCGATTTCTCAAGTTACAGGGGCCATGGCCGCCGCATCGCCTTCCGCAACATCTCGGGCGACAACACCGTTCGCAACGACAGCTACAACTACATTGACGACATCAAGCTGACAGACGCCTGCAAAGGTATTATGCTGCCATATACGGAGGACTTCGACAGCTACACCACGAGTACAACGGCCACCACAGGCATGGAGCCGATGTGCTGGGAGTTAGTATGGTCGGATGTGCCGATGACCGATGCGAACAGCCCGCAGATTTATTACAAGAGTGCCTACGCTCACAGCGGCAACTATAGCCTCCTGCTCAACTATCGTGGTATCTATGCGATGCCCGAGTTGTCATGGGATATGGAGGAGATTACGCTGGATCGGGTGAAATTGGAGATGTACGTGCGCCAACCGAAAGCCGCCTATCAGCTTGAGGTAGGTGTTTGGGATGGCCAGATGTTTGTGCCGGTGCAGCGGATCAACAACAGCACCACAGGCGTGGAAAAAGTTACGGTGGACTTCTCCGGCTTTGAGGGCTGGGGTCGCCAGATTGCCTTCCGCAATGTGCTGGCTGACGGCTACAGCTACAACTATTCCTACAACTACATCGATGACATCACTTTGACAGAGATGGTGGATTGCTCCATCACTTTGCCCTTCACAGAGAGCTTTGACGGGTTCACTGAGAGTACCACCACAACCACAGGCGTGGAACCCACTTGCTGGGAGTTGGTGCGCACCGACGCCCCGTCAATGCCAGATGACAAACGTCCGCAAGTCTATTACAAGAGCACCTTCGCGCACAGCGGCAGCTACAGCTTGCTGATGAACTACCGCTGTGTCTATGCGATGCCCGAAATTTCGGAGGAAACGGACATTCCGATCAACCGCGTGAAGCTGGATATGTATCTGCGCCAGGCCAACGCCGCCTACCAACTGGAGGTGGGTGTCTGGGATGACGCGACGAACACCTTCACGCCGGTGGCCCTGTTCAACAACACGACAACAGGCGTGGAACACGTCACCTGCAACTTCTCCGGCTACTCCGGCAACGGAAAACGTATCGCCTTCCGCAACGTCTTGGGCAGCGGCAGCTACGCCTACAGCTACAACTACATCGACGACATCACCTTGACAGAGATGGTGGATTGCTCCATCACCCTGCCCTACTCCGAGAATTTCGACGATTTCACCACAAGCACCACCACTACCACGGGCGTGGAACCCACCTGCTGGGAGCTGGTGCGCACCGATACCCCGTCAATGCCGAATGACAAACGCCCGCAAGTCTATTACAAGAGCACCTTCGCCCACAGCGGCAGCTACAGCCTGCTGATGAACTACCGTTGTGTCTATGCCATGCCTGCTCTGTCGGAGGAAACGGACATCCCTATCAACCGCGTGCAGTTGGATATGTACTTGCGCCAGGCCAATGCCGCCTACCAACTGGAGGTGGGTGTCTGGGATGACGCGACGAACACATTCACACCCGTGGCTCTGTTCAACAACACGACAACTGGGGTGGAGCACGTCTCCTGCGACTTCTCCGGCTACTCCGGCAACGGCCGCCGCATCGCCTTCCGCAACGTCTTGGGCAGCGGCAGCTACGCCTACAGCTACAACTACATCGATGACATCTCGCTGACAGAGATGGAGGATTGCTCCATCACACTGCCTTACACCGAGACGTTCGAGAACTTCACCACAAGCACCACCGCAACCACGTTCGAGGAACCCACCTGCTGGGAATTGGTACGCACCGATGCCCCGTCTATGCCGAACGACAAACGCCCGCAATTGTACTACAGGAGCGATTTCGCGCACAGCGGCAGCTACAGCCTGCTGATGAACTACCGCTGTGTCTATGCCATGCCCGAGTTAGGACCGAATGTCCTGCTGAGACGGCTCGTTCTCGACATGTACCTGCGCCAGCCCAACACCGCCTACCAGTTGGAGGTGGGTGTCTGGGATGACGCGACAAACACCTTCGAACCCGTGGCACTATTCAAAAACAGCAACAGCAATGTGACGCATGTGAGCTGCGACTTCTCTAACTACTCGGGCAACGGCCGCCGCATCGCTTTCCGCAACGTGCTGAAGAGCGGTGTCAACTACGCCTACAGCTACAACTACCTCGACGACATCACCCTGACCCGAATCTCCAACAACAAGAGCGCGGAGGTGACAGACGCAACCACCGTGGATGCCCTCGCCGCCGACCGCGACCAGGTGGACGTCATCGTCTATCCGAACCCGACGAAGGACGTTGTTAATGTACACTGTACAATGTACAATGTACAGTGTTCGGGAATCGAGGTGATAGACGTGTATGGTAAAGTTGTCCGCACCGTGGTGGGGGCGAATAATGATTCGCCCACCCAAATCAACGTTTCGGGTCTCGCCGCCGGCATGTATTTCGTGCGCGTGACCACGGACAAGGGAGTGGTGACGAAACCGTTTGTCAAGAGGTAGGAGATTCCGCTTGTTCACTGCGTTCACTGCGGAATGGAGATACGATAAATGAATCTGTAGGGCTGTCGCATTGCGGCAGCTGCAAAAGGGCGGGGAGGGATCTTCGCCCTTTTGTCGTTTTAGAGGGTCGAGGGAATAGGGCCAAGGGCCAAGTTAGTTAGTAGTTAGCAGTTAGTAGTCTGGCTACGGCAGGCGTTAGACTCCCCCTTTTAAGGGGGCCAGGGGGGATTTTTATGACTATAACTAATGACTATAACTAGGGCCAAGGGCCAAGTAGTTAGTTTCGCGCCCTATCATCCAATAATTTCCCCAAAAACAGGCCTGCCAGAAGCGGATTTCGGGAACTTTGTTGAAAAACATCCAAACAAAAATCAGTACAATATATTGAATATCAATATTTTATACTAAATCAACAAAAATTATAAACAATCGGGGTTTGAACAAAAATAATCTGCAAATTTGAACGGGGTAAATTTTGAGTAGTTATCAGTCGGACTCCGAAGCCAACAGCCAAAGTTATAGTTATAGTCTAAGTCTAAGTCATAGTCAAAGTTATAGTCAAATAAAATACCAATGTTATGAAAAAGTTTTTTACATTTCTTCTTGTAATGTGTACTGTTGTGGCAGTGCAAGCCCAAACTCTTCTGACAGAAGATTTTGAAAACGGTATTCCATCCACATGGACAATAATTGATGCCGACGGAGATGGCAATCTCTGGATCTCTTCTGTAGACATATCCGGTGCTCTCGGACACAATGGGTCCGATTGTGCTTATTCGCAGTCATACAACGATAGTCAAGGTGCACTCACTCCAGACAATTGGCTAATCACCCCTGCCGTGACGCTGACGGAAAATGCAAACCTGACATTCTGGGTATGTGCCCAGGATGCAGCTTATGCTGCCGAACACTACGGCGTTTACATTTCTACAACAAGCAACACCGACAGTTCCACTTTCACCCTTCTCATGGAGGAGACTCTTGATGCGAACGGTGGTGCGAAAACTCAAAGTACATGGAAAAAGAAAACTATCGATCTGTCTGACTATACAGGGAATACTGTTTATATCGCATTCCGCCATTACAACTGTTCAGACATGTTCTATCTTGACTTGGATGATGTGGAGATCTCCGCCATCCCGACAGTTCCCACCATCCTTACCAGTGTTCCGACCATTGATTTTGGTATATGTTCTCTTGGCAACTGGCGTAAAAAAGCGGTGACTGTCACAAGTTACAACCTCACTACCGATATCACCGTCACGTCAACAGCTCCTTTTGAAATCTCCACCAATGATATCAGCTTCGGCACGACCGCCACGATTCCTGTATCCGGCGGCACGTTCTATGTACGTTATACCCCGACGACAGAAGGTGCTGCAAGCGGCACAATTACGCTCTCGTCAGCAGGAGTCAGTGATGCTACCATCAGCTTGTATGGTCATGCTATAAACTGCACCAGCACAATCCCTTATCATTTCAACTTTGATGATGCCGACAACGCTCTTTGCTGGGAAATCTTTGATGCCAACGACGACGGCAATACATTTACTATAAATTATAGTAATCAAGCAGCATACTATAATTACAGTCCCGACTTGAATGCCGATGATTGGTTGATTTCCCCTGTTTTCTCTTTGACTGGTGAGCAATTCGCAAGCTTTGACTATTATGCGGCATCCTCCAGTTATCCTGAACAGTTCCAAGTGTTCGCCATTGGCACAGACACGATTGCTTTAACACCCATTATAGATGTCACTAACACAGCCCCCATTACACAGAATTTGGACATTAGTGCGCTAACCGGCAACTACAAAATTGCGTTTCACTGCGTTTCCGAAGCAGATATGTACAAATTTTACATCACTAACTTCAATATTACGTTGAACGCATCAGACAGTGGCAACTATGTACCCGAATTCACCTATGAGATGGAAAACACATGCAATGGTGTGCTCGTCCATTTTGAGAACCTCAGTCAAGACGCAGAAAATGTCGTGTGGGATTTCGGCGACGGCAGTGTCAGTGAGGAACTTTCCCCCATTCACAAATACACAGCATCCCGCATCTATACGGTAAGCCTTTCCGTTTACAACAGTTCTGGCGACACCATAGTTGGTTTCTTGGAGAAAAACGTTCAGGTGTTGATACCGGCATCCAATTTTGTCACGCTGCCCTATGAAGAGGATTTCGAAAGCTACACGACGAGCACTGTTCAATCCACAGGCGTGGAGCCGACATGTTGGGAACTGGTGCAGGAGGATGTGGAGATGCCGGATGCCAAGCGCCCGCAACTCTACTATAAGAGTGCCTTTGCACATAGCGGGAACTACAGCCTTCTGTTCAACTATAGGGGCGTGTATGCTTTGCCTATGTTGGGAGAGGATATTTATGTGAACAGTTTGAAGATGAGTTTTTATTTGCGTCAACCAAATTCGTTATATCGCCTTCAAGTGGGCGTGGTGAATGCAGTTGGCGAATTCGAGCTGGTGGAGGAAATCAACAACGCCAGTACGGGGGTGGAGCTTGTGACAGTTGATTTCTCGAATTATACTGGACAGGGACGACGCATTGCCTTCCGCAATACCTTAGGCGGCGGTGCCACCTACAACTATTCCTACAACTACATTGACGACATCAAACTCTACACGGATACGATTGTGTCAATGGTACCCTCCAACCGTAATGTGTTGTTGGAGGATTTTACAGGATATGAGGTTCAATATTGTCCAGAGGGACACCGTATTGCCAATGAAATAAAAGCAGCGAACCCTGACAGAGTTTGTGTAATCAACATCCATTATGGTTATTATGCACACAACACCTACACGACGGCGTTTGGCGATTCCTTGGCCCAACAGTCAGGATTGGTGGGTTTCCCTTCAGGTACCATTAACCGTCATGTGTTCGCAGACTCTGTCACCTCTTTGAACAGGGGAGCGTGGCCACAATATGCCAACCAGATGCTTAACACGCCCTCCCCTGTGAATATTGCCGCAGTGGGTACGCTTGATATGAGTACAAGGAAATTGACAGTTCGAGTCCAACTCTATTATACAGGTTCACAGTCGGTCACGTCCAACGCCCTGAACATCGCCGTGCTTCAAGACCGTGTGTTGGGTTACCAAGCGGGTATGGATTTTAATCCCGATCAAATTGTCGGCGACCAGTACAGCCACATGCACATGTTGCGTCATTTGATTGCAGGCCAGTGGGGTGAAACGATTTACAGCATAGCCCAAGGATCCTTTGTGGAGAGAACGTACGAGTATGTGATTCCAGAACAATTGGGATCCCCGAATCCTATCAATGCCATGTTGGAGAATTTGAAATTCGTTGCTTTCGTCAGTGAAGGGCACCAAGAGGTCCTCACCTGTATTGAAGTTCCTGTCAGACGCCTCAATATGCCTGCTCTCGCCGGAGCTATCACTAGAATGAATGAAATCTCCAATCTCACATGCTCAACCCAAACTGATGTTGATTTTGAGTTTGTGAACCAAGGTTCAACTCCTGTGACCTCACTGAATTACACATACAGCATCGGCGGTAACACACAAACAGTCAGCTGGAATGGAAATGTGGGAACATTCGAGACAACAATAGTTCATATTCCAACTTTCGACTTTGAGCCGAACACTGATAATACCTTAAATGTTCAAATTACAAAAATTAACGGTACGGATGTCAATGTCAATCCAAAAACGCTGACAATACGTAAGAATGTCTATTCTGGCAATGGCGCAATGCTGCTTACGATAGTGACAGATCGTTATGGTGATGAAACCACTTTTGAAATTTTTGATTCTGATGGCAATGTAGTGCTTTCCGGCGGTCCATGGGATGACTTGGGATCTAACAGTACAATGTCGCACGAAATCCTTTTTGAACCTCAAAGTGCAGGTTGTTACCGTCTGGAAGTATATGATGCATACGGTGACGGCATTAACTCTGGCTATGGTGAGGGTTATTTCACCATGACGCAAGTGCAAGATGGTATGCAATTGTTTTACGATGACGGCACGTTCAGAAGTCAGGTTACCTATATGATCGATATCAACAATGGGAACACTTGCGAACTCATTTCTCTGCCTTACAACGAAAACTTCGACGGTTACACCGAAAGTACCATCACAACCACGGGCGTGGAACCCGACTGCTGGGAATTGGTGCGTACCGATGCCCCGTCAATGCCGGACGACAAACGCCCGCAAGTCTATTACAAGAACACCTTCGCCCACAGCGGCGGCTACAGCCTGCTGATGAACTACCGCTGTGTCTATGCGATGCCTGCCCTGTCGGAGGGAACAACTTTACAGAATGTGAAACTGGATATGTTCCTGCGACAAGCCAACGCCGCCTACCAGCTGGAGGTGGGTGTCTGGGATGATGCGACGAACACCTTCACGCGTGTGGCATTGTTCAACAACACGACAACAGGTGTGGAACATGTCACCTGCAACTTCTCCGGCTACTCCGGCAACGGAAAACGCATCGCCTTCCGCAACGTCTTGGGCAGCGGCAGTTACGCCTACAGCTACAACTACCTCGACGACATCACCCTGACGGAAATAGAGGATTGCTCCATCACC
>JAEEGL014522471.1_pt1 | contig 13261 bp, 11 predicted proteins | sample 9134231 | NCBI WGS metagenome assembly JAEEGL01 (sample SAMN16246548, study PRJNA631951) | gut metagenome | biome: gut microbiome; feature: rumen; material: fiber-attached | host: Bos | place: Iran: Karaj | collected 2018-10 | reverse complement strand
TCTTCAACATCCTTCATACGAACAGGTCCCATGAAGTCCATATCTTCCTTGATCATAGCAGCAAGACGCTTGGACAGGTTGTTGAAGATAGCGGTCTGAACAGCTTCTGTAGATCCCTTACATGCAAGACCAAGGTCTGCATTATCAACATCACGCAGCACGCGCTGAATAGCACGGTCGTCCAGAAGAAGGATATCCTCGAACACGAACATCTTCTTTCTGATCTCATCAGCAAGCTCAGGCTGCTCGATTTCCAAAGTCTCCATGATATGTTTCTCTGTTGCACGGTCAACTGTATTGAGGATTTCAACAACAGCGTCAACACCACCGACAACAGTGTAATCCTGATTAACAAGAGCTGAAAGCTTGGTCTCAAGTACTCGCTCAACGTCCTTGATGGTATCAGGACTTGTTCTATCCATGGTAGCAATACGCTTCGCAACATCTGCCTGTCTCTCGGGAGGCAAAGCACCAAGAATAAGCGCACTCTGTGAAGGTGACATATAGGACATAACAAGAGCAATAGTCTGCGGATGCTCATCCTGTATGAATGTAAGGAGCTGTGAAGGATCTGCCTTTCGAATAAACTCGAAGGGCTTAACCTGCAAGGATGCAGTAAGCTTACTGATAACATCCATTGCCTTGTCTTCACCAAGTGCTTTTTCAAGAAGTTCCTTGGCATAGTTAATACCACCCTCAGCTATATACTGCTGAGCGAGGCAGATTCCATAGAACTCTTCAATTATCGCATCCTTAACCTGAGGTGTTACGCTTCTGGTATTTGCAATTTCAAGCGTAAGCTCCTCGATCTCGTCCTCTTTAAGATGCTTGAATATAGCAGAGGACTTCTCCGGTCCAAGGGCAATCAAAAGGATTGCAGCCTTCTGAGTACCGGAAAGATTAGCTGTCAGCGCAGGATCATAATTTGCAGCAGGCATACCGCCGGGAGCCGCACCACCTGTACCTTCGTCTAAATCATCATCAAATTCTTCCCCATCTATTGCCATGGTCTCTCTCCCCTCAAGTATTTTTAGGTTCTTTACATATCATAATCTTCTTTCAGCCAGTTCCTAAGAAGGATAGCTGCAGCTTCCGGATTCTCCTCGATAAATTTCTCAATAAGACGAAGGGTCTCACTTCCCTCATCCATGGAAATCTCGGCAAGCTCATCAACAAATTCTTCAGGCTGCGACTCCAAAAGCTCCTCAACAGAAAGCTCCTCCGGAAGCTCTTCATCCTCAGCCTCTTCGATCTCGATCTCTTCTTTTCTGATTCTGATACTTCTGTAAATAACAAATCCAAGAAGTCCAAGAATAAGAAGAATAAGTATGATCTGAAGAATATCAGTAAATGACAACGCAGCAGCCTCGGAATCAAAGAACTCGGGCTGATCGTAAGCTGTCATTGAAATTCTGGTGGAATCGATACCGCTGGCCTTGGAAACGATATTGATAATATCATCAGAAACCTCAGTGGGAGTAACTCCTGTCTGTCTCTTGAATTCCTCCCAGGTAAGGTCACCGTGATCTTCAGGCTTATAATCATCCTGATTGTAGATGACGTATCTGATAGCCGTTACGGAAATAGATGATTCCTCATAATTGATCTTGCCTGCGGGAGTCTTCTCATTGGTGATCTCCTCGTTAGGAAGATAATCTCTTGATTCTTCACTTATGTTAGATGATGACTGCTCGTTATCCTGAAGCATGTACGTGGTCTCATCATCATTGTTGGTATCTGTTCCGGGAATACCGCCAGTACCGTTGACATTCTCAGCATTATAAACATCCTCGTGACTCAGAACACCCTGTGTCTGATCATCTGCAGGATAATATCTGTGAGTTGTGGTCTCTTTATTTGAAAAATCAATTACAAGATTACTTGCAACCTCTACACTGTTGTACAGATTGGTTCCGGAAAGCACACGCTTTATCTCAGCACGTATTGCCTGCTCAGCCTTGGTCTTAGCAGTAAGCTGTGTGCTGGCAAGACCGGAAGCAGATGCCTCCTCTGTTCCCGAGAACAGCATATTGCTCTCGCTGTCCATGATCACGATATTATCAGTGGTCTTATTACCAAGTGCAACAGAAACAGCCTTTGCGAGGTATGCTGCATTATCCTCGTTAAAGGCATCAGGATCTTTCAATCTAAGTATGATACTTGCTGAAGCTTCTTCGTTTTTGGAAAGAAGCGTACCGTCATTGACGGGAATAGACAGTTTTACCCTTGCTTTCTCGATAGCATCGAACTCTTCAATAAATTCGTTCTCAAGCTTATCTTCAAGGTATTTTACATATCTTTTCTGCTTATCTGATTCTGTAGTGGAAAAGCTGGAATCTGTTACGTTCTCAATACTGTAAGATGTTGCCTGAATATCATTCTGTGCAAGAAGCAGTGTAGCTGTGGTCTCCTGCTTATCAAGTACTTCGAATCTAAGTACATCCTCAGACAACCTGTAATCTATATTATTTTCATCAAGAAGCTCTACAATCTCAGCTGACTGCTTGGTGGTCTCAGCAGTAACAAGTGGTACATACTTCGGTTGGTTCAGAACCGTAGCAAGAATAATAACCGTAAGGAGCACGGCAGCGACTGCAGCCGCCATCAGCGTCTTCTGTCTAATTGTAAAGCGTCCGAACCACTCAAGGATACGGTCCCTGAGCTCCAAAAGACGTTCTCGCATACTTTTCTCCTCCCATAAAACTTAAATGCTTAAATATTAAATGTTTAAAACTAAATGTTTAAAACTAAAGATATAATACGGATTGCTACGCAGCAAGCTGCTCTACATTATATCTGCATGTTCATAATGTCTCTATAGGCTGTTAGTAACCTGTCACGAACAGCAATGGTATACTGAAGTGCTGTCTCAGCTTTTTGTAAAGCAATACCGAGATCATGTGTGTTGTCAGTCTCGCCAAGAGCCCATTTGATCTCTTCGTTCTCGGCATCTGACAGATAGGCATTGGTAGTATTGATGTTCTCCACTGCCCTTGTGAAAATATTGGTAAAAGAGCCATCATTGCCGAATCTGTCCCCTACAGGATTGGTAATGGTGCTATATGCCTTCTCAGCATCACGTATAGCTCTTGAATGTACATTTCTAACCTGACTGATATCAATATCTGCCATAAATTAATCCCCCATGATTATTATGACTGAGCTATGGAAAGTCCCTGAGTCATCAGGAATTTGCTGGCGCTAAATGCTGTGGCATTTGCTTCATAGCCCCTCTGAGCATCGATGAGGTTGGTCATCTCAGTAACGATATCCACATTGGGATATGTAACATAGCCATACTCATCTGCATCAGGATGTGACGGATCATATACCATCTTGTAATCTGTCCAGGTATCATCCTTCACTGAAGAAACCTTAACGCCTCTTCCGCTGTATTTATCCAGTCTGTCATTAAGTATCTTGGAAAAAGGTGTCTGCACACCCTTCTCTGTAAAGGTAACTACCTTTCTGGTGTAAACATCGCCGGTAGCATCTCTTGTGGTATTGGCATTGGCGATATTCTCAGCAATAATATCCATACGGAAACGCTCTGCTGTCATTCCCGATGAATTTATGTTAAAAGAATCAAATATATTACCGGTACTAATCATAAGACCCTCCTAAGATTCTGCTGCATTCTCACAGCTTATGAGCTCTTCATCGCATTCTTCAGATTGGTGAACTCGGAATTGATTCCAAGCATTACACCCTGATATTTGATCTGATTGGCTGCAAGAGTCACGTTCTCAGTATCGATATCTACGTTATTCCCATCCATTCTGTAGGAGAAATTGGAATAATCGGTATATGGTCTTGCCTTAAGTCTGTTAACCTTAAGATCTGCCACTTTGGCGTCCATGGATTTATATCTGGAGTTGCCAAGAGCACGCTCAAGCTCTCTCTCAAACGCAACGTCCTCGCGCTTGTAGTTTGGCGTATTCACATTGGCAATATTGTTTGATAAAACTTCATTCCTGGTCCAGGATGCATCTGCAGTCTTATCAAGTACATTGATGTAATCAAAAGCGTTACTATTAATCATAAAAATACCCCCGTTCGCCTTTTGACCCTATCTACATATTACGTTCATTTTGTTCAAATTACAAGATGTATTGACAAAAAATACACTTCATATTGTGTTTTTTGTATGAACATCATACAAGGATTAGTAAATCCAAATATGGCAAAAGGGATTTATCAAAATAGATAAATCCCTTCATCATAATACTTCCTGTTTAATATATATCGGCCACAAATACGCATTTTATTACATCTGCGCTTTCAGCTTTTTGATCTCATCAAATACAACGTCGTTCAAAACCTTGATGTAGGTTCCCTTCATTCCTGAAGATCTGGATTCAATGACGCCTGCACTCTCAAACTTTCTGAGTGCATTTACAATAACACTTCGAGTAATACCTACTCTGTCAGCAATCTTACTTGCCACAAGGACGCCTTCCATTCCATCGAGCTCATCAAAAATATGAATGATAGCTTCCATCTCTGAAAATGAAAGCGTACTGATAGCAGACTTAACAACCGCAAGTTTTCTGCTCTCTTCAGCATTCTCTTCATTAACTGCTCTGAGCATCTCGAGGCCCACAACAGTTGTGCCATATTCACACAAAATTATGTCATCGATATCATAGGGCTCATTGCACTTATAGATAAAAAGTGTTCCAAGTCTCTCACCGGCAATTTCAATAGGTGTGATAATCGCCTGATATTTACGCATAACATCACCCTCGAAGCCAAGGGTTTCAAGATTAACATTTTCCTTAGTAGAAAGAACAGTAAGGAGTCTCTCATTAAGCATCGGATCGATAAAACTACCGACATCATCTACAATAAGACCGCCAAGAGAATCCACGGAAGAAGTCTCGCCAATACCAAGCACTTTTCCTTTTCTGCTGATCACAAGCATGTTGGAATTAAGAATGTCACACAGCACAGTGCAGATATCGTTAAAAACCACTTTACCGGAATTACTGTTATGTAGTAATTTCCCGATTTTTCTCGTTTTATCCAAAAGCTGTACGCTACTCATTGGAATCGCTCCTTTTTTCAGAAAATGCTAGACGTTTTGCATAAATCTTCTACAACTAATGCGATTGTAACATACATATTGAACAACTTCAAAGCTATTTGTCGAATATTTTATTAAAATTAAATAAATTGTGAAAATATTTACTCGTCTGTATCCTTATCTCCGATATATCCACACTCGGGATCATTGCAGACAAGCTTATTATTCTTTATAAGCATAAGGCCGCCACATCTGGGACAAGGCTTAACAGAAGGCTTCTGCCATACCATGAAATCACAATCAGGATTGTCGATACATCCATAGTAAAGTCTGCCTTTTCTTGTTCTCTTAAGAACAATATCCTTACCGCACTTAGGGCACATAACACCGGTCTTCTCGTAATAAGGCTTGGTGTTTCTGCACTCAGGGAATCCGGGACATGCAAGGAATTTACCATGAGGGCCGTATTTGATAACCATGTTTCTTCCACAGTTCTCACATACAACATCAGAAACCTCATCCTGAATCTCAACCTTAGCGATTTCCTTTCCTGCCTTCTCAACTGCATTCTGAAGATCAGGATAGAAATTCTCAACGATTGTCTTCCATTTCACGCTGCCTTCTGCAACACCGTCAAGAAGAGTCTCCATGGTAGAAGTAAAGGTTACGTCAACAATCTGAGGGAATGCATCATTCATCATTCTGTTAACTGCTTCACCAAGCTCTGTCACATAGAGATTACGATTTTCCTTGGTAATATAGTGTCTTGCAAGGATTGTGGTGATTGTAGGCGCATAAGTACTTGGTCTTCCGATACCGAGAGCCTCCAGATCATGTACAAGGGAAGCCTCTGTATAATGAGGAGCAGGCTGTGTGAAATGCTGCTTCTCCTCAAACTCCTCAAGAACAAGCTCTGAGTTCTCATCAATTCTCTTTGCAAGAGTATTCTTCTCGATCTGATCATCTTCGTCGGTGTAAACATTCATAAATCCGTCGAAAACAGTTCTTGATGCAGCTACTGTGAATCTATGCTCACCGGCATCAATCTTAACTGATGTGGTCTCATATTTTGCTGCAGCCATTCTGCTGGCCATAAATCTGCGCCAGATAAGCTGATAAAGTCTGAACTGATCCCTTGAAAGGAACTCTTTAACAGCAACAGGTGTATTGTTTACATCTGTAGGACGGATTGCTTCGTGAGCATCCTGAATCTTGGCAGTATTCTTTCCGCCTGCGATTTTCTCAGCAAGATATTCCTCGCCAAAAGCATCTACAATATATTTCTGTGCAGCTGCCTGAGCTTCTTCTGAAACTCTTGTTGAATCAGTACGAAGGTATGTGATAAGACCTACTGTTCCTGCCTTACCCATATCGATTCCTTCATAGAGCTGCTGCGCTGTACGCATTGTCTTCTGAGTTGAGAAATTAAGTGCTTTGGAAGCTTCCTGCTGAAGAGTTGATGTTGTAAAAGGAAGCGGTGCTTTCTTAACTCTCTCACCCTTCTTGATCTCAGAAATCTTGAACTTCTTACCCTCTAATTCCTTGAGAATAGCGTTAAGCTCATCCTTTGAAGCTATATCTACCTTTTTGCCGTTCTTCCCATAATAACGGGCTACAATAGGCTTCTTCTCACCCTTTACCTTAAGAGCAGCATCCAGTGTCCAATATTCCTGAGGAATAAAGGAATTGATCTCATCCTCTCTGTCACAAATGATTCTAAGAGCCACCGACTGAACTCGACCTGCACTTAAGCCTCTCTTGATCTTATCCCAAAGAAGCGGAGAAATCTCATAACCAACCATTCTGTCAAGGACACGTCTTGCCTGCTGAGCATCAACGAGATTCATGTCGATGTCCCTTGGATGCTTCATAGCTTCCTTAACAGCAGACTGAGTGATCTCATTGAAGGTCACACGCGAAAAACGATCCTTTGCATCCTCAAGTTTAAGAGCTGTCATAAGATGCCAGGAAATAGCCTCACCTTCGCGGTCAGGGTCAGTTGCAAGATATATATGTTCTGCGTTCTTTGCTGCCTTTCTAAGAGAAGCAAGAACGTCGCCTTTTCCTCTTATAGTGATATATTTGGGTTCGAATCCGTTATCTACATCGATACCCATCTGACTTCTGGGAAGGTCTCTGACGTGACCGTTGCTGGCCGCAACCTCATAGCCATTACCCAGGAACTTTTTGATTGCCTTCACCTTAGTGGGAGACTCCACAATAAGGAGTTTTTTCTTTTTTGTTGCCATCTAATGCCCCTCGTTCTTTTTATATATTAGTAGAAACTCATTTTGTGGTTTCATAGTTTCGTAATATACACTAAATTTTTTCTAAGTGCAACTATGTTTTTTCTACATATTTACAATAGACTAAAAAAGAACAAAGAATTAGGGCGCCGACCTTCAATTGATCGACGCCCTTTAGTTCTGAATTTCCAATGGACTGTTCTCCTTTGTTAAAATATTTTATTTTCTCGAATCCTTCAACACCGAAACCAGTTGCGCACCTGATCTCTGTCTACCACCGGCATCCGAATTACTCGCCGTTCCTGTGGTACCATGATTCGTTAGAAAAATAATGGGAACACTGACTCGAATTGGTGAAGCACTCGCCGCCTCATCTCGCCCTGTTCCTCAAAACAGAGGAAACCTCTTATCCTCGCTCCGGTAAAGCACTCGCTACCTTTGCTACTTTTGTTTCCGTCCGCTTTCTTTTTGGTAATTATGATGATAGCAATATCTCTTTAAATTGTCAACACATTTATACTCAATTTATATATATTTTAGATAATTTACTTATATATAGCTTATTATCTCATTATTCAGAATATACCATACAATTCAATTGAATTTTGTGAATTATTATACAAAGTGTGACAAATGGCAGTTTTTGCTCAAATATATTGTATCGAATCGTAATTCAATCCTATATTTAGTGTATATTTAGTGCTTGTGAACATATCAAATTGTAGTTGACATGATACACAATAAACAATAAACTCAATTATGCGGACAGGTATTTGTTACTATAATCTGATAATTGTTCTATATTCACACACAATTCTCACTGTTTACAGTTTTATTGTACAATTATCAAAAAGCCTGCCAATATTTATATCAGGAGGCCAAAATGACTAAAGAAAAGAATTATTCAAATAATGAATTAACGAAAGGAAAATTAACAACTATCGATATTTGTCAGATCGCAGCATTTGCAGCAATCATGGCGGTACTTGCACAGATATCCATACCTATGCCATCAGGCGTACCTATGACATTGCAGACTTTGATCGTTCCTCTTGCAGGAATTGTTATAGGAAGGAAAAAGGGAACTATAGCCACTCTGCTCTATCTACTAATGGGAGCTGTTGGGATTCCGGTATTTGCTTCATTCCAGGGCGGTCTTGGAATACTTCTTGGTATGACAGGCGGATTCCTTATATCATTCCCTATACTATCCTACACCGCAGGTCTTGGCCACAAGCTTGGAGTAAAGATGCGCACATCGTCTTCTAAGCCTGCTCTCTATTACGTAACTGTTGTTGCAGCACTTATCTTAGGCGCTGTGATCAATTACGCATTTGGTACAGTATGGTTCATGATCATTGCAAAGGCAGACCTTGCATATTCACTGGCAGCCTGTGTCATTCCTTTCATTCCTACCAGCATAATCAAAATTGCTATAGTAGCAATCGTTGGACCTGAATTAAAAAAGCGCCTCGATAAAGTACTGGTGCATTAAATCTTTTCTACACTGCTTCGTTTTAACTACTGTAGCTATGTCGATAGCAAACAATAAAAAGGCCTTCCATTTGGCTAATCAAAGCTTCATGGAAGGTCTTCTTTTTTATTTTGCTCTAAGCATAAGTTCTTTAAGTTCTGTGGGAGTAAAGCTATAAGCTGTGCCGCAGAACTGACACTTTATCTCAATATCCTCATTATCATCTATAAGGCTCTGCAATTCTTTTTTACCAAGAAGGACCAGTGCTCTCTCTACTCTGTCCTTATCGCAGCCACAGTGATACTCAACAGGTCTCGTATCTGTAATCTCCATTGAAAGTCCGTCAAGAACCATGGAAAGAAGATCCTCCGGAGTCTTGCCCTCTCTCAGGATATCTGTAACTGTAGGCATTCCCTGAATATTGCTTTCAAGCTTGGAAATTACTTTCTCTGTAGCATCAGGCATAAGCTGAACAATAAAGCCTCCCGCCTCCATAATGCTAAGATCCTTATTCACAAGAACTCCCAGGCCAACAGATGAAGGGATCTGCTCTGATTCTACAAAATAGCAGGTAAGATCATCTGCTATCTCACCGGAGTAAAGAGAAATTGTTCCGACATAAGGATCCTTAAGTCCAAGATCTCTTGTAACAGTAAGTGTTCCGTTACCTACAGCGCCGCCTACGTTGAGATGACCCTCGGCGTTATTGGGAAGAACAACTGCATTGTTCTTAACATAGCCCTTTACCTGGCCCTTGTTATTTGAAGTTACAAGAAGTCCTCCAATGGGGCCGTCTCCGTCAACTGTTATTGTAAGTGCATCCTTCTCTCCCTTGAGCATGTCTCCCATCATTAGAGCACCGCTCATAAGTCTGCCCAAAGCCGCTGCACAAATAGGGCTAAGAGAGTGAATCTTCCTTGCTTCCTCCACAAGATTCCTTGAAGTAATTGCAAATGCTCTAATCTGTGCATTACCTGCTGTGGCACGCACTATGTAATCTTTATATTCCATAGATGTCTCCTAAAAACTTACAGAAATCAGATAGTGATTCCATATAAGGTAAAAAACCGGCTTATTCAATCAGAATAAGCCGGTAACACTTGTATCAATTATGCAAGGCTTGCAGTGATGATAGCCATAGAATAAACCTCTATAGCATTGCAGCCTCTTGAAAGATCGTTGATCTGTGCATTAAGTCCAAGAAGAATAGGACCGTATGCTTCAAAGTTACCCATACGCTGAGCAATCTTATAACCGATGTTACCTGCATCGATGTTAGGGAAAATAAATGTATTTGCATGTCCTGCAACAGGTGAATCCGGTGTCTTATTCCTTGCTACTCTGGGAGAAACTGCTGCGTCAAACTGAAGCTCACCATCGATCGGAATCTCAGGATACTTCTCCTGTGCCTTCTTTGCAGCATTCTGCATCTTGGTAACTGAAGGGCTCTTAGCTGAACCCTTAGTTGAGAATGAAAGGAATGCAACCTTGGGATCAACGCCAAATGCCTTAGCGCAATCAACTGTCTCTTTGCAGATCTCAACAAGCTCGTCCTCTGTAGGATCGATGTTGATAGCACAGTCACCCATTGCAATTACTTCATTGTCGCCGATTGCTGAGGGACGAACAAGGATGAAGCATGATGAAACCACGCTGTTGCCGGGCTTAGTCTTAATGATCTGAAGCGCAGGACGAACTGTATCAGCTGTTGAATATGTTGCACCGCCAAGGAGGCAGTCAGCCTTCTTCATCTTAACAAGCATTGTTCCAAAATAATTGGCATGAGAAAGAATCTCTCTTGCCTGCTCAGGTGTCATGCCCTTGCTCTTACGAAGCTCTACAAACTCGTCTACCATAGCATCAAAATCTTCGTAGTTGGTAGGATCGATTATAACAGCTCCTCTGATGTTATATCCCTCTTCCTCTGCAGCCCTGTTAATAACATCAGGGTTACCAAGAAGAATAGGCTTTAAGAAGTTACCTGCAAGAAGTCTTGAAGAAGCCTCAAGAATTCTGGGATCTTCACCTTCTGTGAATACTATTGTTTTTGGGTTTGCTTTAAGTTTTGAAATCATCTCGCCAAAACCGTACATTTTAATTCCTCCTAATTATGAACATAGGTCTAAAGACCTGAAAACGTATTGTAAAAAATCACGCAAAAAATCACACGAGGATTATTTTACATCAATAATAATTCATACTCAATAATAGATAAAAAAATGTCAATCTAGCAAAACCACGTTATTTCTATCAATCCGGAAGGTCGATCTTCTTACCGTCTCTGTGCATTGAGAATTTATCCATAGGATAGTTCTTAAGATTCTCAAGAACCTTTCTGCCATCAGCCTTTGCAAGGAGACTTGCTCTTGCCTTGGTAATCTCAACCTCTGTCTTATGCTTGGAAGGACCACCTACGCATCCACCGGGACAAACCATACCCTCGATGAAGTCCTCGGGAAGCTTATGCATCTTAAGAAGTGTAAGTGCTTTCTTACATTCGATACCACCGGCTGCTCTAAGAAGCTTAAGGTCTGCTACATCCTGGCCTCTCTCCTGCATACACTCAATAACAGCATTGGCAACGCCGCCGCTTGTAGCAAATCTCTTACCCCAAATTGAAGACTCCTGATAAGTATCATCAACAGGCTCAAATTCAACATCCTTAGATCTCATAAGAGCTCTGAGCTCACCATAAGTTACAACGAAATCAGCATTGTTCGGCACTGTCTCATCCTGCGCCTCAGACTTCTTGGCAATGCAGGGACCTACAAATACTGTTATGCACTCAGGATCCTGAGCCTTAAGATATCTTGAAATGGCACACATAGGAGAAACTGTTGAGGACATGTTATTCTCAAACTGCTCCGGGAAGTGCTTCTTTAACATATTTATAAATGCAGGACAGCATGATGTCGTCATCTTCTTGCCCTGTTCGTAAGCTTCTGCCCACTCCTTGGACTCATAAGCAGCTGTCATGTCTCCGCCAAGACCAACCTCTACCATATCAGTAAAGCCAACCTTGATAAGAGCATTGCGTACAGCAGCCATAGTGATGTTCTCGCCAAACTGACCCTCTGTAGCAGGTGCGCACATAGCGATTACCTTTTTGCCTGATTTGATAGCTTCGATGATCTGAATAAGATAAGTCTTAGAGCCGATAGCTCCGAAAGGACAGCTGTGGATGCAATGACCACACTGTATGCACTTATCCTCATTGATCTTACAGTAACCATACTCATCATAAGTGATAGCGCCAACAGGACAAGCCTTGTGGCAGGGACGCTCAAGATGAACGATTGCTCCGTAAGGGCAGGCCTTTGCACACATACCGCACTCTTTACACTTTGTAGGGTCGATATGCATACGCATATCACCTTCGTGAATAGCTGCGAATTTACATGAATTGAGGCAAGCCTTACCTATACAGAATCTGCAGTTATCAGTTACTGAAAATGCAGAAATAGGGCACTCATCACAAGCAGGATCGATTACCTGAACCACATTCTTAGAGCCCTCGTTATAAGTAGGTGCCTGACCGCATGCCAGTCTGATTCTCTGACGTACAATCTCTCTTTCCTTATAAACGCAGCAGCGATACTCCGGCTTGGGACCGGGAGCCATGTCATACGCAAGTTTATCCTTATGAGCTTCATCCAGCTCATCATTCCATGCGAGGCGACATACCTCTTCCATAATCTTGTGTTTAAAGCTTACTATCCCTTTGTCGTTTGTTACCATAAAATCTCCTATCTAATTCCTACCATTTATTAGTTACTACCTTAAAGCTTCACTTCTCTGCAGAAATCAAAGCCCTCCGCATCATGTGCGGTTATGAAAAGAGGATTTCTCCCCTGCTTTTCTCTTATGTAATCGATTGCCTTCTGCCTTGATACCGCATCAAGACCGGCAAAAGGCTCATCCATTATAAGCATATCTGAAGGAATTGCGCATGCTCTGACGATAGCCACCCGTCTTCTCATGCCACCTGATAATTCCTTCACAGGCTTATAAATTGAATCCTCCGGAAGAAGCTTTTTAAGCTCCTCCTCTGCCACCTTAACAGAATTGTTTTTATTAACCATCACAACATTCTGTACTGCAGAAAAATTCTCACAGAGTCTGTCCTCCTGAAAAACGACTCCTGCATTAAGGTATGCATATTTGTAGTCGCCCATCAGATGAACTTTTCCTGAATCAGGCTGCTCAAGTCCAAGTAAAATTCTTATAAGAGTTGTCTTACCCTTTCCGGATTCACCTGTAATCACGTATGAATGATCATTTTCTATCTCAAGATTAAAATTGGAAAGAACCTTCAGATCACCATAGGATTTGCAAATATTTTCAAGATCTATAGTCATTTTACGCCGCCTCCCTTCTTAACAAGAGAAAGCAGAAGCATAACTATTTTCTCTGTGATCCATGACACCATAATTATAACGAAGGTCCAGGCAAAAACATCTCCTGTATCCAAATATATTTTAGCACGATACAGACCATTTCCCATAGATAAAAGTG
>JAEEGL014400938.1_pt1 | contig 13261 bp, 7 predicted proteins | sample 9134231 | NCBI WGS metagenome assembly JAEEGL01 (sample SAMN16246548, study PRJNA631951) | gut metagenome | biome: gut microbiome; feature: rumen; material: fiber-attached | host: Bos | place: Iran: Karaj | collected 2018-10 | reverse complement strand
GTTGTACTTGAGGATGCGCTTCATGGGAATCTCAAGCAGGCGCAGCAGGTCGTCCTGGGTAATCTCGCGGTAGAACTGGGGCTTGAAGGGCGTCAAGCGCTTGTCGATGTGCTTGAGTGCACGGTCCTGGTCCTTGGCGTTCTCAAACTCCTTGTCCTTGTAGATGCGCTCCTCGATAAAGATTTTCTCTAACGAGACGTTGTGCAGGGCCTCCATGGTCTCGCCGCGCTGGATCTCGAGTTCCTGGCGCAGGATGTCGCGCGTGCGGTCCACGCTGTAGCGGAGCACGTCGCTCACGGTGAGGAACTGCGGTTTCTGGTCCTTGATGACACAGCAGTTGGGCCAGATGGAGATTTCGCAGTCGGTGAAGGCATAGAGGGCGTCGATGGCCTTGTCGCTGCTCGTTCCCGCCTGGAGCGAGACGATGATCTCGGCATTGGCGCTGGTGTTGTCCTCGACCTTGCGGATTTTTATCTTTCCGCGTTCGCCAGCCTTGAGGATGGACTCGATGACGGTACCAGTAGTCTTGCCATAGGGGACATCCTTGACAAGGAGCGTCTTGTTGTCAAGTTTCTCGATTTTGGCGCGCACACGGACGTAGCCACCGCGCTCGCCATCATTGTAGTGGCCCACGTCGATGAAGCCACCCGTCTGGAAGTCAGGGTAGAGGTGGAACTCCTCGTCGCGCAGGTAATGTACCGCGGCGTCGATGACCTCGTTGAAGTTGTGGGGCAGGATTTTGCAGGACAGGCCGACGGCGATGCCTTCGGCGCCCTGGGTGAGCAGCAAGGGGAACTTGGCGGGCAGGGTGAGCGGCTCACGCTTGCGGCCATCGTAAGAAAGTCCCCAGTCAGTCACCTTGGCGTTATAAACGGCATCCAGGGCAAACTCGCTGAGGCGGGCCTCGATATAACGGCCAGCAGCAGCGCCATCTCCCGTGAGGATGTTACCCCAGTTACCCTGGGTATCGATGAGCAGTTCCTTCTGGCCCAGCTGGACGAGCGCGCTGTAGATGGATGCGTCGCCGTGAGGGTGGTACTGCATGGTCAGACCCACGATGTTGGCCACCTTGTTGAAATGGCCGTCATCGGCCTCCTTCATGGCGTGCATGATGCGACGCTGCACGGGCTTGAAGCCGTCCTCGATGTGAGGTACGGCGCGCTCGAGAATCACGTAGGAGGCATAGTCGAGGAACCAGTTCTCGTACATGCCGCTGAGTTGCAGCTTTTTATCTTTCGGCACCTGGTAGGTGGAATGGGCCTGTGGCTCAGCGCCGTCACCGTCCTCGTCGGGGGTGATGGCGTTGTCGTCGTTGGCATTGATGTCGTTTTGGGCATCGCCCTCGGCAGGCTCCTGTTGCTCCTTGCCTTCCAGTTCGTCGTCGTCTTTCTTCATATCTAAACAGGTGATTTAACCTGCAAAGATACGAAAAAGTTTTGAGTCCTTGGTCCTTAGTCCTTAGTTTTTAGTTGTCAGCTGGTTTTTAGAGGCCGGTGATGCGGACAACAGGGCCGAGGGGCTTGAGGTTGTCCTCGTTGCCGCCGTTGGCGGTGAGGATCCAAGCGAGGGGCTTGTGGCGCTTGTCGTCAGGGATCTTGGGGATGGCGGCGTAGCCGTCGGTAAGGAAGACCAGTCCGTCATATTCCTCGTTCTCGTAGTAAAAGTCGATGGCAGGCTGGAAATTGGTGCCGCCTCGACCGGTGACACGGATGGAGTTGGTGGCCTGCTTGAGCGTAATGGGCTTGTCGGTAGTGATTTTGCTGTCAAACTCGATGACCTCGATGCGTTCGATGCCCTGCTTGAAGAAGCGGTTGATGACCGCGAGGAACTTGCGGATGTCCTCATCGGGCACACTGCCACTGACATCGACAGCGACCAGCAGGCGAGTGCTGTAGGCATACTGGCTGCCCATCGCATCAAAGCCGTAGCGACGGTTGGGCCTCATGCGCGTCAAGTGGCGCTTGGTGCTCAGGATTGAGGCGCGGAACTGGCTGAGGATGGCGCGGAAATTCTGCTTGCTGATGAGGGTGCTCTCGATGAGCGCCTTGAGGTCACCGCCGAGGGAGCCCCACTGGTTGCAGCGTTGCGCCGTCTCAATCTCGTGGTTGACCTTCTCGCTCATGAGTTCGTCCTCCTCCCACAGCGATGCGCCGGCGTCGGCTTGCAATAGGCCTTCGGTCAGGTTGTCGCTCTTGTTACCCCCCTCACCGCCGCCCTGCAGTGGCAAGTCCATGTCGATGGGGATGCCGTCACCGTCGGCATTCTGCTCCATCTGAACGATTTCGCCCGCCATGAGCGAGTAGTATTGCTCAAAAGCCTGGTCACGCGGGATGTCGAAGATGTGAGGCGGTTCCAGCCCGATGGTGTCCATGCCGTCGAGGTGGTCACAGAGGGTGAGGTCGCTCGACAGGCGCATCACATTGCGACGCGGGTTGTAGGGCGGGCGCTGGTAGGGGTGCTTGAGGATGATACGCAGCACCTCGGCCTTGAGCCTGAGTGCCAACTGGTTGTCATCGAAGTGCTCCAGCCGTTCGGGGTTGTATTCAATCAGCCCCTTACCGCAGCGCATGTCGCACCCCATGTTGTCGTTGCGCTTGATGGCATGGGTGCACAGCACGGCAAAGATGAGAGGCTCGGTGAGGAACCAGTCCTGGGAGATGGTCTTTATGCGGTCACCGACGGTCATAAGTTGGCAATCATCTGGTTGATCAACTGCAACGCGTCGCGGCAATCCATCATGATGAAGGCGTTAGCGTTAGGATAGGTCGCGTTCTCAAAGAAGGAAGCAAAGTGGGCGATGGCCTCTTGGCGGCCATTGGTCAACATCCAGTTGATGTACCGCACCAGATTGCGTCCCACAACTTCGGTCGCCTTCTTGTCCACACCCAGTTCCAGCACTTGGTAGATGCCCTCGTTGATGATGGCAATCTGAGGCATGGTATAGGTGGCCAGGTCATGCTGGCATGCGACAAAGTCGCTGAGGACATCGCGGGCAGTGAGCATGCGCGACTGATTGAGCGACTGGATGAACATCGAGGCCGAGCGAGCGCCGATGACGCCAGTAATCATCTTGGCCAGACGGTTCATGTCGGTCATGTTGCCACAGGACTTGAGTAATCCCGAAACGCGCACCCACGCGCGGCGGTCGGGCGTCTTGTCAAAGGTGCCCTTGTTGATGTCCACGTTCTTCTCGAGTTCGTCGGGGTGCTCCTCGATGAAATTGATCACGCGCTGGTCCACATCGTGCTGTTTGGCCCAGAAGAGCCATTCACCCACGGTGGGGCTGAAGAAATAGACGTTGAAACGCGACACCAAGGCGGGGTCGAGGTCGGTCAACTGATATTCTTCTCCGTCGTTGACAGCAGCAATGACGCGGCTGCCAGGGGGGAGGGAACGGCCTGCCAACTTGCGGTTGAGCGACAGGTCCATGACCGATTGCAGGATTTCGGGACGGGCGCGGTTCATCTCGTCCAGGAAGAGCACCACAGGCTTGTCGTCCATGGGGAACCAGTAGGGCGGCATGAACTCTGTCTTGCCGGTTGCCTCGTCCTTGTTAGGCAGACCGATAAGGTCGCCAGGGTCACTCATCTGGCCCAGGAACAAGGCTATGACGGGTATGCCCTGATCCTCGAAGTGACGGGTGATGATTTCACTCTTGCCGATGCCGTGTTTTCCCACGAGCAGGATGTTCTGTGTCGATGGCGTGGTCTCGAGAATGGTGTTGAGGTCGCCTGTATTGATGGTGATAGCCATTTATGTTTTTAGTTTTTAATCCTTAGTCCTTAGTTTTTAGTTGAATCAAACAACTTTTACAACGTTGAACAACGTTAACAACATAAATAATTAAAACATTGGGTTGTTTTGACTGTATATTGTTGTTCGGGTTGTTCGGGTTGTTTGATGATTCGTTATTGTCCTTAATTATTTGGGTGCCGTGATCCACTCGGCCTTCTTGCGGGGGCCGACTAGGCGGTAAGGGAATAACTTGGCGAGTTCAATCAGCCGTGCTATGTAGGCCATATCGTGATTGATGCGGGCTCTGATATCGCTGTCCTGGTTAAGGTCGATAATCATCGAGCGTCCTCGGCTCAGGCGGATGTGTAAGTCCTTGCGGTTGCCTTCCTCTTCCTCGTCTTCGGTAAGGTGGTACTGGAATGGCTTGTCGCTCATTACCTCGTCAACGAGTTGTTGCAAGGGGGACTTGGGTTGCTCGACAGGTTGTTTTTCGCTGCTGTCCATCAGGCGGTGCAGCCAGCCCTTGATGCCCTTGGGAGTCGGGGTGTTTTCTTCGGGTTGTTCTTGTGGACGCTGTGCCTGCTGCCAGTCGTCACGCACCTCGCTACGGACGGTGAAACGTCCGTCCCGTGCCATATAGGCAAACTCTACCATGTAGGGCTTGACCAGATCCAGATGATTGATGAAATCGTCATGAGGGATGGGCAGGTCCAGGGTCTTGTAGCGGTTCAGGTGGATGAGCAGGCGGGCCTTGTGTCCGTCGGCATGGCGCTTGTCAAAGAAATAGGTGATGCCCGTGCCGTCAAAGTAGCGTGCCAGGTAAGCATCCATGTTGTTCATCGCCATGTTGCGCATTTTAACGCCCTTGCTGTCGGCCTTGAAGGCTGCAGCAAGCTGTTCTTTCCACTCGGCGGCATGTTCCAGGAAGACTTGACTGGAGGCTACTACACGACTGCGGTCGATGACCTCCATGGGGGCTCCGCTCCACTGCTGGTGATAGTGCAGATCTTCAATATCAATGCGGGCCCTCACGTTGTTGCCTTGGACGGCATGACATAATGTCAGTCCGCAGGGGGCTTTCACGTTCAGTCCAATGCCATAGTTGTCCATATCGACCAATTCCACCATGTCGGGGGTGATAACGCCGTTGAGCATTTCGTTGCGGGCGGCTTCATATTCCTGAAGCATCCTTGCGCTCAAGCGGGGACCTGTCGCTTGGTGCCCGTTAGCCCCTGGCCTGTCGCCAAAGGCGGGCTTCATGATATGGTCGATTTCCCCAGCCACGCGGCGTGACTCGGTTCCTTCAGCTTCGGTATAAGTATAGATAAACATCACCCTAGAACTTGGCAAATACCGTGCCTGTCATTCGGCTCCACCATTTGTGGCAGATACCACATCTCGCTATAGCCCTCTTTTTTGCAAAAACTGAAGTCTAAGGTCTGAAGTCTAAAGTCTTTTTAGTAATTTTGCAGGTTATAATCAATATAAGCAAGACTCAAGATGGCTAAGGATCCGTTGAATACGCCGATGATGAAGCAGTTTGTCGAGATGAAGTCCAAACATCCCGATGCGATACTGCTGTTCCGTGTGGGTGACTTTTATGAGACCTACCTGCAGGATGCAGTCACAGCCAGCGAAATTCTGGGCATTACCCTCACGCGGCGCAGCAACGGTGCTGCCGCTGCTACCGAGATGGCGGGTTTTCCCCACCATGCCCTTGACACTTATCTGCCCAAACTCGTCCGTGCCGGCAAACGTGTCGCCATCTGCGACCAGTTGGAGGATCCCAAGCTGACCAAGAAACTCGTCAAGCGCGGCATCACCGAACTGGTGACGCCCGGTGTGGTGGTCGGTGGCACGATGCTCGACCGCAAGGAGAACAATTTCCTTGCAGCCGTCCATTTCGGCAAGAAGATGCTAGGTGTGGCTTTCCTTGACATCAGCACGGGTGAATTTCTTACTGCCGAGGGTGGGGAAGAGTATGTGGACAAGTTGCTGGTGAATTTCTCGCCTAAGGAGGTACTCATCGAGCGCAGCAACCGTCAGCGCTTTGCCGCTACCTTCTCGTCGCGCTATCTGACGTTTGACTTGGAGGACTGGGTATTCACCTTTGACGCCGCCAACGACCGTCTGTTGAAGCACTTTGAGACACAGAACCTCAAGGGCTTCGGCATCACGGGCATGGACAATGCCATCATCGCCAGCGGTGCCATCCTTCACTATCTCGATATCACCCAGCACACCCAATTGGGGCACATCACCCACCTGTCGCGCATTGAGGCAGAGCGTTATGTGCGTCTGGACAAGTTTACCATCCGCAACCTGGAACTGGTCGCCCCTATGAGTGACGACGGCAAGTCGTTGCTCGATGTCATCGACCGCACCATCTCGCCGATGGGCGGCCGCATGATGCGCCGCTGGGTTCTGTTCCCCTTACAGGATGTCAAGGCCATCAACCGTCGCCTGGACGTGGTGGAGCACTTCATGCGAGACCCCGACGGACGGGAACTCATCAAGGAACGCCTGGAACTCATCGGTGACTTGGAACGCCTGACCAGTAAGGCCGCCGTGGGACGCATCACCCCACGCGAACTTGTCCAGCTCAAGAGCGCCTTGCAGGCCATTGAACCGATCAAGCAGTACTGCTCGCAGTCGTCATGCGAGGTGCTGCGCAGCCTGGGCGAACAGCTGAATCCGTGTGCCATCATCCGTGACCGCATCGAGCGCGAGATCAACCCCGATGCCCCTAACCAGACCAACCGAGGCAACATCATCTGCCGTGGCGTGGATGCCCAACTCGATGAACTGCGCGACATCTCGTGCAGCGGCAAGGACTATCTGGTGGCTATGCAGCGCCAGCTGAGCGACCAGACGGGTATTCCCAGCCTCAAGATAGCATATAATAATGTGTTCGGCTACTATATCGAGGTGCGCAACACCCACAAGGACAAAGTGCCCGAGGAGTGGATACGCAAGCAGACGCTTGTCAATGCCGAACGCTATGTGACTCAGGAACTCAAGGAATATGAGGAAAAAATCCTGGGTGCCGAGGAGAAAATCCTTATCATTGAGGGCCGCCTGTTCAATGAACTGGTGTCCGCTGTGACCGAGTATATCCCTGCTATCCAGAACGATAGCGCCATCATTGCCCAACTCGACTGCCTTAATGCCCTGACGCGTGTAGCGATGGAAAACCGCTACAACCGTCCTGTGCTTGACGACAGTCTGGACATTGACATCGCGATGGGACGTCACCCGGTTATCGAGTGCCAGTTGCCGCCGGGCGAAACCTACGTGCCCAACAGCATCCGCTTGAGCAACGACGACCAGCAGATTATCATCATCACCGGTCCCAATATGGCGGGTAAGTCGGCATTGCTGCGACAGACGGCGCTCATCACCCTGATGGCGCAGATGGGCAGCTTTGTTCCTGCCGAGCAGGCACGCATCGGTGTGGTGGACAAGATTTTCACCCGTGTGGGAGCCAGTGACAACATCTCGTTGGGAGAATCGACCTTCATGGTCGAGATGACCGAGGCGGCTGCCATCCTCAACAACATGAGTCAAAGGAGCCTCATTTTGTTCGATGAATTGGGCCGTGGCACGAGCACCTATGACGGTATCTCCATCGCCTGGAGCATTGTCGAGCACATCCACGAGCACGCCGCCAGGCCCAAGACGCTGTTTGCTACCCATTACCACGAGTTGAACGAGATGGAGAAATCCTTCAAACGCATCGTGAACTACAACGTCAGCGTCAAGGAAATTAACGGCAAGGTAATGTTTGTGCGCCAGCTGGTCAAAGGCGGCAGCGAACACAGTTTCGGTATCCATGTCGCTAAGTTGGCCGGTATGCCGCCAACCATCGTCAAGCGGGCCAATGAAGTGCTCAAGCAGCTGGAAACCAACAACCGCAACGACAACGCCTTGACCAAGGACCTGGGCGATGTTGCCAGCAGCCGCTCGGGCTATCAGCTGTCCATCTTCCAGCTTGATGATCCCGTCCTGAGCCAGATACGTGACGAGATCCTCACCATCGATATCAACAACCTCACCCCCGTCGAGGCCCTCAACAAACTCTATGACATCAAGGGCATCCTCACGGGCAAGAAAGAGAGATAATCACAAGAAATCAATCTGTCTAGAACATCTAGAATTATAACTAGAATATGAACCGTTCCGATTTTGAAATTATGGCCCCTGTGGGCTCTTGGGAATCACTATATGCCGCCCATCAAGGTGGTGCCGATGCCATCTACTTTGGCATCGAGGGGTTGAACATGCGTTCGCGTTCCAGCGTCAATTTCACGCTTGAGGACCTGCACACCATCGCCGCATGGTGCAGCGAGCATGGCATGAAGAGTTACCTCACGGTCAACACTATTATCTATGACGAGGACATGGACTATATGCGCCAGATTGTCACCGCTGCCCGTGATGCCCAAGTGAGTGCTATCATCGCCAGCGACATGGCGACTATCCTGTTTGCCCGCTCCATCGGCGTGGAGGTGCACATTTCCACCCAGGTCAACGTGAGCAACAGCGAGGCGGTGCGCTACTATAGCCAGTGGGCCGACGTCATGGTGCTCGCCCGCGAGTTGAACCTGGAGCAGGTGACCAAAATCTCCCATTTCATCGAGGAAAATGACGTTCGTGGACCTCATGGCGAGCGCGTCAGGTTGGAGATGTTCTGCCACGGAGCCCTCTGCATGGCAGTGAGTGGCAAATGCTACATGAGCCTGCATCAGGAGAACACCAGTGCTAATCGCGGAGCCTGCCGCCAAATCTGCCGTCGCGGCTATCGGGTGACAGACCTGGTCAACGGCGATGAACTCAACATCGAGAACAAGTACATCATGTCGCCCAAGGACCTCAAGACCATCCACTTCCTCAACAAGATGGTGGATGCCGGCGTGACCGTCTTCAAGATTGAAGGCCGTGCACGCGGTCCCGAATACGTCCGCACTGTTGTCGGCTGCTATGACGAGGCCCTGCGTGCCATCTGCGACGGCACCTTTACCGAGGAACGTATCGACGAGTGGAATGAGCGCTTGGGCAAGGTCTTCAACCGCGGTTTTTGGGACGGATACTATATGGGCCAGCGCTTGGGCGAGTGGTCTGCCAAGTACGGCTCCAGCGCTACCAGGGTAAAAGTCTATGCCGCTAAGGGTATCCGTTATTACAGCAAGTTGGGCGTCGCCGAATTCCTCATGGAAGCTGGCGAATTGCATGTGGGCGATGAGGTGTGGATTATCGGTCCCACCACGGGTGCCATCCCGCTGACCATCGAGGAAATCCGCGTGGACCTCAAACCCGTGGAAAAGACCGTCAAGGGTGAGCACTTCTCTATCGCCGTGCCCGAGAAAATCCGTCCCAGCGACAAGCTCTACCTGTGGCAAACCGTCACCCCCAAGCAGTGAAGACCATACAGTTTTAGCTGCAATCTTTCGGAATATAGTTTTTAACACAATTATAATTCATTGCTTATGAAAAAGATTACTTTTGTTGTGCTCTTTGCCGCTATGATGGCAATGAGCGCTTGGGCGCAGGGACTGACGGCATCGTTTGCTGCCGAGGAGGCTTCGGTGCCTTATTATCTGATGGGCTGGGACACTCCCAGCGAGTTTGATTCCTGGACCTATGAGGCTACGAGCAGCAGTACCTGGAAACAGGGTAACCCGTCGCAGTCGTTCGGAATCATCGACCTGACGAATGTCGCTTCGATGATACTTGATTATGCTGGCGGCCAAAACGAGACTGCCACCTCTCCAGCCATCGAAATCAGGCCTAACAGCACGCTCGAGTTCTATTGCTATGCCAGTGGCATTTATCTGGTTTATGGCGCATGGAAACTATATGCCATCGTCGATGACACGCCCACACTGCTCATCGATCAGTTCCAGTGGGCACAGAATGTAGGCTACGACGGTCCCAGTTGGGAGCGGTTCACCGTTGATCTTGCCGAGTATGCCGGCAAGCAGGTGAAGTTCTCGTTTGTTTATCAAGGTGACTATGGCGAGGATGAGGCCATCGACGGCTTCAGAATTCTTCAAGCCAACGATGGTGATGATGCTGTCATCAACATCAACGAGGGCGAGAGCGTGCACTTCAAGGACTTGTCCACTGGCAATGTCACCACATGGAATTGGACCTTTGAGGGTGGCGAACCCGCTACCAGCACCGAGCAGAATCCCGTGGTGACCTATAACCATGCCGGATCCTATGCCGTGACGCTCACCGTTAGCGACGGCACAACGACCGACACCAAGTCTCGTGCCGCCTATGTCAATGTTCACGCCGAGGCACCTGTTGCCCATGTCGGCTTGCCCGATGGTGCTTACCTCTCGCCGTGGGTGATGATGTTTGTTCCCGTCGATGTGCCCTTGACCTTCAAGGATGCCTCTACCGGCAATCCCACCTCGTGGTCGTGGACCTTTGATGGCACTGACATCGCCACCAGCGACCTTCAGAATCCCACAGTGACCTATCTCCAGGAGGGTACCTACGGATTGAAACTTGAAGTATCCAACGATGTGGGCTCAAGTGTTGACGAGTATGTGAACACTGCCATCCAGGCTGGCGGAGAACAGGAAGTTTGGAACATCGCACCCGAGGAGAATGGTGACTTGACGATGCTGGAGATGGGTTGGTATGGCAACTATGCCGGTACCAACTGGCTGGGTATCGGTGAATTTGCCGAGCACTTTGACGCTCCCGCCACCGACGCTCAAATCAAGCAAGTGAACGTCTATTTCGGCAAGACCACCGCTGTCTCGACCGATGCCGATATCGAGATGAAGATTATGGCAGCCGATGCCGATGGCATGCCCGGTGAAGTGCTGGGAACTACCAGCGTGAAGGCTGGCGACCTGGCCTTTGACCCGACCACGGTCAATGCTACCGAGTTTGTCTTTGACGAGCCTGTGGATGTCCCTGCCGGTACCGAATTCTTCGCTGTTGTAGGTCCCTTCCCCAACGATTACGGTGATGACATCGCCATCCTGCTGTGCCACCGTGACCTGGGCGAGAAATGCACTGGTTACCACTTCGTTTATGACGAGGAGGGTAATGAATACCTTGAGACCGGCACTTGGTACAAGAACGTGGACGATCCCTTGTCACTTGCCGTTGCACCCGTGCTCAGTTTCGTCACATCCACACCTTCCACCAGCATCGATCAGCCTGTGGTTGACAAGCAAGTGCTCGGTCACACCTATTATAACCTTGCCGGTATGTCAGGCGGCAAGCCCTTCGATGGCGTGAACATCGTGGTTACCCGCTATAGCGATGGCACCAGCAGCGCCACCAAGGTGATGAAGTAACGGCAATCAACTGCAATCATTAATGTAAGTTCGACGAGGATAAATCGTTGACAACAATTTATTCGATAAGTAGAGACGCAAAATTTTGCGTCTCTACTTGCATTTTGGACTTGGGAACCGTCCCCAAAGTGGAGGCGTGTCATCATTCAAGCCTATAATAATGTCCGTGCGAAGCACGGAGAAATTAAACAAAAATTTGTATAAAAATTAACTAATTACATTTGTATTCTAATTTTATTAATTAATGTTGCCGAGATTAATAACAATTAACTAAAAGAAAGTAATAATTAGGGGATTGCTTCGTTATTTTGGGTAGTTTATTTCATTATTAATACCTGGAAGATTATGGAAGAAAACATGAATGGTTCAACCCCTCCACCTTTGGATCAGGAGGTTGTTGTGGGCGAAGCAATTTACTCAGGATATGAGCCCAATAAGAAATTTACCCAGTCCTTCACGTTCAAGGTACTTTTCATTGCGCTACTATCGCTATTGTTGCTGATACCTAGTTTGATGATTTCATCGCTGGGCGAGGAGCGCAAGAAGACTGCTACCAATGCCGAGAATGAGATTGCTTCCAAGTGGGGCATGCCTCAGCATATCACTGGGCCGGTCATTGCCATCCCCTGTGTCGAGGGTAATCAGAAGGATATGTATTATATCCTGCCCAAGACGTTAAATGTCAATGCTGATGTCAAGAGCCAGACGCTTTACCGCAACATCTATGAGGCGGTGGTCTATAATTCAAGCATCGACATTGACGGAACATTCAATATCAACAGTCTCTTGCCGATAAAGAATGACAGTGTAAAAGTTCTCCTTAACGAGGCATATATTGAGATGGGTATTACTGACCTGCGCGGCATCAGCAAGAAGGTACAGCTCAATCTGGGCGGTAAGATTACCGATGTCAATGACGGCGGCACCGACGGCAATATCCAGTATGATATTTCTCCTGAGGATGAGTCAGAATATGATGTTGTAGTCGAGGGTATTGGTGCCAAGGAAGCAGAATCGTGTGTCGCAATGGCAAGGATGGACTTGACTGAGCTGGCTCAACATGATAGTGTCCCCTTCAAACTGCATCTGGACTTGAAGGGTTCCGAGACGTTGAATTTCGCTCCTGTTGGCGAGGTAACCAAGATTAAAGTCAAGGGAGATTGCGCTACGCCAAGTTTCAACGGCAATTTCCTGCCTGCCGACCGCAATGTGTCGCCCGATGGCTTTGACGCCACTTGGGAGGTCATCAGCATCAACCGCCCTTATCCGCAGTCATTCATGGGTAATCGTGCTAATGAGATTGCTGCGTCTCAGGTACAGGTGGGCTTGAGGATTCCTGTTGACCGTTTCCAGAAAACCGAGCGCGCTATCAAATATGCCTTGCTGGTGATTGTCCTCACGTTCATTGCTGCGTTGTTCTCGGAGTTCCGTTTGCGCCGTAACATCAACGTGTTCCAGTATCTGCTTATTGGTTTGGCGTTGGTATTGTTCTACTCTCTGCTATTGTCAATGAGTGAGCACATGGCATTTGCTTTGGCCTATCTGATTGCCACGTTGATGACCGTCGGCATGGTGACCATCTATCTATTTGGAGTGCTCAAGGTGAAGAAACAAGCGCTGATTATCGGAGCGATGTTGCTATTCATGTATGCGTATGTATTCGTTCTGCTCAACCTTGAGAGTTATGCTCTCTTGGCTGGAAGTATAGGTTTGTTTATCATCCTGGCTGTTATCATGTACTACTCATTGAAAATCCGTACCGAGGACCTGCAATAAACGGGCTAGACATTAATAAAGAAAAGAGGATGTGCCAGTATTTTAGCACATCCTCTTTTCTTTGATTTAAAGCCGATGAGAAGAGTTATTTCTTCTTGGCAACGGGTTTCTTAGCGACGGGTTTGCGGGCTTTGGGAGCCTTGAGGCGCAGTACCTGGGCGCTGCGGGCGGGCAGGTAGAGTTTGAGCCAGCCCAGATGGGCGTCGGCATAGAGACCGTCGTGCTCGGTGAAGTGGCTCACGCTGCTGTCGATGTTGCCATAGCCGCCATAACGGGCATTGTCGCTATCAAACACGCCGTCATATTCTCCCTCGGGCGCCAACATGGGATAATCCACATGGGACTGGGTGGGACTGAAGTTGAAGACGAACACGAGGTCGCCACGCATGTAGGCCAGCACCTGGTCATCGTCCTTGTCCCAAAGTTTG
>JAEEGL013444185.1_pt1 | contig 13261 bp, 6 predicted proteins | sample 9134231 | NCBI WGS metagenome assembly JAEEGL01 (sample SAMN16246548, study PRJNA631951) | gut metagenome | biome: gut microbiome; feature: rumen; material: fiber-attached | host: Bos | place: Iran: Karaj | collected 2018-10 | reverse complement strand
GTTAAGGCTGTTTCAACAGTTGCTGACATCCAGGATGCCAAGATCCTCGTATCCGGCGGACGTGGTGTAGGAAGCCCTGAGAACTTCAAGATCCTCGACGACCTTGCAGAAGTTCTTCACGCAACAGTATCCTGCTCACGTGCAGTTGTAGATTCAGGCTGGAAGCCCAAGGATCTCCAGGTTGGACAGACAGGTAAGACTGTAAGACCTAAGGTTTACTTCGCAATCGGTATCTCCGGAGCCATCCAGCATGTTGCTGGTATGGAGGAGTCAGACCTCATCATCGCCATCAACAAGGATGAGAACGCACCTATCTTCGACGTAGCTGACTACGGCGTTGTAGGCGATCTCAACAAGATCGTTCCCGCCCTTACCAAGAGTCTCAAGGAAGCTCTTGCAGAGAAAGGCTGATAAATAAACAATACTGCCGCGCCGTTAAGGGCGCGGCATTTTGTTTATATGGATCAATAGAATTCTTCTATTTTGAAATTTTTCAGTTTTATGTTGAAGATAGAAAACCTAGAAAACCTGTTTAAGATATGTGAATAGAAATATCATCAGGGAGAAGGGCTAGATGTATAGAAATAGAGAAAAAGAGGAAGAAAAAAGAAGATAACGAAGAGGAAGAAAAAATGATAGAATATAAAGAGTTTTGGCCATGTCCGCCATCCTTGACACCCCTAACTATGCATGCTTAATTCGGCTCACCGATGGCGATAGACTCATGAGCAGCTGGTTAGCCTAACCATCGGTTTTTCCAGCGTAGCATGCATAGTTACGGCTGTAAAGGACAAGCCCTGCCGCAGGCAGGGTGGCTGCATATTTACCTCAGGCTCCAGATCTTTGAGCAGCTGGATTATTTTCGTTTTTTAATGCCTCTGTCTAATATCATTTATACTCTTTATTCTCTTTATTCTTCTTATTCTCTTTTTTTCTCTTTGTGGCAGTGCATTTAGATATCTATCTGCTTCTTTTTGATATCTTAAATTTTGCGGCAGTCGGCCCATGTAGGTTTATTCGCGAAGAATTCGATTTATGTCATTATTTCTGTTTGTTGCGATATTGACATAAGAAAAACCTCTTTAAGATTTTCTCTTTATGTTACTTTCCTAAAAATCGGTAAAAGTACCATAGATTCGTGGATTCATTTTTATGGCATTTTTCAAAAAATCATCTGTTGTGACATAGATTTTTATAGCTATTATTATTACTATTTATGGTACTTTTTTACTTTTGGATAAAAGTAACATAAAATATTACTCAATTATTTATGGCCTTTTGACTAGTTCTTTGGAAAGTACCATAAAATGACCTTATAATTCTTATGGCACTTTTATATTTCAAGTAGAAAGTGCCATAAATCCCAGCTCTAATTCCTATGGCACTTTTACATCTCTATCAGAAAGTGCCATAAATCTAGTGTAGAGTAGACTTCTAAAACCAGAAAATTGAGCAGAACAGACAATCACACACAACCTCTTCATTCCTATGCAGTGTATTTGCTGTCAAATCTTCCAGCTGCTCATGAGTCTATCGCCATCAGTGAATCGACTAGGTCATGCATAGTGATGGGGTTCAAGGAAGTCGGACACAGTCATAACATTTTATATTAGGAATCGATGACCACATTTAGAACTCGATCGGTTTTCCATCTCTACAGGCATTAAAAAGAAGAATTGATAAGAATTAACCGATTTAAAGAGACAAGAGTGACTAAATCCATTTAAATATATTTATTAGTCACTCTCCTGATGATATTTCTATAAAAAACGTGGCTAAAACTACAGAAAAATGCAGTTTTAGTCACGTTTTTTCATATACTGAACCTTTATCCTTGTTATAATAATCTGAGGAATAATTCATTAACGAAGGAGAAGAATTATGACCGGAACACTTGTTAATAGTGAGAATATGTACAGCTTCCTGCCAGCGCTGGGAAAGAAGAGAATAGAGGACAGTGACCTCATTGTGGGTGTGATCGACGAAAAGACTGACACTGCCTGTGGAGTGCTCTGGGCAGAGGCTACAGATGAGGATTCTCTGGACATCAGATTTATATATGTTGAAGAGGAGTACAGGGACAGAGGCGCGGGAAAAGAGCTGCTGGACTTTCTGATAGAAATTGCAGCAAAAATCGGTATAGAAAGCATCACTTGCTCATACATAAATAGTGAAGACCGTTATTATCTGTATCAACTTCTGGATAAAGCCGGATTTGTCGATGTGTCTGACGAGGTGGGCGTGTATGCTTTGAAATTCAGTCAGTTCTATATCGATACCCGCATGCTCCGTCACCCGGACATCAAAATCATGGCGGTAAATGAGCTTGAAGAAAAGAAAAAGCGCGCCATCACGAAGATCGATATCTCTGACTGCCGGGAGGACATCAGCGTATTGGCGCTTAAGGGTGATGAAGTTGTGGGAGGTATGATCTTCAGAGATTTCAGAAATATGCTGGAGAACAGTTACGTGGATGTAAACTGTGAGAACGGGGAAAGGGTAATGTATATGCTCTGTCAAAAGAACTTCAGTCTGATGGAGAAGTACGTAGACCCCGATACCTGGATTCTGGTATATGCAGATACTGATGAGTATAGAAAAACTCTAGAGCTCTTATCTGCAGATACCGCAATAGCCTTCTATGATTACTTTAAGTTCAATCTGACACTGTGATTATCTTTTTTTGAGAGATGGGGTAAAAGACATGCTGGATCACGAAAACCTTAACAAGAATAAGAACAGAAACGCCTATATCGATGACACCAATGCTTTTAGCAGAAAAATGTCGCTGGATGATAATGATAACAGGAATGTTATTCCCGAGCGTTCAAAGGAAATGTATGACGGCAAACAAAAACATTATAGGCAGAAGTGGCAGGAAAAGCTGAAGAAACTGGAAAACGATGCCGCGATCAGAGAAAAGGAAAAGAGTATAGAAGAAGAAAAGAACAGGCACATTAGCAGTCACGCTGAGGGTGGTCACCAGACTCAGCTCAGTAGAATCCTGCAGCCTGTAGAGCAGATGATGGGTGCTGAGAGGCAGCTTATCACTGTCCCTCAGAATACAGTTCTTTTGAATAATCTGGGCAGGCAATTTGAAGAGAAATTATCAGGTGCCAATCGTGACAAAAAGAAGAAGGTCAAGAAGCATGAACTAAACCAGAAGGAAAAGAATGCCTTCATGTTGGAAGTTGCGGGGGAGAACTATGCCAAAGGATGTTTTTCTGCCTTAACTGAGGCCATGAAAAATCGAACGATCACCTTTGACGATAGAAAAGACTTAAGGGATCTGGCTCAGTTTGTGGGTTCAAAGGATCAGTCTTTTACTGCAGAGGATAAGAAATTACTTCTGGACAGCTATCTGGGTAAGGGCAATGAGGAAGGTCCCGAGGGGCTTTACGGCAAGGACAGACAGCTTGCCATGGACCTTATGACCAAGGCACTTTTAGCCATTGATATAGATTCAATAAGTATCGACAGCGAAGCCATCATAGCAAAAAATGCTGAGAAGTTCGAAAGTCTTGCAGGTATGGTGGCAGCCTACGACAGTCAGCTTAAAAAATACAATGATGCAGCTAAGTCTGGTGGCGGAGAGAATGCCGGGTATTTGGAAAGTCTTGATGATGACCTGCGGACAAAGGTCTCCCAGCATCTGAGCAAGCTTAGGAATGTCGCATATTTCTATGTCACTGCCAAAGATGTCATGAGAAACAAGTATTACAAAACTCATTTAAACTCTGAGATGGCAGATATGGCACAGGAAAATGACAGCAGGGATCAGAAGGTGCTGGCGACTGCGATCAAGACATATAAGAATCGTGTTGATGACTTCAAGAAGCAGGATTTTCCGGAAATCACTGAGCAGCAGAGTGAGAAGCTCCAAAGCAATCTTGAAGGCTTGAAGTACTTTTCCGAAGAGTCCGTGAAGGAAGGCATTACATCCAATGCCTTAAGGAGTAATCAAACCTTCCAGGGGCTGTTTATGTCTTTTGACAGGCTCAATGAAAATGGCAGGTACTTCGGAGCCAACAGCTTCAGGATGAAGATTGTAAAAAAACACATTAAAGATATCAGGGGGATCCTTAATAAGACGGCAGGTTCCTTTAATGAATATCCAAGGGATGAGCTCATCAAGCAGCTTTCCCAGCTAAACCGCGCCTGCAGTGATTATGACGAAGGCAGGAAAAAGAAGAGGGTTATAACCGACAGGCATCAGAGCGTCCGGGATATAATGAAATCTTCCCGGCAATGCCTGGATCTTGTCCTGGCCATGACTGATGACCAGTATAAGAAGCTTACAACAAATAAGCAGGAGAAACCGCTCAGGGAAATTTTTGAAGGATCGGATATGGTGGTGAAGGAGAACCGCCGGGAAAAGGAGGACACCAAAAGGGAGTATCTGCGAAAGCAGCATTACAATATGCTTCCGGGAGTAGCGGCAAAAGTTGCTCGGGATATATCAAAGCTGCGTTCCTTTGACCATAGATTTGATGGTCTTAATGCAATGATGAAAACCTTTGTGCAAAATGATGAGAAGTCCTTTAACACCACTAAAATGGATTTCGTAAAGAACTACGAGGATTTTTTGCTCTACTGTGACAGATATACTAAGGACTACAGTCCGAGTTTTCAATCAGGAAGAACGCGATTTGACAATGTCAGGGAAATGGCGGATTATGCAAAAAACATGCTGGACATGATAAAGAGCATCAGATACTCGGATGTCAAAAGTAAAAATGTGACAAATATCAAGTGGGTGGATCTTATTTTCGGTTATGAGACGGTGAGCGTCACGGCAAAAGAACTGCAAGAAGATTCCAGGACAGTCTTTAAAGATGATAAAAAGGATATGGAGATGTACAAATATGGCAAGGCCCTGGATTTTATCATAGGCGACACCTCCATGTACACAAATTATAAACAAACTGTCCTTACACAAGATGACGGCACTAAGAAAACGGGGCTTTCCTATAAGAAACCTGAGAATGAACTTGAAGATTCGCACGAGAACCAGACTTTCAGGCTTGTGACTGCTGAGGAGATCAGCAAAGCAGCAGATGAAGGCAACATGAGCGTTATCTACTCTGAGAATGCTCTCAGGCAGCTTAGCACCATTCGTATCATGGATACCCTGTTTGGCAGACAGACCAGGAATTCCAAAACAATCTCATATACTGCCGCTTCTCAGATGGTATATGGAGAGCCCAGGATCGTCATCAGGTCGGTGGACATCAAGGACTATAACTACTTTTCTGAGCAGGAGCAGATTGAAGGCGGCCGGGAAATAAACATCAATGTTCTCGATAATAACGGTAAGCTCAAAATGGGTGCCTATGACAGGAAGGTGGCAGACCGCATCATGTCCCTGACGGCAGAGAAGTGCCTTGAGGAGTTTGGTGCACAGGGAATAAAGATATCAGATGATGAAAAACAGGCATTTACCAACAGGTTCAATGCTCTGAAGGCTGCTTTTGAGATGGACGCCACAAGTGAAGATGGCTGGAGATACAACCAGGATGAGGAGGATGAGGAGACGGTAGCACAGGATATTAAGGAAAAGAGGGCTACCGTGAAGAAGTACAAAAGGTGGGGGCTTAAGGATGACTCCGATGAAATAAAAGAGCTCAAGAGAGAGATAATGAATCTTCAGGAGAAGAAAGTCAGGGACATGCCCGGAATGTATAACGATAACCTGTATAAGAAGATCGAAAAAAATGAAGACCTGGGGCTTGTGGAAGAATCTCTTTTGCCAAAATACAAGGAGTTGGAAGAGAACATAAATCTGGAGGGTGAGAATGCCATCAAGGAGGAAGAAATAAATCTCCAGGACGAGGAAAAGGCTAAGAAACTCAGGACGGATAAGGCAAAGAAAAAGATACAAAAGATCCGTGAGATGAAGAAGAAATACCAGGCCAGATCTGAAAAGAACAGAGTTAGTGCCAAGACAAATGCAAAAGATTTCATAGAGCAAAAGATGCAGAATAAACCTGATGGTCTTTCCGAGGAGTTTTTGGAGATACTAAGGCTCTTTGATGATTATTTTAAATATGATGTCAGCACCCTGAAATGTCTTAAGAATGCCGTAGAAGAAGGTAATAAACTCTTTGTTGATTACTCGGATTACTTAAGTGAAGGAGAAAGCTTAAAGAAGGCTGTGGATGCGGCGACCATCAGGTTTAAGCTATTAAAGCCCATTAAGAAGGATCAATTGTCGCCGGCTCAGAGCTTTGAGTTTACTATTCTGAATTATCTGATGAACAAGTTTTACAATCTGACCAAAGGTTCGCTTAAAAAGTTTTCTGGGGTCACGAATATGAAAGTCGGGGATGATAGTTTCTGTGAAATTGAAGTGGATGAGAACACCAATAAGATCAAATCCAAAAATAAATCCAAGATGACCGACTATTCGAATGTTCCGCTGTTTACGCATGAGCCCACCGTGGAGGACATTGTTCAGGGAGATGTTGGCGACTGCTATCTTCTGTCCACTCTGGCTTCAATTGTGGAGACTAATCCACAATTCATAAAGGAAATGTTGCACGAAAACGATGACCACACTGTAACTGTCAGGTTTTATGATGATAAAGGGAAAATGATGTATGTTACAGTTAATAAGACTGTGCCTAAAGATCTGAAGGCTGATAAAAAGGGTAAAATAAAAGATCGTTATGCAAGAGGCGCCCTCTGGGTAAAAATGATAGAGAAGGCATTTGTTGCATCCGGGTTGGCAGTGTATGCCAACAAAATGGAGAGTAAAAATGCAAGCGGTAAAATGAAGGATAAGCTGGATGTCATAAATAAGCTAAAGGAAGAGAATCTCGTTAGCTATTCGTCCATCGGCAGTGGGAATGCAACTGACTTCTCAAGGTTTATTACAAATGTAAAGGGTGTCGCAGATAGTTTCCATACCAAACAGACATTTGAAAGTCAGATGGGTAAGAAGAAGGAAATGATCCTCAACAAAGAGCAGACTACTTTCAAACAGGCGCTTCATGACATGCAAAATAATCCCAATGCGAAGTTCAGCCTCGTGGCCGCTTCACCTGGTTCTCATGACGCTGGAGATGGTACAGGACTTGAATATGACATGGCAGCCGGCGGTGTATTAAACCGTCATGGTTATACAGTCATGGGATATGAAGAGGTTGACGGTGAGGAGATCGTCGTCTTAAGGAACCCATGGGGGCATGCTGGTGAGGATGAGTACTACGATGAGAAGACCGGCGCGATCTCTACCAAGATTGTGGAAGACATGGAGCAGGGGGGATATTTGTTCCTGCCGATTGATAAGTTCTTTAGTTTGTTTAATAGTTACCATATTATTAAGACACAGTAATGGTGGATTGGTAACGAGTGAATGATCTTGGAAGATCATGCGAGCTGATTACGGATATGTGAGAGGAAGGGAATTGCTATGGAAGAAAATGCTGTTTTTGAGAAGTATCTTTTACCTAGACTTGACTCCTACAAGGAGTTTCTGGGAAAAAATGGGGTAAGAGCGGAGATGTCCATCGATGCTGATGAGGTACCTGGACTTGTCGTTTTTACTGGGGAGTCTGAGAGCTTCTACATTACCTTTATGGAAGGGGATCTCGAGGCGCCGGAAGTTCTGAGGATTACTGCGGAGCATGTGGACCCAGGTGTGGCTGCTGGTGTTGATAAGGCAGCGTCGAAAGCTGGTTTAGAGACAGATGCAGGTTCTGTGAATGAGGGGAGCGAAGATGGAGCTGAGACGAAATCAGCTGCTGAGGATGCGGATGACTCTGTGATCAAATTTTCTTCGGAGGATATAGTTTACAGGAGTCTTCTGGTTGCTGCATCGGACGTGGAAGATGTGGATACTCTTATGAGATTTGGTAAGATCGCGCTTTCTGAAAGATGTATGGAGCCATATCCCACAAAGGAGATGGTTGAGGAAGTTGTCTTTGATGAGGAGGAGCTGTCAGAGGATGAGACAGTCTCTGAAGATTATGCATTGCTGGAAGAGGGAGAAGATTCAGAGGCTGCTGATAGTGAAGTATCTGAAGATGTAGCATCTTCGAATTCTGATGGTTTGAAGGATGTAGAATTTGCTGAGAACTTGGAATCTGGAGAAGCTGATGGTAAAGTGTCTGCTGATGAAGCATCTGCAGATACTGCGAGGGACGTGACATTGACTGAGAGTTTGGAGTCTGAAGATACTGGCGGAAAAGCGGATGCAGATGATACTGATCTTGGCGAGTTTTCTTACAACGCCAGTGCTGTCCTGATGCCGAGAATCAGCTCTCTTATGAGAAGTTATGTCGCCTGCGGAGTAGAGGATGCCGAGGCTGTTTATGCTAAGGTTCCATATATTATTCTGGTAGATGACGATGCGACATTTATTTCTGCTTTTGAGGAGATTGGTGATAATGAATATCTCCTTCACTTCAGAGCTGATGTTCCTTTTGATGAAGACGAGGATATAGAGGAGCTCAAGGCTCAGATCAAGGCCTTCAATGAGGAACACTTATTTGTCAGATGCGGTCTTGGTTTTGAGGACTTGGGAATCTATGATGATGAGAGTGAGAATGTCATCACATTCTTCGCTTGCACCCCTGATGTTGGCGGCATAAAAGATGATGATTTCTACGGATTTTTTGCCGGCCTGTTTGAATCTGAATATATGGAGTTTTTCGAATGAAAAGTATACTTGATTATGAAACCGTCACTCTCGTTGACGAGGACAACGCAATTGAGATTATCGACCAGACCCTGCTTCCCGGCACCATAGAGATCATAAGACTTCACACTGCCAAGGAGATCTGGGATGCAATATATCTTTTGCAGGTTCGTGGTGCTCCCGCCATCGGCGTAACTGCCGGTTTCGGCCTGTACCTTCTGATGAAACATTCAGAGGCGACAAATTACCAAGAATTCATGAAAGAACTTCGCGAGAAGAGTGACTACCTGAATTCCTCCCGGCCCACTGCTGTGAATCTCTCCTGGGCTTTAAAGCGCATGGAAGAGCATGTGAAGACGGTGTGCGGGGATGTGGACGGATGCGCTTGTGATATGAATGCGGAAAATTTAGGTCGCGTTGCAGGGCATGGAGTATCATCAGGGAATGTAGAAGGCAGCGCATCTGAAGCTGATGGATCAGGAAGTGTAGAAAATGACACGGAGGGTGCGTATGTATCAGAAAAAGGGCATGCAACTACAAGCATGACTGCATCTAATGAAGCATCGGCATCCATTTGTTTTGATCTTCAGAATGTTATTGGTGAGATGCGAGATGAAGCAGAGCGTATCAAAGCAGAAGACGTAGAGGTTTGTCGGAAGATTGGTGAGTATGGCGTTACACTCATTAAGGATGGTGACGGCCTCCTGACCCATTGTAATGCGGGGCAGCTCGCCACCTGTAAGTATGGAACTGCCACCGCACCTATGTACCTTGCACATGAGAAAGGCTACAACATCAAGGTTTATTGTGATGAGACGAGACCTCTTTTGCAAGGAGCGAGGCTTACAGCCTTTGAGCTTCATTCTGCGGGAATTGATACCACGCTCCTGTGCGACAACATGAGCGCATCTCTTATGAAGAGCGGCGCCATCAATGCTATATTCGTCGGCTGCGACCGCGTGGCAGCCAACGGCGATGCCGCCAACAAGATCGGCACCAGCGTTGTGGCTACCGTGGCAAAGCGCTATGGCATTCCTTTCTATGTCTGCGCTCCGACTTCAACCATCGACATCAATACTCCCACCGGCGATGACATCAAGATTGAGCAGCGTAAGCCCGAGGAAGTCACCACCATGTGGTACAAAGAGCCCATGGCTCCGGAAGGAATCAAGGTTTACAACCCAGCCTTTGACGTCACCGACAATGAGCTCATCACCGGCATAGTCACAGAGTACGGCATCCTCCGTGCTCCCTATGATGTAGCCATCAAGGAGTTGTTTGAGAAGAAGAGCGCGGGAGTCTGAACATATGACTTTTTAGATAAGTAATACCATCAAATGTTTTGGGACAACGTGATCTCTGTGTTAGATACAATCAATGGGGCTGATTTTCGAAAACTACTAAAAAGTATAATTACTTATTGATATCACAACCCCCCGGGGGGCTTGTGCCATGGGCTTCTCCGAATTTATACTTTAAGGTAATAGTATAATAAAGTACGAAAGGGGAGTATTTTTATGCACATGGCGGATGCTTTGGTTGCTCCGGCGGTTGCCGGAACAATGTACGTATTATCAACGGGAGCGGCAGCAGTTTCTGTTAAGAAGGTCAGGGAGGAAAACGATCCCAAGAAGATCCCGGTAATGGGAGTTATGGGCGCCTTCGTCTTTGCAACACAGATGCTGAATTTCACGATCCCGGGGACAGGCTCCTCAGGACACCTCTGTGGAGGCATGATGCTCTCAGCAATGTTGGGGCCCTATGCCGGATTCCTGACTATGATAGGAGTATTGTTGGTGCAATGCCTGTTGTTTGCGGACGGAGGATTGCTGGCCCTAGGCTGTAATGTCTGGAACATGGCCTTTTACGGGTGCTTCGTGGGGGCCTTGCTGATATGGAAGCCAATAATGAGCAAAGGAGCATCAAGAGCAAAGATTATCGCCGCATCGATATTGGGATGTGTTCTGACACTTCAGATGGGAGCATTTTCCGTTACTCTGGAGACCTTGATTTCAGGCGTTACCGAGCTTCCATTCTCAGTATTCGTTGCAACAATGCAGCCCATCCATCTGGCTATCGGCTTTGTTGAAGGCCTGATAACTGCAGCAGTTCTTTTGTTCGTCTATGAGGTAAGGCCGGAGCTTCTTTGGGGCGTTGGTCAGGCCGATGCTGCAAAAGAAAGCAAACTCTCTTTTAAGAATACAATCACAGTCCTTGCAGTGGCAGCAGCTATCTGCGGTGGCATCGTATCACTGTTCGCATCTGCATTCCCGGACGGCCTTGAGTGGTCCATGGAGCAGGTAGCCGGCACATCCGAGCTGGAAGCCGCAGGCGCCGCCTACGAGACAGCCTCCGGAATTCAGGAAGCAACTTCGCTTCTTCCAGATTACGCCTTCAAAGGAAGCGAGTCTTTTGTCGGAACCAGTTTCTCTGGAATTGTCGGAGCGTTAGTGGTTGTCCTGATCACAGTAGCAGCATGCTACGCATTCAAGTTCTTTAAGAAGAAGGATGCAAGCGTCTCAGGCGCAGCTTGATGCGGGAGCCGCTTGTGACATCATCATTTTTACATGAGTATAATTGAGAAGAACTTAAGGGAACTGAACAGACTTCGAGACTTGCAGCAGCGTCCTCACTGGATGAATAACCTTCATCCTCTGGGGAAGCTGCTTATTAGCGTTGTCTACATCCTTTTTGTGACATCGGTGCACAAGTATGACATCACCCGGATGATTCTCTTTTCAATCTTCTTGATCTTTACCTATGCCATCGGCGAGCTCTCGGTCAAAGAGGGATTATACAGGATGCGGATGATTCTGCCGCTGCTGATCTTTGCCGGAATATTCAATCCGTTTTTTGACAAAGAGATTCTCTTATACGTGGGGAGCATCGGTATTTCCGGTGGTGTCATTTCCATGATCACCATGATCATCAAAGGATTTTACACAGTGCTGGCTGTATACGCCCTGATCGCCACCACCTCCATCGATGACATCTGCTACGCCCTCAGGTGTATTCATGTTCCCAAGATTATTGTCACGGTGATCATGCTGATCTACAGGTATTTCGATGTGATGGCCGGTGAAGCTGACCGTATTACCACAGCCTACATGCTCCGCGCCCCCTCCCAGAAGGGAATTCACTACAAAGCCTGGGGCACCCTGGTGGGGCAGTGGCTCCTTCGCAGCATGGACCGCGCTGAGGTAGTCTATGAGAGCATGCTGCTCCGCGGCTTTAGAGGGGAATTTGCCAGCGGAAAAAGAAAGATTGTTCCGCTGGATGTTGTCTACCCCTTGGTCTGGGTGGTTATATTTGCTGTGATCAGGTATATATGAGGAATTATTTGAAAAGGCTAGCAGAGAGGAACGAAACTTAAGCACCATAAAATGGATTTAATTCGCGATTCTATGGTACTTTTGCTGATTTTTGAGAAAGTGACATAAAGAGCAATCGGGATAGGGATAAGGATTTATGCCATAACAGAAGATTATTAGAAAAATGCCATAAAACCAGGGCTTAAAATTTATGGTATTATTGCGAAATCTTGAGAAAGTGACATAAAGAGCAATCGGGATAGGGATAAGGATTTATGCCATAACAGAAGATTATTAGAAAAATGCCATAAAACCAGGACTGAAAATTTATGGTATTATTGCTAAATTTTGAGAAAGTGACATAAAGAGCAATAGAGATAGGGATAAGGATTTATGTCACAACAGAAGATTATTAGAAAAATGCCATAAAACCAGGGCTGAAAATCTATGGAATTATTGCGGAATTATAAGAAAGTGACATAAAGAGCAATAGGGATGGCTATTAGGATTTATGCCACAATAGAAGATTGCTTGTAAAGTGCCATAAATTAAGGCTTAAACCTTTATGGTATTTTTGAAATAGAATGATAAAGTGCCATATTACCTACTCCAATTCCTTATATAAATCAGGTTATGGTTATCCCAAATGGTAAAAAAGCCCCAGCTATAGAAGTTCATGATAATTGCCCGATAAAAAACAATTAGCAAGGCTCCCTCTCCACCGCTGTGTCAGTTAGGGTGGCCCTTATGATGAGGTAATCTTATGCAAACCGGAGTTCACGGAAAACTCATAAAAGCCGAGCATCTCGGCTTTGAATATGAAAAAGGAATAAAAGTCCTGGAGGACATATCTTTCACAGCTCAAGAGGGTGAGAGCATAGGCATAATTGGTGCCAACGGTATCGGTAAGTCCACGCTTATGAAGCTGATGGTGGGTCTCAATACAGATTACCAGGGCGTATTGGAAATTGCAGGACATAAGGTTGATAAAAAGAACCTTAACCACGTCCGGGAGCACATCGGCTATGTGTTTCAGGATTCTGACAGTCAGCTGTTCATGTCCACGGTTGAGGATGACGTGGCCTTCGGCCCCAAGAACTACGGCCTGTCAGATGACGAAGTGGAGCAGCGAGTGGTGAAGGCGCTGGAAGCAGTCCATATCACAGAGCTCCGTAAGAAAAAGACATATCAGCTTTCAGGTGGGGAAAAGAAACTTGCATCAATCGCAACCATCCTTGCCATGAACCCAGACATCATCATAATGGATGAACCTTCAGTGGCCCTGGACCCCAGAAACCGCAAGTACCTG
>JAEEGL015376392.1_pt1 | contig 13262 bp, 14 predicted proteins | sample 9134231 | NCBI WGS metagenome assembly JAEEGL01 (sample SAMN16246548, study PRJNA631951) | gut metagenome | biome: gut microbiome; feature: rumen; material: fiber-attached | host: Bos | place: Iran: Karaj | collected 2018-10 | reverse complement strand
CATAAGTAATCAATATAGGTTTAATCATCATTTTTTGAGTATTCTAATGGTGAGTCTTCAAATTCAGTGCCAAACGGGTTGTCATCATCAAGTTTAGCTATAACTTCTAAGTGTTCACTTAATGGATTCTCTTCTTCAACACCTATTTTCAATTCTTTTTCTAACTCAACACGAGCTAATTTAACATCATAGAACATTGCTGATTTAGTTTCTCTATCATAAACCTTGAGTAGATAAGTCTTTTCTTTAATTGTTCCACCTTCATTGGTATTTTCTTTTTGATCATCAACTAATTTGGTGGGTTTGTAACTTGTCTCTTCAATTAACATTATTTCATTATCTTGATGAACAAAAAATAAAGTTAACTTTTCATCACAGTCCATTAAATCATCTTCAATTTTACTAAAAGTAACAATTGATAAATCAAAGATGTTTTCTTTAGTATTACTTACTTCAGGCCAAGCAAAACGAGCTGGGTTATAAGGAGCGATTATAGAGGTCTTATTCCAACCATTTGGAACATAGATTTCATTATAAGGTGTCATCTCAACAGGCCCTTTCAGCTATCTCTTTTAATTCTTTAATAGTCTTTCTTTCAGCTGCGGCTTTAGCAACCGCAATGAGATATTTTTCCTTCTCTGGTCTTAAATAAATCTCTATGTGGTTCAAGACAATACTTCTTCTTTCACAAATAGTTTTGTTCAGCATTCTCTTTCCAATAAATAAGTCAATGAATAGATGTTTAGTTTCTCTTTCATCAAGAAAGTAATACAAATTGTTATGGATTTGATACCAAGCCACAACAGCAGCGAATCTATCTAATTGTTTTTTAGAGAGAAGCATGACAGCTTGTCCTAATGTATTTGCTTTAATTACTTTTTCTTCTCTAATCATAACTAAAACATCCACTCATACATGTTATCTTCATAGACTTCATTGATACTAAATGTCCAACTAACCACTTCTCTTAGTCCATAACTTCTACAGAGTCTACGAGCTATTTCTAAAACCAAAGCCTTACCATTGACATCACAGTAATCTTCTAAAGCTTTAGCAACAGCTCTTTCACATTTCTTTAAATCAGTGTCTTTTGGCTCTTTAATCCTTAAATATTCCTTAAGGGCTTTATCAGCCTCACTTTGATATGAATCATATTTGTCATCATCATCAAAAAATAATTTATTAACTCTTTGTTGAAATTGAACAATGGCTAATAAGTTCTCAAGTTGTGGTTTGGTCAGTTCAGTAATGACTGTCTTAATGGTGTCTAACTCAACTTGTTCTAATGAATAGCGACCATTCTTATCAATTACAGGTTTGTTCTTATAAACTTTTTCCATAAAATCTCCTAAATTTAAATTTCTTATTCATTTAATTTAGCTAATGTTTTTCAAAAAAATTTTAGATTTTAGAGAATCTTTCATAAATGAAAAAGCACCTTTGGTGCTTAAATCTTAAACAATCATATAATTTAGCTAATTATTTCTTATTTTTTAGTCTTAAAAGTATCATTTTTAAACTTTGTATTAAAAACCGCTTACAAATGAATTCAAACACGACATTATTAAGGTATAGAAAGTAACTAAAGTTAGTTTCAATACTGGAGGTAAATCTATGATTTATGGTTATTGTAGGGTTTCGACTGCCCACCAAAGAATTGTCAGACAAGTAAGCAATATAAAAGAATTGTTTCCTAAAGCAGATATTGTTAAAGAATGGTACACAGGCACAACTCAATCTAGACCGTTGTGGGATCAATTAACCAAAAGAGTTATGGAAGGTGACACTATTGTTTTGATTCAGTGAGCAGAATGTCCAGAAATGCCGATGAAGGCTTTGCTGATTACAAAGATCTGTATAACAAAGGAATCAATCTTGTCTTCTTAAAAGAGCCTTTAATCAATACCTCTGTCTTTAATTCAACAAAAAACAATCTTTTATCAATTTCAGTTAAAACTGGTAATGAAGCAGTCGATAATTATTTCAAAGGCAATGTTGATTTAATTAATAATTTATTAATGTCTCTCGCTGAAGAACAAATTAAGCAAGCATTTGTTCAATCAGAGAAAGAGGTTACAGATCTTCATGGAAGAATTAGTGAAGGAATAAGAGAAGCTAAAAAGACAGGATCAAGAATAGGTTTACCTAAGGGAACCACTATCACAACCAAAAAAGAAAAAGAATGTTCAAACTTAATTATTAAACATTCTAAAGATTTTAACGGAACGTTAGATGATAAAGATGTCATCAAATTATGTGGCTGCTCAAGGAATTCCTACTACAAATATAAAAGTCTTCTTAAAAATAAGTAAAACAAAAAGAACTTTTTTCGAGCCTTCTTCACTCTTTTTAAGTCCTTCATTTAATTTAGCGCTTGTTTCTTAATTTTTTTATAACCATTGATAATTTTTATAACTTGTTTTTCTTTTCTTCCAACAGTTTTTGCAATGAACTCTACATCATGTCCTTCATTATATAAATCATAAACTCTTCTCATAATTGGTCTTCTAATTTTATCTTTTTGTAAAACCAAATTACTAATTATTTTTGGTTCAATTTTATGATAATAACATATTAATAAAACATCATATGGATTTATACAAAAGCCTCTATAGATATCACAGACTTTATAGTTCGTGAATGTCTTTCCACTTAGTTCTTTAAAAAACAAATCAATGTCTTTAGTGAGTTTAGTGATGTTCTTTTTGGTACAAGCAACATCAACACACTGAGATCTGTTCAACAACGAAGATAAATAATCACTAACAATTACCTTATTATTGATAATAATTTTTTGAGAGAAAACATCATATATATACTTAGTCACCAAATAATTAATGTCCACTGATCGCTGTTCGCATTCTTCTTTTGGTTCTAATTGTTCCAACGATACGAACGAAACATCACTATCTTTATCATTGATGATACTTGTATTCACAAGTTCCACATTATGAACAGGACATATGTGAATATCATAAATTTGATGTTCAATGTGAAAATAACATTCACCATATTTTTCTCTATCTTCACAAACACATTTGGGACAATATCTTAAATAGTAGTTGTCTTTTTTAGAGAGTATATGAAGATGTTTAGATAACAATTCTCTATTATGAATGCCCAATTCATATACTATTTTTCTCTCTTCAACATTAATGAATCTACCATAGTACTTAAACAAAGTATGGTTAAGTAATAATTCCTTAAATCCAATAGTTGTTTTAACAATCTTCCTAAAGGAAGGATTGAAAATATTAATAAAGTTAAAGTCTACTCTAACACCCTTACTAACAAATATTTCTGAAGCAAAGTGCTTATGAAACAAATATCCACTTTGTGAATATAATCTTGAAAGCCAAGAATAGACACTTTCATTTGGGTAAATTAGAGGAATTCTCTTAATCATACAAACTCTACCACCACTTGGTCTTTTAACAAATGAATGGCTTTATCAACATCTTTAAAAGCAATCCTTGAAACAAGTTTAAATAAGCTCTCAACTTCTTTTTTTACACAAGCTGGTAGTTTGACATTTGTATCTTCTTTTTCATTTTTATACTTAACAAATGGGTTCTCTATGAAGGTGGTCATGGTTGAGTAATACAACTTATAAACTTCATTTAATGTTTCAATATCAATTGAATCTTTATCATCTAAAATAGCTCTTCTTTGTGCTTCGACAAACAGACTAACAACCATTGATGGAAGGCCATTTGAGTGATTATATAACCAATAAACAAATTCACTATTAACTTCAATACTTTTGATTGTGTACTGATATTCAAATATTTTTTTACAAAACTTATAAAAATCGTCATTGTAATTCATTTTTTTCAGTGAAATACCAACCATACGTCGCGCAAGATACTCTTTCATTTCAAAGAATTGATTAGATGATTCAGTTCCTATAAAACAAATCGAGACATTAGATTGATTAATTAATTGTGTTAAATAATTCAATATTGTTATTCCTTTTTTGTTCTCAACCACTCTTTCTATCTCATCTATACACAATAGAGCAACATGATTAGTAAGTACATTTGATACTGCAGCGAGAAGTAAATCAATTGTTGTGTGCTGTGAATTATTTGATATATAAAAATTAGTTTCTAATTTTTCATCAACTTTGATTAATATTGAATATAAAAGATTTTTAATTGAGCAGTCACTTACAGTTTCAATTTCTAAGATTGGTATTATCTCTCTATATGGTTTTATGGTTTTGATAATCTTATCTTTTGTAATCACACTAATGCATCTCTGTATGGAAGATGTTTTCCCAACACCAGGATCACCAGTTAATTTAAAAGAATCCAAACCCCCTATCACACCTTGCCTACTTAGTCCCTTAATAAGCCTGTAATTATCATTTAATAATTTTGTTTCATTGATAGTGTTTTTCTTTTCTAAAGAATTAATGACAGACAAATATAGACGATTGTAAATATCAACAGTTGTCTTACTTGGAATAAAGATTTTATAAACATCATTAAGAGCCATTAATCTTTCACTTTTTAATCTTAAATTGGTTTTTAAGGTCGGAAGCACAGTTAAAGAGTCTATTAGTTCTTTGTCTTCTAACATCGGCTCTAATTGATTAATTAATTCACTCATAAATCCCCAAAAATTATTACACTACATTCCTTACATAATGATTATATAAATATTTAAATATATAAATATTTAATATTACTTATTATTAATCTCTTTATACCTATTATTTCTAATTCCTTTAATCTTTATATCTTTAACTCTCACAAACTTAACAACATTTTCAATATCATTAGATAACTTAATTTCACTTTCCAATTCTTCTTCTAAAACCTCTTTACCAATTTCTTTATTTTTATATTTATCAACTTCTTCCAAAGACATTTCTTCAAAGAATTTTTCAATCAATTCAAACTTAAAAAACTTACCTTCTCTCATTAACCAGACATGACCAACATTATACGGATCATACGCCACAACAACATCACCACCCTTGAGATAGTCATTAGTAAAACCATAAGATTTATACCTTAATTTATTTACCCACAAACCATCTCTTTTAAACTTTCCATTAGTCCTAGGCAGTAAAGTCAATTCCAATAAATCCTTATCAACTTCAATTAATCTATCCTTATTATTTTTCAGACAATAATTCCATAAGTCCCTACTATGACCTTTAATATCAGTAATTCCATATGGTAGTTCTATGACTCTCCCACAGTTGTAATGAATAATACAAAGAACAATTACTTTTTCAAATTGCTCTAAAGTAAGACATGCATTTTTCCTATAATCAATAGCACCTCTATCACCAAAATCTTTAAGAACAACCCCTTTATTTATTAATTCTTTCTTAAATGACTCTTGAACCAGACCAAAGAATCTTTCAACCAATGACTTTAATTCTGGTCTATATGGTTGCAAATTAATAAATTCAACACCTAAGTCAACCAATTGACTGAAGGTATCTCCAACATATTCTTTACCCATATCAGTAATCAACTTATGAGGAATCCAATGACAATCCCAATCACTTTCATCAATCTCTATACCAAGTTTCATACAGCACTCGACCTTATTAGAGACAACATTAATCATTAATTTCCTAAGACCACTTATTCCACCTTCCCAACCAACTGAATAGCCCAAACACATACTAGAAAAACCATCTATACAAGCTGAAAGAATAGGACGACCAATTAGTTCCCCATAATCATTTACTAAATAAATATCACAAGTAGTTGAATCTAACATTCCATACCCAATAGTTGGACAAAAGTCTTTCACACTATCACCCAGTAAAGGTCTATAGTATCTATCATATTCACCTCTACCAAACCTACTTATAATGAAGTTTGATTCATTCCTATTCTTATAGTAAAAATATTTAAATTGATGAAATTTAGGGCAGTTTTGAAATATTTTTCCATTAGAATCCATATATTTATCTCTAATCAAAAACTTATAAGTCTGTCTTAAACTGAACTTTTTAGAATTATAAAAATACTTATTCAACGCCCACCTAAAGTTTTTCTCATCATCACTTAATTCTTTATTCTTTTTATCTTTAGGTGCCAAGACAACAATGTTTTGAAAAACCAAATAATCACATAACCTATGTCTTATGGTTTGAACACTAACTTCATAATCCAATGAAGCTTTGTACATCATCAATCTTCTCTCATTTTCATTCACTACTTTCACTAAACAAGGAGAGATAGATCCATATCTTAAATGCATAACTTTCAACTGAGCCTGAGATAAATCACCAATAGAAGGAAGAAACACTCCTAATTCTTTTAATAATTCTTCTTCATTAATTACTTCAAACCCAATTAAGAAATCATTATTAACCCAACAAGGAAGAGTTCTTTTAACACAATCAATCACAAGACATTTATCTTCATTGACCTCAAGACATCTATATATCAAATTATTTTTCTTATAAACTTCATTAGACATCTAAAACAATTCCCCAGTCACTAACATCTCTATTTGACCAATAATTATGAGAAGCATCTAGCATCTTTACAGTTGATGGTTTAAATAAGTTCTTTTTAAAAACACATTCCCTAACCATTAATGAACCATCTCTTTTAGTACAAACAAAATCAGATGTAAAAGAATCACCTAACTCAAAGTCCTTCAGTAAAACATTAAAGTTTATCTCAATAACTTCATCATTAGTCTCTAACATTTCACCATATTTAAGTTGAAGTTCATTATAAGCTCTAAAAATTCTATTACATTTACTCAACTTCTTCTTAAATGTGACACTGTGATTATTCCTATTTCTCACAAAATCTTCCCTTTTCAAACTAAATTAAGAAGTTTAATCTTCCCTTTTCCTTATCAAAACTTCCCATTTCATTCATTAATCTTCTTAAAACAATGATTTTTACAGACACCAATATGACGTTGGACAGTCAGACTTATTCAGTTTTGTCTAAAATCATCTATTCATATTATGTCGTGAAAAGCTTGTGTTGCGAGCGGGCGAATACGAACTATTTTTGAGCTGAGAGGCAGGACCGGCGTGGGGCGCATTATTTGCTTCAGCCTGGTATTTGCTTAGGTGTGGCGCGAAAGCTTGTCTATGGGCTTGTTTGATAGCTTTAAATGAGTCTGGGCGCGGAACTTAAGCAAGGGCGGCAGGCTGGGCGGTTGATGAAGGCTATATATTTATATATAAGGTAGAGCTAAATAAGGCGGGAAGGCATAGCTGTAGTAGGTATTATTTGTTATTGGTCTATATATAGGAAATAGAGAGTGAAAAGATATATATGACTAATATTTTTTTATAAGGGCGGGGAGAGAAAGAAAGTAATAAAAAAGATCTATGAGTGAGATAGATCTAATTTATATATGTTTGTAATTATCTGGGCGGTTTATTGAGAATAGGTGGTTTTGGTCTATTGGGAATAAATGGGTTTAGATAATTACATATTAGGGTGTTTTTTAAGAAAATAATAATGAAAATGAATGTGTATACTAATGTATATATAATATTAAATTTATTTATTGTTTATTAATTTTTTTTATATATATTATTTATAATATATATAAATTATTTATATTTTTCCAAATTTCAAAATACTCTTATAAAACTCATCAAATTCTATTTTTATTAATCCTTTAACATAAGCATCAAATAACTCATCCATCATTTCACCCGTCGAATAAAAACCATCATAAATTAACCAAGCATTTTTACCTTCTTTTAATAATTCAAACAAAACTCTTAAATAAACACATGCCTCGACATAATAAATCTTTGGCCCGTAAATTTCTGGTCCTGCCACTTTTATAACCGCTTGCTCTAATGCCAACACTTCTTTATTAACTGCATTTTGATCCAAACCAGTTTGATCAATATTATTCCAAATATCTCTAGTTAAAAGTCCACCACTGTTTTCAAAGAATGTACGAAGTAATAACTTTTTGATTGCATCACGTCCTTCTTGATTAAAGATTTCATTTGGATACATCTCTTTAAATATCAATTCATACATATCAGTTTCAAAATATCGGCCTGGTCCATCAGTGAACCAATAGCCCAAATTCATTGACTTGTTCAATCTAGGAACAGAGCAATTAACATCAGAGGCTAGCTTCATATTTAATCTATTTAAAACTTCTTGCTTGTCAGCTTCTTTCAAATTACATAGAGAATTGGTCGCTCTCAAACTAATTTTAGTAAGATATTTACCACTATCACTCCAATGAAACTTAAGTCTTAGCAAGATTCTAAATTCAGGATAATCTACATAGTATTTTTCATTTATCTCATCGGCTAATTTTTGTATATATTCCAGCTCAGCGTATTTCTTGTAAATTAATTTAGAAATTTCATTTTCAAAAACCGGTTTTGAAACTCCTTTAGGTCTTTCTAATCTTAATCCGGTCCCAATCCTAACCTTTGATGAATCTATTTGAATGTTTGTGCTTGTATTCGCTAGGGTATTAAAGTTTTTAATTGTAAACGCCTTAATATTGTTCTCTTCACAGTATTCAATAAACTTCAGTTCGTTTTCATAAAAATATGCATATGTTTTTCCATAGTTAAACCTTCCAGCTCCAAACCTATACTTTCCGTTGTATTCTTGGATTAAACCGATTTTAATCATTAAATTCTTTCCTCTAGTAACATTCGACCAAATCTTATTGAGCTCTGGTGATTTCCAAGGAATTGGCATAATAGTACAGCAGCCTTTCTTGCGTACACTTCTTGCTTTTTCGTAAATGAAAGTCAAAACTTTGCTAAACTCTTTTTTTATGCGTGAGTCTCTGCTAGTTGGAATGTGAAATGCAGGGTTAACAAAAGAGCCTTTCTCTAGATAAATGGGTTTCCATTTAACATTATCTTCCCATGATTCAAAGGTGTTCGATTTCTTTTTTAGTCTTTTTGCAATATCTTCAAGAAATGTGGCCATATATAATCTATTTTAAAAATAAATATCTTGTTTTTTTATTCTTCTTTTATAGTTCCTAATAGTCTTCATTACTTCTTTTGTTAAGTCATCATAGCTAAGATTCAAACTACAAAGGTTTAGCGCATCTAACATTAAGCTAGAACGAGTGATAAAAAACTTATAAATCATATAAGCAAGTAGTTTTATATCTGGTTGTTCCTTGCAATTTAGCATGCTGTTCCACTCACCAATCCAATAAGGATCGAAACAAATCCAATTGTTTGTAGAATTAATGTTATATTTACGCATTATGCAATTAAGTTCAAAAAAGCCATTTCTAGTTATAAATTCAAATCCTTTTCTATAGAAAATACCAAGGACATCAATAAATTTATACATAGTTTCAATAGGACCATTCATTATTAAGAAAAACCTTTTTTCAAATTCTTGTAACACTTTTGTTCTCTCAATGATTAATTGCTTTTCGTTTGTAGCCATCATTGTGCCGTATGAATAAAATTCTTTTATTGCATCAATAAAGATCTCTGTTGCCACATCTTCAAATAAAGAATAGCTATATTGTTCAATTTGTTTAAAGCGTTTATAAAATCTGCCATAATCTTTTTCGCTTACGAAAAGTTTATAGTGACTAATCGCTTCTATACAATTTTCAAGATTCATTTCATCAAATTCTTGATTCTCTAGTAGGTCCAGAGTCTCTTTACTTAGTGGCTCTCCACTTTTTTCTTTAATCTCTAAACTGCCACTGCAAAAAATGATTTCATTCTTTAAGAATTCTTCTTGCTCTTCTGTCGGAAATTTATAATTTGGCTTGTACTTGGTGTCATACTTAAATTTCCTGATTATGTTATTGGCTTTAAAGTCATCTTTATAAGGTTTTTTATAGTGAAATTGAAATTCTTTGCTCCCGGTTTTTATTTGCTCAAGATCTCCATTAGATATTTGTTTTTTAATATATTTATCAACATCATTTTTGAACTCATCTATTTTTTTATAATAGTTATTCTTAAGCATTTTACATATTTCAAGAAAATGCTTTTGATTGTGTTTAATTCTTTCAAAAGCAAAACCAATCATAACTGGCCAACTACGTGCATCCCAAAGTAGGGAAGGAACTCTTTCTGGTCCGGGTTCTGGTCTATTCCAAAACCACGAAATTCGTTTAACATGAGCTCCGTTAAATTCTTGAAGATTTTTATGATATTCTTCATTTATATCTTTGATATCTTTGTTTTCCCAAAAACAATTATATTGATTTTGGATATGTTTCATCGTTCCAGAAAGAATAATAAATTGCCAAACTGGCAATTTAGCTGCTATCTCTAACGCTTCATTTAAGATTTGTTCATTCATTTTTTTAATTAGGTAAATCCCTAACATCTTTTAGTGGAACCATACATCTTATTTTATCCTTAATCATTCTTTTGGCGGTCTCATCACTATTATATTCTTTAACTGGTAACACAGAAATCCACACACCATCTAATGAGTGCATATTTTCACACACTTCTTCTACTTCACCAATAAAAGTGTGCTTACCATATTTATTAAAAGTGACCACAACCAAATCACCCAAAATATATTTACAAATTTTGGTTCTATCGTTTGATATTTTGATTCTTGGTTCCTTATCCATTATTAATAAATATTACCAAATAACATTAATAACATCTATCTTATTAACCTAATTTGTATAGACCTCCAATATTGAGTTTGGTAGAATTCTAATAACAAAGGAAGTTTTACTAATGGCTGATATCAAAACACACTTAAGAGAACTAAGTGTAGGAACAATCATTGGGTTGACACTAAGAAAGATTCCATTTAACAAAACAGAATTATACAACGGTCAAGACTTTTTTGATCTTGCTAAGAAAGTAATATCCAACGATATATCTGGCGCCAAGAACATATTAGATTTCAAATCTTTTCCTTTAGAATTAAGAGAAATTGTTGATAATGGGGTTAAGCTTGGAACAAAAATACTATCTTTATCTCACTTTAAATTTAACTCAAATGATAAAATCATTTGGTTGGGAAATGACACACAAAAAGATGATCCTATTGACTTAATAATTGGGGATTATAAATTTTCTTTAAAAGAAGACAGTTTTATTCTGAAGAATATGGGTTTATATAATCTTTTAAATTCCTTAACTGGAAGCAACTATGAAAGAGGTCTTCATGTATTTTCAACATTCGCTAAGAAAGAATATGACGAGTGGTTTGGTTGTGCTTGGAGAAAATTCGTTGCTTATCTTGAAAAATACAATAGATGGGATTACAAAAGTGAAAACTATTCATCTTGTGCATACAGCAAAGCCAATAATATTGTCTTAAAAATGGGAAATTATACCTCTAATGTTCCAAAGACAATTACTACCAATAAAGAATTTATGGAACTGACAAACCCAAAAACAAGAGAGAAAGTTTTCTCAAAGTGGATCAACGCCTATTTAGCTGATGATTATGAGTATCTTAAAATTAAAAAACATTGTTCAGAAGTCGCCGGGGAAAAGGTTAGTTCTATAATTAGAACTGAGTTTGATGAAAAAAATATTTATGACTTCTTTAGGATTTATGAATTTGAATACTATTATGCTAAGACAACATCATTTGAGACAACAATTTTGAGGGTTCCAAATAAGACCAATTTTAGTTCATCTATAAAATTTATTGGTTGTAGATATGAGGTTCCTTCTTCTCAATTAAATATCATTTCAACATTTAAAAACGTTTCAACAGGAATTGAACTTGAATTTAGAAATGAATGTAGATTCTCTCATGGACAGTTTAATGGGACACCAGAAGCTAAGATGTACGTAGTGCGTGACACCCCTCTAACCGCTCTATATATTCCTCTTATTTAAAATACTTAGACCAGTTTTCAACCAATCTCATGGCAATGTTGTAGCCCAAAACACAAGGAACAGCATTACCAATTATCTTATATGCATCACTTGAACTCACGCCAACATTATTGTTGGTTTTTTCTAAAATAAACTGATATTCATCTGGGAAAGTTTGAATACGAGCACATTCTCTTATGGTTAGTCTTCTCTCTTCTAATCCTCTTTTTAATTCTTCGAAATGTTTTCCACCATGTTCAAGCGACAGTCTTCTAAACTCTATATTCCCATGATGTTCAGATCTAATGGTTGGAGAAATGGATTCCAACCTAATCTCTACATTGCCTTGACCTTTTGGACCATATTTAGCTTTGGAGTACTTTGTTTGAGATGGATCGACTGCTTCATTTGGTTCAACCAAATCATTTAGAGTTTCAAAACAATTAACAAATTCATCTAATTCATCACTAACAAACATACCTAAATTATAATTGTGAGTTGGGATTGGATATGGATCATAATCTGGGTTGCTTTTAATGTTCATCAACTTTTTAAGAGCTTCCTCTTTTAAATCTTTCTTTTTAAAACCATAAAAAATTACACGTTCGCGGTTTTGTGGGACGCCATAATTAGCGGCGTGTAACACTCTTGCTGGTATCACTAAATAACCACCATCAGCAGCAGTTGCAAAATCATGCTCTATGACCTCTTTTACATCTTCTAAAGTGGTCAAGCCTTTTACATTTTCTGCTATAAAGATTCGAGGTTGTACAATAGAGACTACTTCTCTCATCCACATATATAGCTGTCCTCGACTCTCAATTGTTGGTTCCCCTATTTCCAATTTTCCACCATTATGACTTTTTTCTGAGTTGAAACCTTTTCTTTTTCCAGCAATAGAAAAGTCTTGGCAAGGAAAACCACCAGTTATTACATCAATATTTGAAGGAAATATATCTTCACCATTACGAGCTCTTTTAACTAAATCAACAATACTTTCAATATGATAAATCTCATTTGCATCACTATGATATTTCTCAAAATATGAAACCCAAGCTGCTTTTGCATCGGGTCTAATATCATTTGCGAACACAGTTTCAAAACCGGTTGGTTTTACTCTAACCCATTTTCCTTTTGTTGAAAAAATCCAGTCTGGGTGCAATCTCTGATTAATGGATCTTTTTAAGCATACAAAATTACCTTCAAATCCAATATCCATTCCACCACAACCACTAAACAATGATAATACTCTCATGTCTTATTCCTCCAAATAACATAATAATTATATCGAAAAATAAGTGCTTCAACAATGTTTAATCCAAATTTTGTTTGGATTAACCTATAAATATCTTCACAGGACCTATTATACTGAACCACTATTTTATTATTTATCTTATAGAGAAATTAATTTCTCATAAGTTTAATAATAAGTATGAAAAAGACCCTTTATCAGGGTCAAATTTACTTCTATATTCATTACATAAGTAAT
>JAEEGL015269701.1_pt1 | contig 13262 bp, 22 predicted proteins | sample 9134231 | NCBI WGS metagenome assembly JAEEGL01 (sample SAMN16246548, study PRJNA631951) | gut metagenome | biome: gut microbiome; feature: rumen; material: fiber-attached | host: Bos | place: Iran: Karaj | collected 2018-10 | reverse complement strand
GTATAATTTTATTAGAGGTTAAGGTAGAGAAGTTTACTTTATTAATGAGAAGGACAGTTTAGATAACTCGATTAGTATAGGTTAATAGGAAAACCGTCAGTGGCAGTTAGAACGGCTGGAATTGTTGGTTCGAGTCCAATTGCTAATGGGGTTATTTAAGCTGTCCTTTTATTATTGTTATTATTGAGAGGTGATTACAAATGCTTTATGGTATACCTATAACATATCAAGGCGTATGTGACGTCGAAGCTAACTTCTGGTCATATTTTAAGCTACTTACAAACAAAGCAATGAGTTTGTTTAAGTTTAATGGCTTGGAAGACCTTGAAGCAGTTGATGAGAGATTCTTAAAAGAACAGCTCATTCTTAAAGGTAAGGTTTGTTTTACTTAGTTCAACAACAAGCTTTATTGCGTTGATGGTAACTGGGGCGGAGAACCAAATGCTTATTATGAGCCAACAGAATGGATTGTTGCAAATCCAGTTCTTGGCAGCAAGACAGTTAAAGTTCTTAACAAAGACGGCTCAAACTCAACAGAAGACCTGGAAGGAATTGTTGTTGCTTTAACCGACTTCGATTTTCTTGCAGGCAACTTTAAAGGCGGTTTATACCCTTTAATCTACAAATATGCCGGTTTGCTCGCAGATAATGATGTCAGCTTGAACTGTGCATAGATTAATGGACGTTTAAATGTTGCTTTTACGGCAGACAGTGAAGCTATAGCGGCTATGGCAGAAGACGTTCTTCGTGACTATTACAATGGTAAGCCTTATAGAGTTCTTACTCAGGATATAATGGACAAGATTAGCGTTAATCCTGTTAGTAATAGTCAGACTCAGGGTATGATTATGAGTTTGATTGAAGCCCACAGAAGCCTTTTACAAGACTTTTACAATGAGATTGGAATTGGCTACCAAGGCAATGCAAAAAGAGAACGTGTTAATACTGCCGAGGTTGGAATGATGAGAGGTTGTCTTGATATCTCAATCTGGAACATGAAGAAGAACCTTGAAGACGGCTTTGAAAGAGTTAACGAACTCTTTGGTACTTCAATCGGTGTTGAGATTAATGATGAGGTCTTCTATGAAGGTAGTGGTAATGCTACTATGGGCGTAGAGGAAGAAGTTATTGATAATCCTGCCGGCGGCGAAGAAATTTCAACAGAAGAAGTAACTGAAGAAGTAGCTGATGAGAAGAATACTGAAGAAGCCGTTGAAGACTATGAAGAAAAAGGTAAAGAAACTGAAGCTAAGGAAAAGGAAGGTGAGGACGAATGAGATATCGTAAATTCTATCCTACTGTTGATACCTTAATGAGAAGTGCCGCAGTTGATACTTTAGCACAGATGTTTAATGATTGTCACTATTTTGACGGCACTCTTACTTACGTCGATTCAGACGGAGATGCTAAACCTTATCCAAACTTAGGATTTGACCCAGAAGACCTATTTCTTTATTGGTCAAGTGAGTTTGAAAGAGTACAGGTTGGATTTGGACTCTATACTTGTCCTTTTGATATTTCTGAAAGTGACTTGATTTCTATTGCTTCTAAGGTTAGAATTAAGGCTGAGAACTTCTTAAAGCTTAATAAAATTAAGTATCTTGGATTAGTTAAGACCTATGGATTACAGTATGACCCTATTAGCAACTATGATATGGTTGAGCAGAGCGGTGATGCTAAAAAGGAAGGTAAAGCTAAATCAACTAATTCAATTAAAGGCGGTATTGTTACTGATGTCGATTCTCCTGAAACAGAAATTAAAAATTATACTACAACTTATGACGACGCAAGTGATACAAGACTTGCAAGTAGAGCAACAAGTGAATATAGCGGAACTTATAGAATTGATGAAGGTAATGTTCCAATTAAGAGAACAGTTCAAAGAGCAGAGAGCGAGGGCGATGGTTCTACAACAGAAATAGAAAGAACCTCAAGCGAAACACTTACATGGGATGAGATTACAACTCCTTCAGCTCATGAGGTTGAAGCTCATAAACTAATTCGCCGCGGTAATATTGGTACAACTACAACTCAGGAAATGATTGAAGCAGAGCGCGAACTCGCAAGATAGAACATTCTTGAAGAGTTCTTCAAGGACTTCAATAAACATGTATTGCTTGGTAGTTGGCGAGTTTAAGGGGCTGGTTTAAATGGTTGAAACAGCAGTTATCGCCGCTATTATAGGCGCAGTTGGAACCGCTTTGGTTGGTGTAATTGGAGCAGTTAAGAAACGTTCATAGAATAAGAAAGATTAGCTTGACCATGAGGAGAACTTGATTAAGCTCTCCTCTTCAATGACAAATGTTAATCAGACTATCAGTGAGTTAAGAAACGAAATAATGCAAATGCTTACTGGGTTAAGCAAAGACCTTGATAGAGTTGATAGGAAGTTGGAAGATTTCCACAGTGAATGGAAGGACTACAATATTGTAATGTTACGTCATGATATTACCAGTGTCTATGAACATTACAAGGACGCCGCCGCAATACCTAAAGTTGTCTATGAAAGCACTATGAATTTGTATGATAAGTATTAGAAACTGGGCGGCAATTCTTATGTCCATGAGATTATTGAGGAAATGAAAGGCTGGTCCAAAACTTGACTTTTCTCCAATTTCGTGGTATAATATATATAGAAGATAAGGAAAAGGGTTATTCTTCAAATTTAATTTGACAGGAGATGAAATGCTCCTTTCTATTTATTCTCCCGTTTTCCAATTGAATTAAACAGCTTCTCTCTGGCTGTTTAAGATAAATGTTTTTCTAATGGTTTATTGTGGTCAGTGTTGAACTTACGAGCGTAGTTTTTCATGGGCGAGGTTAAGGTGCCAATTAGCTTCGCCGCGAGACCACAACCTAAAAATTTTGGTATGAATTTTTTTGAGGAGAACTAAGTGATTTTCACTTATTATATGAGCGAAGGAAAAAAGAACTTACGCCATGGGTTCTTATCCTCCATAATGCCTTCGCTCTTTATTTTTTAAAGTAAAGTCTTTCCTACTTTACTTTTATGGGGGAAAAACATGGTAAATAAAATAAATGGGGGAATTAACAATGTTAAAAGAATATCTTATTGAACGCCTTAAAGAAGCAGCTGAAGAAGGCTGGGAAAAAGCACTCGCAACTTATGAAGACGATATTGCTGAAGGACTAATTTCAGGTGGTGAGGAAGATGGAACTTGAAAAATTATCTATCGCGGAGCTTGAAGCACTTCTTGAAGCAGAAAAAGTTAAAACTACAAATCTTAGAAATAAGATAAAGACTAAAATGTTAAAGATAAGTACAGAACTTAAGCGTTACAATATATCAACTGGACCTTCAAGTGGGCCAATTGATTATTAGAAAAATATTAAGAGATAGCTAATTGCAAAGATTTAGGCGGCGAGACAATATAATACTAAGTTAACTGAATAGTGGGATTCAATTAAAGATTTAACTGGTCTTTCAGCCATCCATGCTGTTTTAATTGGCTTTGATAATATTGATACTTCTAAGCAAGTTGAAATTCTTCGTAATCTTGGGTATTCAGAAGCAGAAATTGATATTATTTTAGCAGAAATACGTGGAGATGAAGAATATGAAGAGTTAAAAGATAAAGCAGCGGATATTATTGTTAATTATTATTTAGGCGATGCAGAAGAAGCTGATGAAAATGATGTGGGAGTAAATCCATATTTATAATGGAGTGATTTTACATGGCGACAGAATTTGAAAAAGCATTGAGTTTAAAATGCGATAGACATTTTAGCGATATTAAATGCTTTATGGAATTTAAAGATAATAAAGTCATTTTATACTATGGAAAAGAAGAAATACATAGTTTTAATAATTTACATGATATGAATGAATGGTTAGCCGCCAAACATAAAAGATTTCATGTTTATACTAATGACTTTAATCTTGTATGGAAAGCTTATGAGAAGTAGATAATATTTTTTAGAAAGAGATATAAAATATAGATATTATCTATTGGACAAAAAGCTTATGGACTAAATTTATTTAATATAGTTTCATTTAAAGATATGAAATATAAATATGGTTCAGATAAATTTAGTGCCGCGGCAGCAGTTGAAATTATTAACAAAGATAAAAACGATATTAAAAGTAGCTTCACATCTAATTTAGGACGCTTAATTGATATTGACAGTATACGTCAAAAATTTCAACCAATTAGTTTTGCTTTAAGAGATAAAATGATGAATGAAACGCCAAATGGCGCAATTATCCTTGCCAATATAAATAAAGAATTTAAAGACGTCCATTGTTATGATGTATGTAGCGCTTATATAGCTTGCTTACTTGAAGGTCGTATCCCTTCTAAATTTATAAAAGTTAATAAGAAATTGAAAAACCAAGAGTATTATGGGAAGATTAAATATAAAGGTTTGAAAGCTAAAAATCCTCAAATGCTAACTCTTTATGGAACTAAGAAGATGGAAGGAAAAAATATAGTCCAAGCAGGTAACAGAATTCTCGCCGCAGAAGAATATAATTTTTATTGTTTCTTAAATGAACGTTGGATAATTGACCAATATTATACTTATGATAGTTGTGAAATTGATTATAGCAATCTTTATTGGATACAATTTGAAAAACTTCCATTAAGTTCAATTAAAGCGATTAAAAAACTTTATGATGATAAACTCGCCGCGAAGGGTCAACTTGATTATGATGGTTTTAAACAAATTGTTAATCGTATTTATGGTTTTTTTACAACTAAACGAGTTAATAAAGAAGGAAAAACAGTAGCGAGAGATTATCAAATTCCATATCAAATTGGTATTTGGATAGTTCATAAACAAAGATTATTTATGGCAGCTCTGATTCAACAAGTTGGTGTTGAACATGTAGTTAGTGCCCATACCGACGGTGTTAAATTTGATTGTAATGCTGATGAAATTGTAAATAAAATTAATTTAAAACGCGGCGAAATTTATAAAGATGTTGGACAATGGAAAAAAGAAGAAGTTTTCAGTCGTTGTTTTTATTTTAGCAATACTGTCGCTAAATATGAGATTGATGGTAAAGTTGGAATGAAACATGGCGGTATTCCAGAAGAAGATGTTAATGAGTTTTTAATTGGAAAAACTTATGACGACGTGAATGAAGATGCTGATTTTTATTTAACAGTAGCAAGCACAAAGAAAATCATTTGCGAAAAAGATAGAACCTATATCAGCAAAAGAAAGGTTCTAAGTAATATTTTGTTAATGGGGGAATTATAATGGAAATAAATATAACTCTTTATTATGATAATAAAGAAGAGATAATTGAAGGAGAAATTTGGAAAGACATACCTAATTATGAAGGTATCTATCAAGTTTCAAATCTTGGCAGAGTGAAATCTAAACCAAGAAAAGGAACAAAAGGTGGAATTATGACTCAACATGAACGCCGTGACAATTATCATAATAAAAAATATTTACGTGTTCCTTTAACAAAAGAACATAAAACAAGTTGGTTTAGTGTAAATCGATTAGTCGCTCAGGCTTTTCTTGAAAATTATAGAGATAATTTACAAGTTGACCACATAAATAATAATGAGAAAGATAATCGGGCTTGTAATCTTTAGATGTTAACAAATCAAGATAACGTAATTAAAGACCAAGGACATAAAGTTATGTGCGTCGAAACAGGTCAGATTTTTAATTGTAAAAACGACGCAAATGAATGGCTTGGAAAAGGTCGTAAGTCAGGCGAACTTTCCAGAGCTTGTGACCATGAAAATAGAACCGCCGGCGGATATCATTGGCGGAGAGTATAAGGAGGGAGCTGTAGTATGAAATGGAGAAATCCTTTTAAAAGAAAAAAGGGTATTATAGAAGACACTTCGATTGAAAAGGAAATCAAAGACTTCTATGATATAACACCAATTGATGAAACTAATGCCGTCTACCGAATGATTATCGGACAGCGCTCTAATCGGCAAAACATACTCAGTTTGTAAACATATAGTTGAAAATTATTTTAGCAAAGGAGAACGAGGCGCTTACATAAGACGTTATGAAGAAGACATTACGCCTAAGAATATTCAATCTTTATTTGCGCCGCACTATAAACTAATTGAACAGTTAAGTGAAGGTAAATATAATTTTGTCATTTATAGAGCTAAGGAATTCCGCTTTGCTTATATTAGTGAGGAAGGTGATATACTCGAAAAGGCACCAGAAGCTTTCTGTGTTGCCGCCAGTATAAATACAGCCGAACATACTAAAGGTTAGGACCGCGGCGAAGTTCATACAATTTTATTTGACGAATTTGCTACAAGAGAAGCTTATTTAAAGAATGAGTTTGTCCTTTTCTGTAATTTACTTTCAAGCTTAATTCGTAATAGAGATAATGCTATTATTTATATGTGCGCTAATACTGTTAATCGTTATTGTCCTTATTTTAAGGAAATGGGATTAAAAGATGTTGAAAGTATGCCGCAAGGTCAGATTTATCTTTATAACTATGGTAATGCCGCTTTAACTGTAGCAGTTGAATATTGTGACCCTGTTAAAGCCACTGAAAAAACAGCAAGTAAATACTTTGCATTTGATAATCCTCAGCTTGAAATGATTACAACTGGTGCTTGGGAGCTTATGATGTATCCAAGAACACCATATAAGATTTTTGAAGATGACATTCGTTATAAATTCTATATTCAGTTTGGAGAAGCTTTAATGTGTGGAGAAATCATTCATCCTGCGGTAGGTAAGCATAGAGCAGACCTCTTCATTTTCGTTCATCCTCAAACAAAGGATATTGAGATTGATAGTAGAACCCCCTTTTATACAGAGGAGTTTTCTTCAAGTATATGTCATGTTAGATTTTTAAACGATTGTCCAACTGCACTTCATCAATTAATTAAGAGTTTAATAATGAAGAAAGCGGTATGTTTTAGTAATAATGAAACAGGAGAAATATTCAGAAACTGGCTCTTAAATAGCCAAGGAATTAAACTTTATTAAAATAAAAATTTGACATTTTTAATATATTATGCTATAATTATTATAGAAAAGATAAAGAAAGACAATTTCAGCAAAGCTTTGGGAAAAGTTTATGACTTATGGTTCGAATCCATCAAAATTGTCTTGTATTTAAAGGAGGAATTATAATGTTATTAGCTATTATCGTTATTGCCGTAGGCATATATGGTTTGTTCTTGGCTTTCAGTAGCCTGGCATCAGATTGTAGAGATGACTATAAATCTCAACTCCATGACTTCGGCTGTAAAGAAGATTTTTCAGAAAGAATAGAAGAAGACCCTTACTCATTATTCCGTAATACTATGAAATAAAAAGAACCCCTTCCATTAAGGAAGGGGCTTTCTTTTACTCACTTATAGAATCCGCTTATCAAAATCTCATTAAGTTCTTGTATTTCTGCTATTTCCATATTAGTTGTATCTATATCTGCTGTGCCGCTTGTCTAACAAAGTGAGTTATCTGGCATATCATTAAGTGTTGTCCAAATATCACAAGCATGACCTACAGTTAACTTATAGTTTGTCTCACTATAACCATCAATCATATCAGGAATATAGAACTGGATATAAGGTCTCATTTCTAAGTTAAGGAATGTTGTTGCATCTGCCGCACCATGATAAGGAACATGAACTCGCATGTTGGCAATTTCAAGTTGTGCTTGTTTGTAAGTGTTGTAAATATTTACTCCACCACCTAAAGCATTTGATGCCACACCTGCTAAACCGAGTCCTCGAGCTGTAACTCCTGCTCCAGCGCCTGCTTTAATTGCATTAACAGCAAAGTTATATCCATAACTTGCTTCAACTCCTGCATCAGAAGCAAATACTGCTGACGCCATACCTGCTTGCTGTAAAGCATTTGTTACTCCTCCAGCAACTTTAACTGCGGCCGCGCCAGTAAATGCTGATGCTGCCATACTTGCTACTTGTGTTGCAATTGAAAGTGCAGTGTTCTTCTTTGATTGTGCTATCATTGCAGCGTTATTACCAGTTAATGGAATTTCAATAGAAGGTACACACTCTAAGTAATCATAAATAACATTACCAAAACTAATAATCCAAACTGCAGTTTCATCAGGGACATTGTAATGGAAATCTATATCTAAGACTTGTGAAAGAATTAGTGGCATAGAAATTTCATAGAATCCATAGAAAGGTAAGTATAATCTACATTGAGTCTTTTTAGAATGAATAAAGTTCTTATCTTTACCGAACCAGAAGCTACCATGAAATTCTATTAATGAGGTATTTGTGTTGTTAATAATTGGATAAACGTGACTTTCATTAACAATTGTTTGACCTAAGAAAAGTGGAGAAGATGTAGGAGGGTTAAATGCAAAAGGATACCATTTATAAGATATAAAAGCTCCCATTGGGTCAGAGCCAAACATTGCCAATCCTTCTACTAACTCTTTATATGAGGCGCCGCTTCTTCCAAATATATCTACCATAATTTCATCCATGTCCGCACCTGTAAGTGCATAGCATTGAGTTCCTTTACCTGCCAATGTAAAACCAGGAGAATTAGGGCTAATTGGATTTGGGTCTGGAGTAGGACGAGGTCTATCACCGCCACCAGGAGTTCTTCCATCATAGCCATTCTTTTGTCTCCAATCCTTTCCCCATTTTGATTGGTCATTGTCTTTTGCTATGCGAAGCTCGGTAAAATTACCAGTAGTTATTCCTTCCTTTATTTCAGCCTAATAAACATGATTAGGTATCATATACTCATCTGAATATGTATTAGCATAATCACCTAAAAGAGAATCTACACGATTTAAAGTATATGAATGTTCGCTATCATTGTAGATGCCGCCATCAGTGAACCAAAAGCCTAAGTAGGCTATCAGCTTTCTGATGTAGTTAAAATCATCTTCACTATAGACGCTATTTCCACTCTTTTTTAATCTATAAGAACCATTTACCAATTCCCATTTATCGTCTTCAATAAAGAAATATGGTGCCGCATTTAATAAATTTGTTGTAACATTAGTTCCACTGAATAAAACATGTGTAGTAGAGGTGCCCAGTCTTGCTAATTTTCGATATGTTGGATATTGATAATTTTCAGCATAAACTGTTGGTATTTTATAATCAAAGTCTGTTACTACATAATAACCATCGTTTCCAGCATCCATAAGCATAATATTATTACCATTTTCATCTGTTCGAGGTTGTCTTGCAAGTCTTGAATTACCTGTTGACACATCACCTGTATATAATTCAATAGCAATCGAATCTATGTAATGACTGCTATCATTTGTATATTCTGCTAAGTCTACAAATGAATTTCCTTGACCTACTCTTATTTTTAATATAAAATTATTGTAATCAAAATCTAATATGAATGGTAGTGATGAATAAACACCATTAGCATAAACTGAACTACTATGACCATAATTTAATTCCCACAATGGTGTTTGTGATGTCTGTATGTTAAACGTAGAACTATTAAATATTAATCTACTGTTATTAGCATATGTTGCAAAACTTGTTCCGTTTTCAATATCTACATCGTATGTGTTTGGGTCAATTTTTGTTGGACCTGCCCACAATACTAATGGCACAGGTTTTTTATTTTCTGGAGTGTCGATTTTTTGATATTCAAAATTTGGTGAAGTACCTGTTCTATAAATAAATGACATTCTATTATATGGAGAATCTTCACTTGCTAACCAATAGAATAAATCATCTGGTAGAGGTCCATTATTCTTCATTGCCTATGATTGATATGCCGCTGATAAGTTTGCATTTTGACTTCCGATAGTAAAATCATATAAAGTTTGACCTGTAGCTACAGTTCCGTGGTTATAAACTTTTATACCTTCACCAAATATAGCTTTATTATACTGCATTCAAATCTCACCTCCGCATTATATTGGGTCAAGCCAGCCACTATATGGACTGTCTTCATTAATTCTGAATTTATATTTGTAACCGCTGATTTCTATAATGTCATTCTACTTAACTCCAGGTAATGTCTGAGTTGTTTCATTAACATATTCACAATCTGCATTTGCCGCAGTACCTGTAATAACATACATATATTTTCCACGGAAAGCAAAGTTATCACCGATATTAAGCTGTACAACTCTATTAGAACGTGCTGCGCCGGCAATTACTCTTAGAATATAACGTCTACCATTTTCACTATTTATGAAGTTACCATCCCAATCTGAGAAGAAATAGTGTTCTGAAGGAGTTATTAAGTAATCGGATAATGGATAAGATGTGTCTTCAATCTCATTAACATCCTCAACTCCTCTTAGATAATTAAGAGTAGTATTATTAATTCTGTCAGCATAAGTACTTAAAACATCAACATGGCAACTTATAACAGCAGTTTTAGCGGTATTATAAGTAATATCTGTAATAAAGTAACTTCTATTCAATGGCTCTCCTGCGACTAAGTAATTAGCTGTTGAAGGAATGTCACCTGCATCAACGATAAACTATGGATTTATAACGTCAATTGGACCATGAGGATTAGGAGTTGCATTTGAAATTACTGTGCCGCCTCCAATAGTTTTATTGACTTTAATAGTTGGGTCACTGCAATTGTATAGTGTTAATACCATTTACATCGCCTCCCATTACTGTAATGCAAGAATCATTTCATATAATTCTCTGTTAGTTGGTGCATAAGCTTGGTAGTCTGTAAATCCTGCATCGTATGCGGCTTTTGTAATTATCATTGGCTTAAATACCACATTATCAACAGCTGTATTAACATAAATTCTACAGTAGTAAGTATCTGTACCGTTTGCTGTAAACTCAAACTTTCCATTTGTTGCTGTAGTTCCTGTCCAAGTACTTGTATTTTTGAATAGTGTGATGTTAAGAGTTGACGAAGATACGCCAGTACCATCAAGAAGGACATAATCTCCTGCTGGTAATTGAACTGCTTCATTAATTGTAAGCGATACAGATGAAGGAGGTTTAGCGCCATCAACAACGATTGTGCTATCTGGATTAACTCCAAAGTCAAGTGTACTTACTGTCTGAGAAGTAACATTAACATCTATCCAGTTCTTCTTTCCATTCATCTGTTCTAATGCGGCAAGACCATTCTTGTTAGTAGTTATCTAAGCCTTATCTTCATTAGTGAAGTCGTTTGTACTCAGACCTTTACCATCAACTTTATCAACCTTATCATTAAGAGCATTTTCCATATCACTTGGCTGGACAGCTGTAGCACCGAGTGCCGCACCGCTTCTAATAGTTGAGAGGTCTGAAATTACTGGCTGTAAATCTAAATCTGAACTTGTTTTTGAACCGATTAAGGTATGTCCGTTAATTGAAGGCTTATTAGTTAAATCATTATAGTTACCTGTATCGCCTCCGCCTCCACCTGCTTCTAATTCCTCAACCATTTGGTAAAGAATCTCTAAGCGCTGACGAATTTGGCTCAAAACTAAATCTCTATCATTCATTTATTTCACCTCTTTAGTTTAACTAAAAAATAAGGGCGGCGGCCCCCCCCCCTAAGCCAACCGCCCATAACAACTCTTAAGACTTAAGTCCGCCGATAGCTTCGTAGTATGTCTTTGTTGAATCAACAGTTGTGTCAGTTGAAAGTGTGTAAACGTATGGAGACTGCTCAGTACCTGCTCCGCTTCTCTCATACCAACCAAGCATTGCAGGATTAGCCTTAGCGTAACCGCTCTGTGTCTTAACAACTGCAGTATATGTGTTCTCAATTGTAGATGTAGAATCAGCAACAAGGAATACAACACAGTTTTCCATAATATCATTCATGTAACCTGCATCCCACTTGTAGAAGTAGTTTGTGTACTCGCCTCTTGCGTTGTACTGACTTGTAACACGGTAGTTCTCGTTAACAACAGCTGCTGCCTCATCATCGAAAAGAACTGCTACAACGCCTTCCTGGATTACGTTGAATGTTGAAGTACCGTCTGTGCAGCTAACGTCAATAGCACTTCTGATATTGAAGTTATCAACACCTTCGCCCTATGACTGCCAGTAAGGAACTGTTGAGTAACCAGCGAGCTTAACGAACTCGTTGTGGTAAGTATCACTATAGAGATATGTCTCCATATCCTTAGCGAATTCTGAAAGAACGATGAACTTTAAGCGGTCTTCAGGAGTAAATGTAAGGTAGCCGCCCTCATTGTACTTTGTAGAAGCTGTCTTCATGTATTCCTTGTAAAGGCTGATAGTCTTAGTTGCGAATCTAAGGAAGTCTGTATTACGAAGAGCCTGCTCAGCTGTAAGTGTATTACCAACGCCAACTGCTGTATTGTAAACAGAAAGAAGATTAACAACGTTGTCACTTGAAGAGTTAGCTGCTCTACCAATCTTAAGACCAATAAGGTTATTGATAGTTCTCATGATAAGAGCATCAGTAGAAAGAGTCATCTTAAGCTGGATACGGTTTTCAATCATAGCGATGAAACGTCCCATTTCTGCGGCAGAAGTAAATGCCTGCTTAAGCTGAATCTCACCAATTGTAATAGGAGCCTCATAAGTAACCTTTGAGTTATAAACCTTCTGAGTTGCTGTAGGAGCGCTGATTACAAATGGGTCAAGCTCTTCCTTATCCTTAATACCATAACCATTAAGTGCGCCGAGTTTCCATGATGTGTTCTCCTGGAAGTCAGGAACTTCAGCACGAACCTTCATAAGAATAGAACCATATTCAAATGAATCCTTTATAATGTTAGGAGCCTGTGAACGATAAGTTCTGTCAACAAACTGAACTTTACCAATCTGGTCAATCAAAGTTGAAACGAATGAGTTAACATCATTGCCACTCTGGAATAAAGATGTAACTGATTTACCAACATCAACAAGATTAGAAAGGTCTTCCTTGATAAGGTCAACCTCACCAGTAATTTCTTTCTCAATTGTTAAATTAAGAACAGAAGCAATCTGATTAACTTTCATTTAAATTCACCTCATTTAATAATAATAGTTTTCTTTGGAAATAATAGGTTTAATTTGTGTGTAAGGCGGCGAAGTTACATTACTCTTGGTCTTAATTAATAAGTGGCTAACTAACCTCTAATGCCGCCTTGTAATGTGTGTATTAATTGAGAACCTTTCTTGTTCTCATTAATAAAGTAAACTTCTCTACCTTAACCTCTAATAAAATTATACCACAAATTTATAACTAAGTCAACTATTCAATATCAACTATTTAACTATAACAATAACAACTATTAACCTTAATCTTTACATTATAGAAAAACCCTTTTCTTCTTTTCTTTTCTTCTTTTGTTTCTGTCCTTGGGGAGTCTGGGTTCATGCCATTTTTTCCTCTACTAGGGG
>JAEEGL015134113.1_pt1 | contig 13262 bp, 13 predicted proteins | sample 9134231 | NCBI WGS metagenome assembly JAEEGL01 (sample SAMN16246548, study PRJNA631951) | gut metagenome | biome: gut microbiome; feature: rumen; material: fiber-attached | host: Bos | place: Iran: Karaj | collected 2018-10 | reverse complement strand
TCATAAACTCAGATGTAAGGCAAAATCTTCTTCATGTTCTTTACATTCGTCTCATCGGTCATAGCGGTCTGACGAAGGTTTCTCTTTCTCTTGGTGCTCTTCTTTGTCAAAATATGCTGCTTGTAAGCCTTGTTTCTCTTAAGCTTACCTGTACCTGTCTTCTTGAAACGCTTTTCAGCGGATCTGTTAGTCTTCATTTTGGGCATAACTAAATTCCTCCATATCTAAATATTTATCTTAACTGATACGACCTATTTCTTTTCAGCTAAAAACATTGTCATCGTTCTTCCTTCAACCTTGGGTGCCTTATCGACAACCGCAACCTCAGAAAGTGCTTCGGCAAAATCATCAAGTATGTGCTTGCTGTTCTGCATGTGAGCCATTTCACGTCCTCTGAACCGCAGTGTTACTTTGACTCTGTCTCCCTTTGAAAGGAACTTCTTGGCTGCACTGATCTTGGTGTTAAGATCATTTGTATCGATATTCGGAGACATCCTGATCTCCTTGATCTCAACTACGTGCTGCTTTTTCCTGGCTTCTTTTTCACGGCGTGTCTGTTCGTATTTGAACTTGCCGTAATCAACGATCTTACATACCGGCGGTTTCGCGGTGGGCGCTATCTTTACGAGATCGACCCCTGCTTCCTCTGCAAGAGCAAGCGCTTCCTTGGATGACATTATCCCGAGCTGCTCTCCGTCCTCACCAATAACACGGACTTCCTTGTCCCTGATCTGTTCATTAATCATTAAATCGCTAATGTTGTTACCCTCCCTAAGCTGTTTTTCTCTCTGCATTCCTCATGCAAAGAAAAGGCGCGGAAATATCCACGCCTCTAAAAACAAACAAAACAAGTGTTTTAAAGTATTAACGCTTACTGACCCGATCGTCGTAAGGTGAGAGTGGATACTCTGCTTTCTTTACTTTATGAAACCTCAGTTAGTGTATCAGACAAATCCGTCCTTGTCAACACTTCATTATTTAACGGCTCTCTTTATGAGTTTGATCTCGCCTTCCGATTCGAGGAAATCATACATGAGCTCATCATCGCTGGACTGGGAATAGGTTATCACATGCGTCCTGCCGGCCATTATTATGTAGGTCAGCTGCATCACATCGAACTCTCCTGCATTGTAATGTGTGCGGATCTTGTAACAGGGAACTCCCTGCATTGAACCTTCCTCAAAGGTATCTACGGTAAGGTCCACATGTTCACCCAGTGATTCAAACGCACCCTCAACAGCCTTTTTATATGAGGACTTGTCAAGCTTGTCGGAAACCGCTCCTATATCGGCAGGATCGCTTACCGTGTAAAAGATGTTCGAAGACTCTATGGGATACATCTCGCTGACATACATCCCCTCAACCGTATCAGAACGCGTGAATCCGGAAGGTATGAGAACCGCACATGACTCCATGGCTTCCGCCTCTTCCTTCGCCGGTTCCTTTAACGTAAACGAATCCACAGTGATGTAGTCGGTCACTTCACCCGCTGCAGTAATGTCATCCTTAACGGTAGTATATTTTTTTTCACATCCCGTTAGCATCAACACCAGGCAGATCGGGATCAGCAGATAAATCCTCTTCATATCAATCCTGGATGCTGTCTATAAGTTCAAGAGAATGCTCTTCGTTCATCTTGCGGCACATCTCAACGAGTTTGGATAAAGGAACGTTCTGGAGCTGTCTGTTCGAGCCGCGAAGGTTTATCGAAACAGTTTCTTCGGCTGCCTCACGGTCACCGATGACCAGAATGTACGGATCCTTGTAGTTCTTGAATTTCTTGATCTTTTCCTTCATGTTGTTGTCGGAATAATCAGCTTCAACTCTGATACCAGCAGCCGTGAGAACCTCTTCGACCTTTGCGGCATACTCATTATGCTCCTGTCTGATAGGTACGATACCCACCTGATAGGGATTGAGCCAGAAGGGGAATACTCCCTTGAAGTTCTCGGTGATTATACCTATGAATCTCTCGAACGAACCATAGATCGCTCTGTGTATAACAACGGGCATCTTAAGTGTTCCGTCCGCATCCTGATATGTAAGTCCGAAGTTATGAGGAAGCTGGAAGTCCAGCTGTATCGTTCCGCACTGCCACTCACGTCCGAGAGCATCCTTGATCTGAAGGTCGATCTTGGGGCCGTAGAAAGCACCGTCACCTTCGTTGATCTCATATCCGCCTTCGCCGTACTTTTTATCAAGTATCCTCTTAAGGGCAGCCTCTGCTCTGTTCCATACCTCGATATCACCCATGAAATCATCCGGGCGCGTAGAAAACTCGGCTCTGTACGTAAGTCCGAACGTTGAATAGATCTCATCTGCCGTAGCAATGATATCTGCGATCTCATCTTCGATCTGAGACTCGGCTACGAATGTATGGTCATCATCCTGACGGAATTCCTGAACACGGAACAGACCGTTCATCTGACCGGACTTTTCTTTTCTGTGAAGCACATCATATTCACTGTACTTTATAGGAAGTTCCTTATATGAATGAACCGTGCGCTTGTAGGTGATCATTGCGTTGGGACAGTTCATGGGCTTGGCAGCCATGGTATCGTCATTCTCCCTGTTATAAAGGGGAGCCTTTGCAAGCATCTTTACAGCCTTCGTCTCGCTCTGTCCGTCATCAAGTGTATCAAGTACACCGGGTACCTCTGAATCGGCGCTCATGTATCCTGCAAGGCCGGGAACCATGAACATGTTGTTAACATAGTGAGCCCAGTGACCTGAGATGAGCCACAGCTTCTTGTTGTTGATAAGCGGAGCAGATATCTCCGTGTATCCGTGTTTTGACTGTATGAGCCTTGAGAACTTCAAAAGTTCCTGATACATCTTCCATCCTCTGGGAAGCCAGTAAGGCATACCCGGAGCCGTAGGATCGAACATGAAAAGATCAAGTTCATTACCGATCTTTTTGTGGTCGCGCTCCAGTGCTTCCTCGATCATCTTTATATGAGCCTTGAGTTCATCCTTGCTCGGGAAAGCATATAAATAGATACGTGATAACTGGTCACGCTTTTCATCGCCTCTCCAGTATGCACCGGAAATGGACTTTATCTTGAATGATGCATTGAAAAGTTCCTGTGAATTATCAACGTGAGGTCCGCGGCAGAGATCCACATAATCGTCTCCCGTATAGTAGATGGTGATGATCTCATCCTCGGGAAGATCCTCTATGAGTTCCTTTTTAAACTTCTGGTCTTTGAAAAGTTCAAGTGCATCCGCACGTGAGATCTCTTTTCTTACCCAGTCCTCACGACGCTTTATGATCTCGCGCATCTTATCTTCGATGGCAGGGAAATCTCCCTCCGTCACAGAAGCCGGAATGATAAAATCATAGTAGCATCCGTCATCGATCTGGGGACCTATGGCATACTGTACGTCCTTGCCGTATATCTCTATTACCGCCTTGGCAAGTATATGAGCCAGCGAATGGCGGTAAACTTCCAAATATTCTTCTTTATTCATTACTGTTTCCTCCCACAGCACTTTTTGTATTTCTTGCCGCTGCCGCAGGGACAGGGATCGTTGGGATAGATCTTGTCTTCCTTAACGACCGTTGTCGAAAGCTTCTGTATCCTGTAAAGCTCCTTACGTCTGTCTTCATCATAGATATCATTCCACTCAGGCAGATTATAGAGCCAGTCGGCATCGGCTGCCACCATGTTACGATACAGCTTCTCTGTATCGAACCCGAGGTTCACTCGGGTGTCTTCCTCCATTTCCTCAATTGGATTGGCTTCCTTTAACGAATCATTGATACCGTCAAGGAATCCTGTCATGGTCATGATATCCACTTTATATTTTTCGGCCAGCTCTTTAACCGTACCCTCAACTACCTCTTCGGGATTCTTTAAAAGCTGGGCGTAAATACCCTTTTCATCTTCAAAATATTTTTTCCAGAGTCTTTGAAGATCTCCGCGGTTGGCTGTCTCGGAATAAGCCATATCGCGCCATTTGTTAAGTAGTGCCATGTATTGCTCCTTTCAAAAAGCAGGGAATATAATAATCCGGTGCAAAAATTTATCGACATCTAGTATAATGCATTTAGGTTAAACTTTCAAGGAAACTGTTTGTGTCAAAACGGAGGGATGATCGTGAATATAAAAAGAATTATGGCCTGGATCTGTATCGTGATACTGGGGCTTTTGTATCTGTCGCTTCTGATCCTTGCTCTTTCAGGATACGGATTTAACAGCAGCCTTTTTGCAATATGCCTTATAGGAACGCTGGTATTGCCGATACTGTCGTTTATCGTGATATATCTGTACAGCAGGTATAATGACAAAAAAACGATAAGTGATCCGAAGGAATAAAAAAGCGGCGCCATGCGCCGCTTTAACTTAATCCACTCTCTCGTCGCCCCAGAAGAACAGTGCCACTGTTCCCGGGCCGGTATGACATCCGATCGTAGGACCGATGTAAGTGATCGACACCGGTTCTGCAAGTCTGGGAAAAGCTTCTTCTATAAGGTCTGCCAGCGCTCTTGCATCCTCGTAGCAGTCCGACTGAGTAATGTAAACTCTTCCGCTGTACTCCTTGCCGTTCTCCACGTGTTCCGTCATCCTGAGGAATGTCTCCTGGATGACTTTTTTCTTTGTACGTATCTTGTATCTGGGAATGAGTCTTCCTTCAAAATCCACGTTAAGCAGCGGACATATGTTAAGAACTGTTCCAACAAATCCCGAAACCTTGGTAACTCTTCCTCCCCGGATGAAAAATGTCAGGTCTGACGTAAAGAACCAGTGGTGAAGTCTTAACCTGTTCTTTAGAGCATATTCATGAAGCTTGTCGATATCCATTCCCCTGTCACGAAGATCCGCAAGGGTTATCATCAACAGGCCGTATCCGCCTGATGCGGCATATGAATCAACTATATAGATCTTTCTGTCGGGATATTTTTCGCGAAGGTTATCCGCAGCTATATTGGCTGAATTGATCGCACCCGAGATGCCTGATGATAAGGTCAGGTGAAGAATATCCTTGCCCTCTTCAAGAAAAGGTATGAAATAATCTTCGTATTCCTCGGGATTGGGCTGGGAGGTCTTTGTCATTGCTCCCTGCCTCATAGCTTCATAGAACTGTTTGTAATCTACTGAGACACCGAGATCATCCGTATAGTTGACTCCGTCGATCTCATAATGAAAACTCAAGAAACTGATATTGCGCTCCGCCATCATATTCCTGTCAATATCGACGGTTGAGCAGCAGCTTAAAACATATTCACTCATTTATTGATAACCTTCCGTGATATATTAATGTAGTTTTTAAAACTACATCACCTAAAGAAGTCTACCACAAATGTCACCTTTTGACAACCGAATCCCGAATGACCATATCACAGGGGACTTTTATCGGTTTTCTTCCTTCTTTTCTGGCCTCATCCTCACCGTTTAATATTGCGATCATCTTCTGTGCTGCCAGGCGGCCTATACTGTCATGATTGATCCTGTTCGTTGTCAGAGCGGGAGATGTATATGCAGAAAGTTCAACATCATCAAATCCGATTATTGAAATATCTTCAGGTACACTTATGCCTTTTTCTCTGAGATAATCGATCGCTCCGGCCGCCATGAAGTCATTCATGCAGAATATGGCATCGGGATCAAACTGCATCAGAGTCCTTGCTCCGTCATATCCTGACTGTCTTACCCAGTTACCGTAAAAGACTTTACTCGGATCATAAAGTATCTTGTATTCATAAAGGGCCTTTTGATAGCCCGCAAGACGTTTCTGAGTATGAAGATTTTCATGAACACCTGCAAGTAGCACGACGTTCTTGTGTCCCAGAGAAAGCAGATATTTGGTAACGTCGTATCCTCCCTTTTCATCATCTATGATGACCGAAGGGATTCGATCATCCTTGGCAAGAGCATATGCAACAACAAGGGGCAGATCCTCAAGCTCGGTAAAAATATTAAGGTATCTGCTGTGTCCGCCGATGTAGATCACTCCGTCCACTTTGAGCGAACGCAGCTGACTCAGACCGACTTTAAAAACGTCGTAAAGCTTGGTCTCGTCATAATACCAGGTATCGGTGTACCTGTCGTACATGCGAAGGTTTACGAGCATGGTTCTGTAGCCTGCTTCTTCGCATTCCGCCATGGTGCGCTCCACGATAGGCATCGTGTAGATGCTCAGATCCTCGGCTATGATCCCTATGGTCCTTGATGTCTGTGATCTCATCCTTGACGCATAGAAATTCGGTTCATAGCCGGTCTCTTCTATGACTTTGAGCACCCTCTGTCTGGTAGCTTCACCGACGTTCTTTTTGCCGTTAAGAATATTGGATACTGTGCTGGCTGAAACATTACTGAGCCTGGCAACTTCGGTTAGTGTAACCATTTTATTTCCTTATCTGAAATACTCAACTCCGGATTCGAATATTCTGATATCCTGCCTTCCGTATATGTTAAGTGCTACCTTATCGCCTCTTCTCTCGGCGTGTACCATCTTGCCAAACACACGTCCGTCAGGCGATGTGATTCCCTCGATCGAACAGTAAGATCCGTTGATGTTCCACTCTTCATCCATCGAAACATTACCGTCAACATCGCAGTATACGGTAGCGATCTGTCCGTTTGCCTTAAGGCGGTCTATCCACTCGGAAGGAGCGACAAATCTTCCCTCTCCGTGAGAAGCGGGACAGCAGTAGACTCCGTTAAGATCAGCCCCTGAAAGCCATGGCGATTTGTTTGAAACAACCTTGGTATAGGCGATCTTTGATATATGTCTGTTTATCGTATTAAATGTCAGTGTAGGTGCCGACTCATTCTGTCCGCAGACAGTTCCCTCCGGAACGAGTCCGAGTTTTATAAGGGCCTGAAATCCGTTACAGATACCCAGCACGAGACCGTCACGTTCATTAAGAAGTCTCATCACCGCATCCTTAAGGTATTCGTTTCTGAAAGCGGTGGCAAAGAACTTGGCTGAACCGTCGGGCTCATCACCTGCAGAAAAACCTCCGGGGAACATCATGATCTGTGATGAATCTATCTCCTTAACATATTCATTTACAGAATCCCTGATATCCGATGATGACAGATTCCGGAATACTCCGGTAACCACATCGGCGCCTGCTCTTTCAAAGGCTTTGGCAGAATCATATTCACAGTTTGTTCCGGGGAATACCGGAATGAACACTTTCGGGCGGGCAACCCTGTTTTTACAGATATAAATATCCTTGGTGTCATAAAGTCCGGGATCGACGGTAACTTTTTCATCTGAGGATCTGGTAGGGAATACTTTTTCAAGAGTACCCTTCCATGAATCTAGTGCATCGGCTCCATCAACGAATGATTCGCCAAATGTGAATCCTCCGTCGGTTATCGTAGCCACCTTCCGCATGATGATATCGGAAAGTTCCTCGTCCGATTCAATGAGTTCTGTTATATACGATACATCCTCGGGACGTACTTCAATGATGATGTCACCGAGCGCGTTTTCAAACAGTTCACCAAGATGAAGATCACTGCTGAATCTGACACCCATGTCATTTCCGAATGCCATCTTGCAGAGTGCAACCGCCAGTCCGTAGGAATCAAGTGCATATGCCGATCTGACTTTTCCTTCGGTTATTATCCTGTGTATGAACGAGAACATCTTTGATGCGTTCTGATATACAGGAACATCGTACTCGTCCTTCTCAAACTTAAACTGAAGGATCACGTTACCCTTTTCCTTAAGCTCTGTACTGACTATGTCATTGCCGTTAGCTACATCGACTGCAAAGGAAACAAGTGTCGGAGGAACATCTATGTCATTGAATGTTCCTGACATTGAATCCTTTCCTCCTATAGAAGGAAGTCCGAATCCCACCTGGGCATCATATGCTCCGAGCAGCGCGGCAAAAGGCTGCGACCATCTGTGGCGCTCCAGGCTCATTCTTCTGAAGTATTCCTGGAAGGTAAATCTTATCTTTTTGTGATTACCTCCGGCTGCTACGACCTTGGCCATCGACTGGGTAACCGCATAAACAGCGCCATGATAAGGTGACCAGCTTGAAAGATAAGGATCAAAGCCGTAACTCATCATCGTAACGGTATCTGTCTTGCCCTTTAATGTGGGAAGCTTTGCAACCATTGTCTGGATCTCGCTTAACTGATACTTTCCGCCGTAAGGCATGAGAACCGTTCCTGCGCCGATGGAAGAATCGAACATCTCTACCAGACCCTTTTGGGAACATACGTTAAGATCCATAAGTGACTTAAGGAGTGCGCCCTTAAAGTCTTCATCTTCTATGGCTTTGTCAATGCCGTTTACTGCATATTTCTTAAAGTAATTGTCTTCCTGCTTCGGAACCTCAACGAATACATCGGTTTCCTGATGAGCTCCGTTGGTATCAAGGAAGGCACGTGAAAGATCCACGATCTTCTTGCCTCTCCAGTTAAGAACGAGTCTGGGATCCTCGGTAACTGTCGCTACAGATGTAGCCTCAAGGTTTTCTTCAGCAGTGTATTTAAGGAATTCATCAACGTCCTCGGGAGCGATGACAACAGCCATTCTCTCCTGTGACTCGGATATGGCAAGTTCGGTTCCGTCAAGGCCCGAATATTTCTTGGGCACCAGATCGAGGTTTACTGTAAGTCCGTCTGCCAGTTCTCCTATTGCAACGGATACTCCGCCTGCTCCGAAGTCATTACATTTTTTTATAAGGCGGCTGACTTCGGGACGTCTGAAGAGTCTTTGTATCTTTCTTTCGGTGGGTGCGTTACCCTTCTGTACCTCAGCTCCGCACACATCAATGGATTTTTCGGTATGAGCCTTTGAAGATCCGGTGGCTCCGCCGCATCCGTCTCTTCCTGTCCTTCCGCCGAGAAGTATTATGATATCGCCGGGGTCGGAATTAAGACGCTTGACACTGCTTCTGGGTGCAGCGCCCATTACTGCTCCGATCTCCATGCGTTTAGCAACATAATCGGGATGATAGATCTCTTTAACGTAACCGGTAGAAAGACCGATCTGGTTACCGTATGAAGAGTAACCCTGTGCGGCTCCGGTAACGAGCTTCTTCTGGGGAAGCTTTCCCTTTAATGTATCAGCTACGGGAACAGTAGGATCGGAAGCTCCGGTCACACGCATTGCCTGGTAAACATAGCCTCTTCCTGAAAGAGGATCTCTTATCGCTCCACCAAGGCACGTGGCGGCTCCTCCGAAGGGTTCGATCTCCGTGGGGTGGTTATGTGTCTCGTTCTTAAAGAATACGAGCCATTCCTCTGTTATCGGGCCGTCACCGTAATCTATCTCTACCGGGACGATCACGGAGCAGGCGTTGATCTCATCAGAAGGTTCCATGTCGTCAAGCTTGCCTGCTGCCTTTAGCTTTCTCATGCCCATGAGGGCAAGGTCCATGAGACAGATGAACTTATCATCACGTCCGGCAAAGAGTTCCTCTCTGGTATCCTTGTAGCTTTCAAATGCAGTTTCAAGAGGGGTTCTGTAAAAACCATCCTCAAATTCTATATTCTTAAGTTCGGTCTGGAATGTCGTATGACGGCAGTGGTCAGACCAGTAAGTATCAAGAACCCTGATCTCTGTCATCGAAGGGTCCCTGTTCTCTTCGTTCTTAAAATAGTTCTGGATATGTTCGAAGTCCCTGAATGTCATCGCAAGCGACAGACTGTCATAGAGCCTGCGAAGCTCATCCGACTCATAATCCTTAAATCCGTCGAGGATCTTAACATCCTCGGGCTCATCGTAATTAACGACAAGCGTTTCGGGCTTTTCAAGACTGATGAGTCTTGAATCAACAGGGTTGATACAGTATGATTTGATCTTTTCGAATTCATCATCCGTGATATCTCCCTCTATGAGATAAGTAACGGATGTAAGGATGATCGGATCCTCGTTTTCATCAAGGAATCTGATACACTGAATGGCCGAATCGGCTCTTTGGTCAAACTGACCGGGAAGATACTGTACTGCAAACACTCTGGTTCCCGGAGCAACATCTATCCTGTCCAAATAATAATCATCAACAGGGGGCTCACAGAATACCACGCTGAGGGCTTTTTCAAATACGGAGTCCGAGATGTTCTCAACATCATATGTGATAAGTTCTCTGACCTTTGTAACACCTGTGATACCAAGGTAACTTGATATATCGTTCTTAAGCTTCTGCGCGCTTACCGCGTAAGGCTCCTTTTTCTCAACATAAACACGTTTGACACTATCCATACTGTTTGCTTAATCCTCCGCAATGATGCCCTGCATCACATACATTATCTCTTCATCTACCGTACTTTCCGAAACGCCTCTTGTGCGGGCTGCGATCTTGAGGCCTTCGAAAACGTACATGAGATTGCTGGCAGCCGCCTTGGCATCTATATCATAGAACTCGCCGTTCTCGATACCCTCTTTGATGAGTTCCTCAAGAACATAAAGCGACATATCGAAATCATTTCTGATGTAATTCTTCTTGCCCGATACCTTGTTTTCGAAATAGTATTCATAAATAGCGACATCAAGTGAGGGCTTCTTTGAAAGGATCTGCTTTTTCTTTTCCTTTACGAAAAGTGCCAGTACATCTGAATATGAAGCCTCCTCGGGGATCTTGTCACCGAAGTCTTCATCCTTTGAAACCTCCTGATCGAGTATAGCCTCGAACAGATCCTTTACATTGTCAAAATAAAGATAAACACCGCCACGGCTTATTCCGCAGGCTTCAACAACGTCCTTCATGGTCGTTCTCGAATAACCTTTTTTGCAGAAGATATCCCTGGCTATTTCAAGGATAAAGTTCTTTTTGTTGATTGATTTTTCTCCCATTTTTCTTTCCTTTCCAAATACAGACAGATCAGATCCCTATGCAAGCGGGTGATCATGCATTTCCAGTAACTCCTTAAGTTTCAAAAGGCAGTGAAGCCATATGCCCTCCTCAACGGCAACGGCCCACATGTAACCTTTGGTCATGCCACCGAGAACGTATTTTGACATAATGGCGATCACTCCGTCAACATCCTTGAATTTCGCGCCCGAAATGGCAAGGCGTTCATCACGGGGTGATGCTATCCCCATTTTCTTATAAGGATAGATATAGTTGCGGTTGATAAGTCCTGTCTTCTGAGCATCCTTGACAAAAGCAAGCACCTTTGCATCATAAACCGGTACCGGGATCGATTCCTTCGGAGCCATATCCCCGTCAAGGATCGAACTCGTGTTGTAGCCTTCCTTATCTTTTAAATATGGAATGTAGGCAAACAGCGGCTGAAGTTTGCCAATAAGATCCGACTGTATGCCGCTAATGTATTCGTTATTTGACATAAATCCTCCAATACCCCGTTATACAGGCTATGCCCTTCCACGCAGTTATGCCCGATGCGCAGACTATACCATTTAGATTCTATCATGAAGAGGCCAAAAAGTACATAAATAACTGACACTATAGTCATAAAGACCCGTCTGCGGCTATTCCTGCGGATCTTGCTTAATACTTGTTGTGAACCTTTTCGGCAAAGCACATCACATCCCGGATATTTATCTTTGTTCCGTCATCGAGGATCGCTTCGCCCGACATGCGGCCGAATACCTGATGCTGGTCTGATACGATGACCTTGTAATCAAGGCATGCCGCCCTGTCAAGGACCGGTTCGAAGGTCATTTCAAATCTTCCGTCCGAAGAAGAAAACTTCCAGGTGTCCGTATATCCGCTCTCCGGGATATGGAAAACAACGTCGTCAAGCTTGTGAGCCTTGCCGTCCCAGAACAGGATGTTCTCGGAAGCGGCTCTGGTATCTCCAAATCCGTAGCCTATGTTCCAGCCAAAGGAATGACCGTCAACATCAGCATTGCCTGAGCCCCAGAACCATGTATTGTCGTAAGTCCACACGCCTCTTCCCCAGTCAAGGGTACCGAAGTCGGTTTTTGGATCAAAGCTGTAGGTTTTTCCGTCAAAGCAGATCCGTCCTTCCGCACGCATGCAGTTGATCTTCTGATTATAGTAAAAAGCATGATTTTTAGGCCATGGAGTCGCTATGACCATGGTATCCATAGGCGGCTGTGAAAGCGTAATATCCGCATCAAGCGCTTTCCCGTCCATGAAGTTCTCAAAGTGGCAGGTGATATGACGCTTACTGTCCTTAGCTTCAAAGCTCATCTGAAGCCTTTTGTCACTGTATTTAGTCTCACCGGATGAAGAATCCTCCGGCAGTTTTAGCTTGCCCATCGGAAAAGCATTGAGCACGGTCTCGGTATGCTCCCAGGGTTTTTCTCCGAAAACAAGCAAAGATACCGACTGCAATCCTATATATCCGTCATCCGAGATCGTAAAGGCTGCAGCGAATCCGTCATTAACAACCAGGTAGTAGTCCCATTCCTTGATACGGAATTTCGGAGCCTTGATCATGGAGCGGCGATACTCCTGCACCAGACTTTTAGACCAGCCCGGTTCTCTTAAGTTTCCGTTTTCATTAAGCAGCAGACCTCTTTGAGTTACTTCGTGATTTCTCATGTTCATTCTCCTTTTCCTGCCATAACAGATCCTACGCTTTAAGCATGGCCACGATCCACTCGGGATCAGGGCTCTTCATATCTTTATTCGCAGACATCTCTTCCATGATGCCCTGGACGGAAGCCCAAAAGCACCTCGCCATCGTATCGGCATTTCCCTTTCGAAATACGCCTGACTTTTGTCCTGCTTTTATAAGCTTAACAGTAGGTGTGACAGCGTCTGCGGACCTGGCGAGACTTCTTGCCTCTTCAGGCATCCCGGCTCTCCTTACCTGTCCCATGAAGACAAACATGTAAAACACCCATGGCTGCTCCTTGGCAAAAGAAAAAACGCTGTTTAAAAACCCTGTCAGATACATATCAGGGGGAATCTTCTCATCATATACAATTGACCCGGGACCCTGTGATCCCATCTTTACAAGTTCAAGCAAAAGCTCTTCCTTGGAGGCAAAATAATGGAACAAAAGCCCCGTGCTCATCGGAACTGCCGCTGCGATATCGGTAATCTTTGTTTCGTGATATCCTCTTTCGACAAAGAGCGTCAGCGCCGTCATAAGTATTGCCTGTCTTCTTTCTTCTTTTTGTTCTTTTCTGGTCATTATGTACCCTCAAATATCTATTGAAATGCTTTGATTCTTCAGAAATTTCTATACCTTCAGACATCAATGGATCTGCCCTGTTTCTTTAATATCCTCTGTACAGCAAATTTGCCGGAAACCACTGCGATGGGAAGTCCGCCGGGGCTCATCACCCACTGACCTGCAACATAGAGGTTATCGATTCCTTTAACCACGCCCTTAAATCTCATCTGT
>JAEEGL014719922.1_pt1 | contig 13262 bp, 14 predicted proteins | sample 9134231 | NCBI WGS metagenome assembly JAEEGL01 (sample SAMN16246548, study PRJNA631951) | gut metagenome | biome: gut microbiome; feature: rumen; material: fiber-attached | host: Bos | place: Iran: Karaj | collected 2018-10 | reverse complement strand
TAAGAGTTAAACATATTTTTCGCTGCTTTGAATCATTCATGGTCTCACCCGCTGCTTGAGTTCTTCAGATTAATGGCACAGGAAGAAAGGAAGGCCAAAAAAGATAACTCCCATCCCGACAATATCCACGACGTATAGGAGTACATACCATTGTTTCTTTATCAACAACCGCGTAAAGAAGAATCCAACCACAAAAATGCAAAGACCGAGTGGGATCACGGGAGTGAAGTTCTCCCAGAAAACTTCGCGTTGCTTTGATCTGGCCTCATTTATAGCTTTATCATAGATCTGCTCAAGCTGCTTTTGCTCGGCAAAGCAGTCAAAGTCCGCATGAAGGTACATCACTCCCAGTTCCTTCGATCTGCTCAGCCTGTCCAGACTGTCAAGCCTTTTGAATATCTCGAAGTTTTCTTTGTTTTCTGAATAATAGAAATGAATTTTGTCGAAATGCATTTCGCAAAGTGTGATAACCGTTCCGGAAGAAATGTGTACCGTGTCGTCGCTATATTCTTTTAAGTCTACATCTTTGCTGAAAGTGAGATGCATCCCTTCAGGTATCTGAGGAAATGCCGCATGATGCGCTGCCTGGTTTTCGGCGACCATATGTCCGGCCCAAAAAAAGAACGCAACGTCGATCAAAAGGAGTATATATGCTGCTATCGTCTTGCCGTTAATATTCATTTTGAGGTCTCCGTGATACCCATGGCTCGGTTTATCTCTTCATTGATACTTTCTAACGAAGCGCTCTCTTCAGGAGTAAGACTGCGGGTCATCTCTATCGGTGGATCAGTATGATGATTGTTCAGATACATCGGCACCCAAATATAGGAGCATAATTCAAGAAGAGACAGAACGAGGCAGAGAAAACACCCTATGAATGGTTCTTGCAGTTTTCTTGCGTCAACTAATCCCGCGACAGAAAGGATAATTGATACAAACGGACCGGCAAACATCAGAAAGAAAAGCAGATTAACCATCGGTCCAAAAAAACGTATAACACCGCTGGGCAGATAAGCGCCTGCCAAAGTGACAGCGAAAATAACGGCCGGGATAAGCGCCGCGATCAGTGCCGGTAAGAAAAACGGATTCTTTTCTTTAAAATTATTCATATCGTTCATGTTTTCACCCGCTGCTTGAGCCCTTCAGATTAACGACAGATTTAGCTGATAAAACCAAATAAGATGACAAAAAAACCGATTATATCCACGACGTATAAAAATGAGTGCCATTTCATCATTGAAAACGCATATGTAAGGAATAAACCTATCGCGAGAAGGATCACGCCTTTGATGATCACAGGCTCAAACTCTTCTTTGAAAGCGCTCTCATGCATTGCTTTGGTCTTTTCTTGTGCTTCATTATATATTGCTTCAAGCTGCTCTTGCTCGGCAAAGCAGTCCAAACCCGCATCAAACATAATCACTCCCATATCATTCGCTTTCATTAACTTATCCCCAGCATTTAGTCTTTCGAATCTCTCTAGAACCTCTTTGTTTTCTGAATAAAAGAAATAAACACCGCGGTTATGGATATCGCATGGTGTGACAACCGTTCCGGAAGAAAAGTGTACCGTGTCGCGGCCATATTTTTTTAGGTCCATATCTTTTATGAAAGTGATATGCATCCCTTCAGGAATCGCAGGAAACTGTATGGGACCGTGACTTGCAGAACTGACTGCAGCACTATGTCCGCAAAGGAAAAACAACGCAACATCGACGATGAGCAGAATTAAAGCCAATATCGTCTTGCCTGAAATTCCGTTCTCGCTATAGCCGGCAGTCATATTCAAGTTCCCCTTTCCGTGTTGCTTCTTATGCTGTGGTTTATTTTTTCATTGATACTTTCTCTCTCAGCAATCTGTTCGGAGCTGAGTGTGTGAGGCGCTATCGTGTAATCAGGAGGTGTTGACTTGGCCTTTGTCGGTACACATAGAACGAACAATACTTCAGCAAGAGATACGAAGAGACATAAAACACAACCCGCGAAGCGTTTTTGCGGATATACTGCAGCAAATACTAATCCGGAAGCCGAAAGAATAAGCGCCACAAACGGAGTGATAAACAGCGTCAAAAGCCCAAAAATGAAAGAAACGATCGGGACAACCACCGCGATCAGCGCAGGCAAGAAAAACGGATTCTTCCTTTCGCTTTCATCATTCATTTTGTAGTCCTCGTGACAGTGTTGCTTCTTATGCTGTGGTTTATTATTTCATTAATGCTTTCTCTCTCAGCAATCTGTTCGGAACTGAGTGTGTGAGGCACTATCGTACCCATATGTTCATGATCATGATAATGTAAAGGTCTGGAAAAATAGACCGACAAACTTACAACCAACAATACGTCAATAAGAGATAAGACGAGACAGAAAGAACATCCTGTGCCCGGCGCATCCGTTTTTCTTGCGATGACTAATCCCACGATCGAAAAAACAAGAGCTGCCAACGAAGTGATCACTATCAAAGGGTACACATCAAAGAATGTAACAATTCCTCCGCACAGGAAACCGACCGGTAAGAAAGCCGCCAGAATCAACGCAGGTAAGAAAAACGGATTTATCTCTCTTTCATCACCCATCAGTTCCGCCTCCTTAACATCATTCTAACCGTCTCACGTCATCGATTCCATGCGCATTGCGCCCCACTTGTATTCCTCGCCGCCCCACTCAACGACCGTGAAGCCTTTTCGCTCAGCGGGATTGATAGAACCCAGATCCTGCGGCTTGATGCCTACCGGAACGTTTGAGGAGTACCAGAGCATGTTGACCCTGATGACAGTATCGGGCTTGGGTGAGACATGAAGAGCTGCGACGTCTTCGTAGGCCTTCGTCTGGAAAGTGATGACGTTATATTTGTTGTCCTGCATCAGCGGAAGCCAGTATGTGATGAAATCGTCTGCTTCCTTGTCATTAAGGCCGAGCTGCTTCAGCGCATTTTCGAGGAACTCTGCGGTGTCCTCGCCCTTAACGCAGAATCCTGCGCTCATGTCAGGCCTGATTTTGATATCGCCTTCCCAGTACAGATAGGAGTACTGTCTTCCCTTCTTGTCGGTGAGCGTTCCGTCGGGCTCTGCCGTAACGGTCCACCCGGAGGTCTCGTCGTAATTCGGATATACGACCGTCAGCTTGCCGTCCAACTCGAGCTTTACATTGACTTCAGTCTTAGTCTCCGGATACAGGTAGATAACAGGCTTATGGGCCCTGGACAGATAAGTGCCAAATGAATACCAGAGCAGTGCGCATCCGCAAAGCAGGAAAACAACATAAAGGAGCACGGGCAGAAGCTTTATTTTTCCCATGATTTTCGATTTGATATAACTGTAAAGTGCTAAGAGTCTCGGAATGGTGAAAAGATTGAAGCACAGTGAGACGGCCACAAAAAAAATCAGGTCGCTCGGATCCGTAATAATCTCTCTGACCAGCTCTATATAAAACTCCCATGGGGTGATCTGCATCATGATCATCTGTATCAGGCTCAAATAGACCAAAAGGAAACAAAGGACCCCGTGGATGATGATCACTGTCTTCCACACCTTAAGCTTACGTTCCTGAATCGTGTTTTCCATATGCCGCCTCCCCTAAAAAAAAAGCCGAATGAACCCTGGCAGGTGTCATGCCTGCCTTCGAAAAAGTATGTTGTTGCTGAATTCTTATTCTTTTGCCTGTGAGACTTTTCTCTTGCGTGTTCCGATCGCGATCACGATCCCGTAGAAAACGCAGAGCGCCTCGTTGAGCGGCATCGCGAAAAGCATCATCTCAGGTATTACGAACGCTTCCTTATATGCTCCTCCGAAGATCAGGTACGCGATCATGCCGAGTACCAAGAGAACGCCTGCTGCCAGGATGTACATGAACAGGCTGACCATCCTGCCTGAGATAAGGAATCTGTATACATAGTATGCGAGAAGGAATGAGAGGCCCGCGCAAACCATGGAGCAGAGGGCAAACATTATCCCGTATCCTGAGTTTAAGGGCTTGGTGACCGGGTCAGAAGCGATGCGGCTCTCAAAACCGAGAAGTACGAGGATGAGGCTTGCAAGTCCCCTGTAGATGAAGAAAACGACACCCAAGACACCCGTTTTCGCGATCGGGAGCTCGTTATGGATCGTCTTGATCATGCACGATATCAATGTGATGGAGATAAATCCGTTGACAAAGATATCGATAATCGAAAGGAACGGGAAATACCAGTGATCTACGGTGAACAGCTCTTCGACAAAGCAGTCCCTGAGCCACCAGCATGACAGGAACCATGAGCCGAGACTGATCGCGACACAAAGAGCTATGACCATCGTCTCGATCTTGCCGGCGAGTCTTCCGTAGGACTTGGCCCTCTGCTCGATCTTCATCGCGTCATCGTCGGCCATCAGGGTATCGACTGTCGTGTCGAGAACGTCGGCCAAGTTCTTGGCAGTGACGAGATCGGGGTAGCGTGAGCCGCCCTCCCATCTTGAGACTGTCTGTCTCGTCACGAAAAGAAGGTCGGCGAGATTCTGCTGGGTCATGCCCTTCGCTTCTCTTAACTCTTTTATCTTTTCACCGAAATCCATTACCGTCACCCTCCGCATCTGCTTGATGACTTCAGTGTGTCATCATTGGCGGAAAATATAAAGCACCACCTGTGTTTTTTCGCGCACCGTATTGGTAACATGCTTATTTTACTGGCTTTCCGAGGTCTCTTCACTCTTCTTGGATCCGGAATCTTTCAGCAGCTTTTTCCCGTAGTGAAAAAAATTATGGATGACTTCATAGTCATCGCACTCCGTCACGACAATGAATTTTTCCGACTGGTCCTTATAGAAATCGATCAGTTTGGACTGGGCGGCTGTCTCATGATACCGGAGGCATAATCCTCCCTGATCCGAGTATGAATCATCGTATTCCATGTAGTTCATCCAGTCGAGGAACTTATCAACTCCGATGATCGTGAATTCGTACCCCTGATAGATTCCGACGATAAACTTGTTGTTCGAATATGTGATCGTCTCCAATTTGGACTCGGCAAATGTGTACAGCTCTCTTTGATAGACGGTCACACCGGGTTCTCTGTACAGAGACTTATTCTGGATCCTGAAGGGCTTGATATTATATTCAGGATTCTTGATCGTCTCTTTCGAGATCAAAACTGTGGTCTCGCTGCCGTAATTGACAACGTCCGGTTTACGGCGGCCGAAAAGGAAATCGGCACAGCCTGTCAGAGACGATGCCATTATCGCGGTTGCGACTCCGAGCGCGTACAGGGGCTTTTTGTATTCTTTAGCGGGTCTGATCTCCATGCTCATGCCTCCTTTGTTAATTTCCGGATGCCGTCTTTTTTGCCATATAGTCGACAGCGTAGTCAAGCTGCGGGTCACCGGCTTCAGGATTACGCAGCTTCTCCGGATCGAAAAACCTTAATGCAAATTCTTTGGTCATCAGGATCTTCTCGTCGAGCGGAACCCTGGTCTGCCTTGTGTTGTCCGTATCGATCAGCGGAACGCCTTCATAAGAAAGCGTCAGGAATGCCGGGTAATAGACACTGATGTTATTCGTCAGATAGATGCAGGCGCCGTTGTTCTGGTTAACGCCGCCGCTTGCCGTAATGCCCATCAGCGTCACGTTATCGCAGTCGCTCAGGAACTTGGCCATGCCGTCGCCCGCGCTTACGCACTGGGAGTTGACCAGGACTACGACAGGCAGATCCTTATATCTTCCGTCAGGGTAGATATACTGGTCGTCTCTTTTGTGGTAGCCCTGCGCATCTTCAAATCCGAACGCGAACATGTGCTTTTTCTCACTCGTGAAAAGAGATGCAAGCGCGCCTGCCACGTTGTCGTAACCGCCAACGTTGTTCCTGATATCGATCACCAGATATTTCATGCCCTGGGCCTTGAGCTCCTCGATCTTAGAAGCATAAAACTCCGTGAGCTCGGGATAGGAGCCGTCTTTTATCACAGCCAGGTTATCGGTCAGTGTGCTGAAGTGTTCCGCCCTGATCAGGAGATACCCGCATTTGTCATTGAGCATCCTGGAAGAGAAATTCGGCTCGTAGTTCCTGGGCTGCAGCAACAGCATTATCGCGCCTGACAGACGGGATGAATAATCACCGATCTTGTTAAGCGTTGCGTGCTTTTCGCTGCCGCTGTCATCAATGAAAGTAATATCAACGGTCTCTCCTCCCCTGCCCGCAAGAAAAGCCGGCCTGAACATATCCTCGTTGCTCTTTACAGGGAACTGGATCATGGGGTTGATGCATTCGGTCTGCTCTATCGCCTCGTCGATCTTCTTTCCGTCCCACGAAGTGATCTGCGTTCCGTTATGAATGCCGAGCTTGCCGAGATCGTGCGGTTCATCGTATATAAGTGGCTTGTCCGACTCGACAAGGACCGCGATAACCTTGCCGTCATCAAGCTTTACAAGCGAGAGTCCGTAGTCGTTTCCGGCCTTGCGGCTCATGACCTGTTCATAGGTGTCATCGCCCATCTGAATATAAACGTGCGAATCGTAAAATCTGTACAACACCTCTGTGACAACTTCCGCGTAAGCTGTCTCGTCTTTGTTCTTTTCGGCTTCCTCCACGCGCGGGAGATATTCCTTCAAAAGAAAGGCGTAGTCGATCTTTTTCCAGCTCGAAAGGCAGTACTCTTTTTCCATTGTCTGAAGCATCTTCGTAAAGCTCTTCGTATAGCTCATTCCCGAGTAGTTGTGAACGAGCTTGGCAACGGAATTTACCAGGAACAGAAAACAGACTGCAACGGCAGCCAATATTGCTGCGACCGCTTTAAGCGCAACAGGGAACTTCTTCTTGCCCGGCAGAAGATTGATAAGCGGCAGGAGCGCGAGCGCATAAAGATACGTGAAGCTCAAAAATGAGGCCGCTCCGTAGATAACGAAATGGACAAGGCCCGCCACTAAAGGCAGCAGACATAAGATGACCGCAGCTGCTTTCTTTCCGCTCTTTTTGAGGCCGGGACACACGATCGCTATAACTATCGAATACAGCAATATCGCTATTGCCAGTATCGCGCTCGGTGTCTTTAATGCCTGAAGGAACAGATACATAAGGTGTTACTGGTTAAGCGGCTTGAAAGGGCTTGCACCCGGTTCTCTTACGTACGGCTTGTCATCGTCCGATGATGTGATCGGCCTGAAAGGACTCGGCTCTGACGATGTTCTGGATGCCGGCTTGGGTGAAGCGGCTTCTGCCGTTACCGAGGCCCTCGGGAAGAACCTTGCAGGGCTGTCTGAATTCTCGTGGAGCTTGCCTTCGTCACCGCCTAAGCTGTCTAAACCAAGCGAGCCTGAAGATCCAAATGAATCCGATGATCCCAGCGAACTTGAAGATCCGAGTGAACCAAACGATCCTAAAGATCCGAGACCTGACAGACCGGAGTCATCGGATGAAGAAAGCAATCCTTCTGAACTGCCCAATGAAGACATTGAACCTGAACCCAGGCCTGAATCGGAATCGCCGCCGAGTGAAGACATGGGGCCGGAATTCGAATTCATGTGAAACATGCTTCCGGGATTGCCGGGCCTCTTGGGTGCTTCATCGATATCCTCGCTTTCGAGAGCTGCCAGGAAAGAAGAGAAACCGAGTATGGACTTGGGTTCCTCTGCCTTGGGCTCTTCAGCCTTAACCTCCGGCTTCTCGGGCTCTTTCGCCGCGAAGGGCTTGAATGCCGCCGAGAAAGAAGAAGAAAGAGGTGAAGCGGGTTCAGTCTTCTCCGGCTCTTTCGTCTCCAGAGGTCTGAACGCGCCGGAAGTATATGAAGATGTCGCCTGTGATCTGAGTGACTGTGTCTCCTGCTTTAGGGAACCAAGCGGCTTGAACGCGCTTGATACGGGAGACGGTGCTGCCGCAGGCTCGGCCTTGGGAGCAGGAGCTGCCTTGGGAGCCGGCTTCGCGGGTTCTTTTGCTGCAAGCGGCTTAAACGCGCTTGATACGGGAGACGGTGCTGAAGGCGCGGCGGGAGCGGAAGGAGCAGAAGCTCTCGGTGCCGCACCGAACTGGGATGCCGCGGGTCTTGAAGCTGCGGAGCTTGATGCTGCAGGGCCTGAAGCCGAAGGTCTGGATACCGCAGGTCTTGAAGCCGCAGCTGTATTGTTTGCCGAACCGATCGGCTTGAATGCGCTCGATATGGGTGCTGAGGGAGCGGCGGGAGCAGATGCTCTCGGTGCCGCGCCAAACTGGGATGCCGTCCTGGGTGTTTCCTTTGCCGTATCATCTGATGATCCCGCGCCGGGCCTGAAAGACGGTCTCGGGCCGGCCGATGCTCTAGCAGACGGAGCGGAAGGCTTTGATTCTATCGGCTTGAACGGGCCTGATGCTGAAGGCGCATTGTCCTTGCCTGCACCCGGCTTGTCCTTGCTCTTCTTTTCGCTGGCTGGCTTGAATGCGCTGGGCGCAACTATTGCATTAAAAGAAGCAACGTTGCTTTCCCTTCTTGCGGAACCTGCCGGCTTGAACGGGCTTGCAGCGCCGCCTGCCGCGGGAGCTTCCGATGCCGGCTTGGGCATATTCATCTGCATGAAACGCATCGCGCTCTCGGAATGCTGAGGCAGTACTCCCTCAGGATCCATAGCGGATTCGGAATGGTGCAGACCTTCCTCCTGATCGCCGAGACCGGAAAGACCATGCATACCCGTTGCGGCTGAACCGACCGTGGTCCTCTGCGGCTTTCCGCATTTCCAGCAGAACTTTGCGCGCTTGGGAAGATCTTCTCCGCATTCAACGCAAGACGTAAGAGGCATAGCACATTCCCTGCAGAATTTTGCATCTTCAGGTAGTTCCAGACCACAATTCATACAAAACATAACTAGCCTCCCAACAAACGTCTTTAGCGCAATGCATTAATCAATTATACAACGAAATTTGATATTTATCACTTATTATTTATTTAGTAACACCGCGCAGTTTTGACGCTTGATCTGCCGCGTAAACTCATTCGTAAACTTTCGCTGCAGTTTTGTTTACGCTTTTGTTTACTTTTCGAAAAAGTAAACTCAAACGTAAACATTTCAACTCAAATAGTTTACGTTCTTGTTTACATTGCAAAAACCGGCTGTTTCTGCCGCATACAAAAACGCCGGCTGGTTTCCCGGCCGGCATTTCGTTTATCTGACTATGATCGTTATTGTCACCGTCTCCCAGTTAGACGCTGAATATGTCGTACTGCCTGTTGCCATCACTTTGACCTTAACTTTGTAGGTGCCCTTCTTGATCTTTTTCTTGACGGTCACCGTTCCGTTCGATTTGTTGACAGTGATCTTCTTGTTGCCTTTGACCTTGCCGAAACGGAGTGTGCCCTGTCCTCTGTCGGTGAAGCTGATCACTTTGCCAGCAGCAAATGACTGCGACTTTTTCTTGGTCTTCTTGTACTTGACCTTAGCTTTCTTACCCTTAACGGCCAGTGTGTTGGTTTCAAGGAGCAGGGGCGACATGTTGCTGCATCCCGGGAACAGATCGGACATCTTGCCGGCATATTTAGCCATCAGGCTCTCGGAAAAATAGACACAGAGCAGGTTGCTGCAGTCCTGGAAAGCGGCATCTTCAATAGTGTTTACACTGCTCGGCAAAGAGATGCTCGCAAGTGATTCGCATCCGAGGAAAGCCATCGTTCCGATGGACTTGAGGCCATAGTTCAGCTTAACGCTCTGGAGATTTACGCAGTTGTCGAAAGCCTTTTCGCCGATGGATGTCACGCTTCCGGGGATCGAAATGCTCTCAAGTTTTTCGCAGCAATAGAATGCGCCCTTGCCCAGTTCAGCAACTCCGCTTGCGACTGTAACGCCCGTAAGTCCGGAATTGGCAAAAGCCCAGAATCCCATTGTCTTGACGCTTCCGGGAATGGTTATGTTTTTAAGGTTCTTGCAGAATCTGAAAGCATCCTGTCCGATCGATGTTACTCCGCTCGGGATTGATACTTTTGAAAGACTGATGCAGCTGTAGAATGCTTCATCAGCGATCTTCTTTATGGTTGAAGGAAGAGATGCTTCCGTAAGGTTCTCGCATTTAGCGAAAGCATTCTTGCTGACCGAAGTAATACCCTTCTTGATGACTACTTTTTTGATGCTGTCCCTGAAATCATCCCAGGGCGCGCCTTTGCTGTAATCAGGCATCGAGCAGTCACCCGAGATCGTAAGAGTTGTGCCGTCCCAGCTCCACTTGTAAGGCTGTTTCTTTGCCTTCTTTGCGTCCTTGGCAGCAGCGCTTGCAGTCTCTTCGGGGGCAGCGTTCTCTTCTGTTGCCTCAGCTTTTCCGGCGGGCTCTTCGGGCTCTGCCTTCTCAGTCTCAGAAGGCTTTTCGGAATTCTCTTCCTTTTTGGATTCTTCTTTCTTTTCGGGCTCTTCTTTCTTTTCGGGCTCGGTATTCTCTACCTTTGCCGTCTCTTCGGGAGCGGCCTCATTCTCGTCCGCCAAAGCAAGAGCGGGGAGCATGGTAACACTCATGGCAACGGCAACGAACATTGCCGCCAAACGCTTCAGTTTCATATAGATCCTCCTTAAGTTAACCTTGAATACCAGGTTGCCAGACTCTAAAAGTATATACCGCAGTTCTTGCGAATGTAAGATAAACATGCGTGTTTATGCGGTTTCTCGGGTGTTTATTCCGAAATTGCCCGACTTAAATTCAGGTGTCACAAACAGGCAGTACATACGAAAAGCGTAAAACTGCCGTTTTTATCCGTGCATTTCTATCGAAAAAAGCCTTTTCAAGCCTTTGCGCACGGATAATTTCTTATGTTTTTCTGTTTTCGTATGTACATTTTTCGCTGAACGGGGCTAAAAATGCCAAAACGCACGGATAATTTCTTCGAAAAAGCGGTTTTCGTATGTATGCCTTTTCCAAACAGCAATGCCGCAGTGCTGATCACGAAAAAAGGGCAGCATTCAACTTATTTGATCTTCGGTTCCTTGCCGAATATGCAGAGGGTATCGCGGCCCTGTTTTAGCCGCAGATACTGGATCCCGACGCAGTCCTGATTTGAGTCCTGGGTCATGTATTCGAAAGTAACCATGTACCTTTCGCCCGTGTCGGTCCTTATCACAAATGTGTACTCCGTGGATTTTGTACCGTTGTTTGAGAAAAGCCCGGAACCCGTAACATCGATGTCCTTCACTTTACCGTTGATCTGCGAAAAGAACTCCTCGGCATCTTCTCTGGTGAGTGCATCTCCGGCGTAGCCCTCTTTTGCAAAGATCTTATAAAGCTCATCGGGGTCGTTGGACTTAAATGCATCCATGGTCAACCGGAGCGCTGAAGACGTATTAACCGCGGAATTCATATCTCTGCTGATGCGGCCTGAGGACACGGTAAAGATCAGGGATACGAGCAGCATGGGCAATCCGATAAGGGTGAATATGCCGCCAGTGACGATCATTCCGATGCGCTTTTTGCCTTTAACCGTTTTGATAATACCGAACACGAGAAGAAGAATTCCCGCTACTGCGAAAATGAGGCTCACTATGAGCATGACTGTTCCAAATGTTACTATCGAAGCTGATTCCATGGCGGTCCTCCTTCGCCTGATTTATAAGTCCGTTATTCCTATCATGTAATCGGGCTTTCTTAAGCTCTCGTCTTTCATCCACGAACTGCCCGTCTGCCTGTAGCATGTAACATTGACGTGGTGGAACTGAACCCAGATGTTATAGCTGTCATTCTCCCAGCAGATGCCCTGGAAATCGTTTTTCCAGCACGGAGCAAACGAATAGACCTTGCTGCCGCTCTCATCATAGATATTGACCGTTATCTTTTCGTCACTGCCTGCAACGCTCTCTGCATAGTATTTGTTGTCGTAGCTGAAGGTTTTCTCGGTCGTGAAGCTTCCGTATCTTGTCGGACGGGATGCTTCATAGTCAGCCATTACCTTTTCGTAGATGGGCATCCAGTATGAAGCCATCTTGGAAGGGACCTCCTGGTAGTACCAGCCCTTTTCCTCCGGCATGCTCGCTCCGCCCATGTTCATTACGAAAAAGTACAGCTTGGAATCAAAGCAGTACAGTGAGACCTGATTGTAATTGCCGTCATAACGGACAGCCAGATTAACCTCGGAACCGGCGATCCTCTGGTATTTCTCGGGCTCTTCCTGATCATTGATCTTCAGGTCGAGCCTGTCGGTATGCTTCTTGTAAAACGCAGGGTCATATTTGGCATCCTCGTTAAAGAGCTCAACGAATCTGTCCTTGTCGAAAACCACATCCGTCTTGATCGGATCTCTTGTGTTCGTCGCGTTCTTGCCGCAGCGGAATTCGCAAGTTATGTCGCCCTTGATCTTAGTCATGTGACCGGTAGGCAACGAAAACATGCAGCCCGTAAACAGGCACAGCATCACCAGTACCAGGACCGGTCCTGAAAGTGTTTTCTTGATCATCGCTTTTTCTCCCTTATTCCTTCAGTCTTATTGGCGATAGATTAGTTATGCATGTCTTGGCTTTATAACGCTTCAGCAGCTCGTCAAAAGACATCGAAGATCCTCCCGTTCCATGAATAAAAAAATCTTCTTGAAGGATTATAACATGCGGCAAGCCTTTTTTGATTATCTCGAGAGCTGCCAGATGTATAAATATTTTGATTATCAAAGTATTGCCTCATGTTTGCCCCACTTGCCCGTATTTATATCCGGGCATTGAGAATACTATGACGCTAACAGAAAGCATTTTTCGCTTATAAAGGAAAACACTATGAACTATAAGATATATAACAACAATTCAAAGGACTGGGTCTTACTGATCCACGGCTTGGGCGGCAGCATCAGGACCTGGAAATACCAGATCGATGACTTAAAGGATTTCAACGTCATCGCAGTCGACTTGGAGGGCCACGGCGGTTCATCCATCACGAAGACCAGGCACCTTCTGACCGAATCCGCAGCCGGCATCAACGGCATCTTGGAGCAGGAAGGCATCGAAAAGGTCCACATCATCTCATTGTCTCTGGGCACCCTCGTCGCAATGGAGTTCGCTCACCTTTACAAAGACAAGGTCAGATCGATCGTTCTCGCGGGCTTTGTAATGAACCTCGGCATAGGCTACAAGACTCTTTTAGCGCTCGTCGAAGGCTTCAAATACATCATCCCGAAGAGATTCTTCTATCCGATGTTCGCCAATCTCATGATGCCAAACAAGAACCACAAGAAGTCCCGGGATATCTTCATCAGGGAATCCTTCAAGATGACCTCCGAGGCCTTCAGGATGTGGCTTACCGAGCTTTTCAGGACACAGTTCAAGATCAAGGAGTACTACCGCACGATCAAAGAAGGGCATCTCCCCGTCTTCCTGATCTC
>JAEEGL011417448.1_pt1 | contig 13262 bp, 12 predicted proteins | sample 9134231 | NCBI WGS metagenome assembly JAEEGL01 (sample SAMN16246548, study PRJNA631951) | gut metagenome | biome: gut microbiome; feature: rumen; material: fiber-attached | host: Bos | place: Iran: Karaj | collected 2018-10 | reverse complement strand
TAACATATTAACAATCATAATGTTAGTCTTCGCGGTGAATGCGTATGCGACGGATTCTTGCGGAGCGGTCCCCCATGATTTGCAGAAAATGTGCATGGTGCAGGACACCACAAAGCCCGCCCCCAAGCAAGACTCTGCCAAACCCGCCAAGAAGAAGACCACCATCCTACGCTCACGCGACAAGCGTGTCACGTTCGAGACTTTCGACCAGAACTACGAACGCGCCCTGAAATACTACAACAACAAGCAGTGGCTCTCCGCCGCCGGACTCTTCGAGGAGCTCTACCCCCTCGCCCTCGGCACCCCCCGCGCCGACACCATCCTCTTCCTCTTCGCCGACTCCTACTACCAGAACGGCGACTACAACATGGCCGCCTTCCACTTCCGCGACTACGTGCGCCGCTACCCCAACGCCGACCGCACGGAAGACGCTTTCTTCCGCTGCATCCAAGCCGTTTACAAAACCAGTCCCGAATACTACCTCGACCAATCGAACACCGACTATGCCATCGAGCAGATCAAGGCATTCCTGCAAGCCTATCCCGACAACAGCCATGTGGAAGAATGCAATCTCATGCTGGATGACCTGCGGCTGAAATTAGCCCGCAAGGAGTTGGAAATCATGAAATTATATTACAATACCGACCATTACGAGGCCTGCCAGATCGCCGCCAACAACTTCTTCAACAAATACTCCTACTCCCCGCTCATGCCCGAAGCCGGCTACTATCTGGTGCTGAACAACTATGAATACGCCAAACGCAGTACCGAGCGCAAAAAGCCGGAACGGCTCAAGACCTGCCTCGAATCCTGCCAAAGGATGCTGATCCACCATCCCGACTGCATCTACATCAAAGAAGTCCAAAAGATCATGCTGGACGTCAACAATCAACTGGAAAAATACAATCAAAAATCAAACAATAAATCTTAATAATGAAAGCTTTAGAATACAAAAAGTTGAAAATCGACCTGTATGCCAAGACCAAAGACATCCGCAAATACGACAAGGACACGGGCAACTTCTACAAGAGCATCGTCATCATGTCGAAACGCGCCGACCAAATCGCGGCTGAACTGAAGCAAGAGTTCCAGGAGAACTCCCACCTCTCCGCCCCGCAAGAGCGTTCTGGCGAGGAGATTTACGAAAACCGCGAACAGATCGAACTTTCAAAGATGTACGAGCAGCTGCCCAAACCGACCCAGCTCGCGCTCTACGAGTTCGAAAACGACCAAATCTATTTCAACGACGTAAACGAGAAATAGCTCGCTGGAATGGGCAAACACATCGCCATAGGCATCACCGGAGGCATCGCGGCCTACAAGACCATGTACCTCATCCGGCTGTTCAAGAAGAACGGTTACGACGTGCGCGTGACTGCCACGAAGAACGCCTTGCAATTTGTGACCCCGCTCACCATCGAGACACTGTCTCAGAACAAGTTATACACTGACATGTTCGACTGCCACCGTACGCTGGAGGTCGAGCATATCAGTATGGCGGAATGGGCCGACGCGCTGGTCGTGGCCCCGGCGACCGCCAACTCCGTCGCGAAATTCGCGCACGGCATCGCCGACGACGCGCTATCCACGCTCTACCTTGCCGTGAAAAAGCCCGTCTTCATCGCACCCGCCATGAACAGCAACATGTTTGAGAGCTCCGTGGTGCAGGAGAATCTGTCAACCCTCCAACAAAGAGGCTGCCATATCCTGCTCCCCAACGAGGGTTTCCTGGCCTGCGGCACCACCGGCAACGGACGAATGGAGGAACCGGAGGAGATTTTCGACGCGGTGGACGAATTCCTGACGGCAGACCACACCCTCGAAGGCAAGAGAGTGCTGATCACCGCCGGCCCCACCTACGAACCCATTGACCCCGTGCGGTTTATCGGCAACCACTCTTCCGGACTCATGGGCTTCTGCCTCGCAGAAGCGGCCGCACGCAAAGGCGCAACCGTCGCGCTGGTCACCGGACCGTCGAACTGCACCGCCCGCCACCGCAACATCCGACGCCTCGACGTGAAAACAGCGGAAGAGATGTACCAGCAGTGCATGCAACTCGTGGAAGATCAAGACATCATCATCATGTCGGCGGCAGTGGCCGATTTCACACCCGCAACCGTCGCTCCCGAAAAAATCAAGAAAGAGATGTCGCAACTCTCCATCGACTTGGTGAAGACGAAAGACATTCTCGCCTCCGTCGGGAAAATCAAGCGCGACAACCAGCTGCTTGTCGGATTTGCCCTAGAAACGGAAAACGAAAGGGAAAACGCCAAGAAAAAACTGCATAATAAAAACGCCGACCTCATCGTTCTCAATTCCTTGCGTACCGCCGGCGCCGGCTTCCGAACCGCCACCAACCAGGTGACCATCTTCGGAAAAGACGGCCGCGAATTCGCCAGTGAATTGAAAAGCAAACAAGAAATCGCCCGGGAAATCATACAAACGGCGCTGAAATATATTCAATAACAAGAAAAAACAACTATGAAACGTATTTTCGGACTTGTCATCGTCATGCTCATCTCCTTTGGATCGCTGAAGGCGCAAGACTTCCAATGCGCCATCTCCATCAACACCACCCAAATCTCAAGCACGGGCAACCAACAGAGATACAACGAGTTGAGGCAGAAACTGTACTCCTTTATCCACGAACGGAAATGGTGCCAGTATAACCTGAAACAGAATGAACGCATCGAATGCTCCATCACCATCAATTTGACGAAAGCCTCCGGTGACGAATATGAAGGGACCGCCACGTTAGTGCTGCAACGCCCTGTATATAAGGCCAGTTACAAAACGACCTTGATGAGTTTCCAAGACAAGAAGGTGAAATTCAAATATGACGACGGCGACGCTTTGGAGTATGACGAAAGCTCCAGTCTCTCGGAACTCACCTCCCTGATCGCCTACTATCTGAACCTTTTCATCGCGGTGGAGTTGGACTCCTTCTCCCCCAACGGCGGCCTCCCCTACTACGACAAGTGCCAAAACATTGTGAACCAAAACCTCAGAGAAGTCGGCTGGAACGTGGCCGAAAGCGGTCAGAACAACCGCTATTGGATCACAGAAAACTTCAGCAACAGCACCTACAGCAAGCTTCACGATTTCTACTACCAGTACCACCGACTTGGTCTGGACGTGATGTACGAAACACCCGACGCCGGCCGTGCCGTCATACTCGAAAGCCTCAAACTGCTGCAACAGGTCAACGCCCAGAAATCCAACTTGGCCGTTGTCCGCATCATCCTGAATACCAAAAAGGACGAAATCATCAATATCTTCAAGGAAGGAATGCCATCTGAGAAGACACAGGTCATCAACATCATGAAGCAGATTGACCCGACCAACTCCTCATCGTATGATGCCATAAACACCGCATCCAAATAACCGCAATGCTAACTTCCCTGCAAATAGAGAATTATGCGATTATCCGGTCTTTAGAAATCCCATTTCAGCAAGGCTTGATCGTGATTACCGGCGAAACAGGGGCCGGCAAATCCATCCTTATGGGCGCTCTTTCCCTGATTCTCGGAAACCGCGCCGACACGGACGTTCTCTTCGACAAATCCAGAAAATGCATTGTGGAGGCGACCTTCCGAATCTCCGATTTGGGACTCCGTCCACTTTTCCAACAATACGACCTTGACTACCAGGACGAAACCATCATCCGACGGGAAATCAACGAACATGGAAAGTCGAGAGCTTTCATCAACGACACTCCCGTGACGCTCGCGGTGCTGAAAGGTGTCTCCTCCCTTCTCGTGGACATTCACTCCCAGCACCAGACCCTGATGCTGCAGAACGCCGGTTTCCGTCTTCGACTGATCGACCAGTTTGCCCGGAACCAGCAACTTTACGCCCAATATCAGCAGGCGCTGGACACTTGGCGGAAACAAAAAAAAGCGCTGGAGCAGCTTCGCGAAAAATGCGCCGAAGCCGACCGCCGCTATGACTTCAACCGCTACACAGTGGAGGAGTTGGAAGCCGCCGCGCCAGATCCCGACGAACAGGTCAGAATCGAACAGCAAATCAACGAGCTGACACACGCCGAGTCGATAAAGTCGCATCTCTACAACGCCACGTCCCTGCTGTCGGAACAGGAGGGTGACAATGTATTATACATGTTGAAAACCATCCGTGAAGAATGCCGTTCCCTCGCCAACATGGGCGGAGAATACGACAGCTATCTGCAACGGCTGGACAACCTGCTGGCGGAGGCGCAGGACTTGTCTTTCGAGATGTCCAGGAAAAACGACAACATCGAGCTCAATCCCGCCCTGCTCAACGAACTCAACGAGCGACTGGATCTGCTCTTTTCCTTGCAGAACAAATATCACGTAAACGACAACGCCGGTCTGATAGAGCTGCTGAACCAGCTGCACCGGGAGATGGAAACCTATTCCGACAACAAGGAGGAACTGAAGGAGTTGGAAAAGACGGTGACGCATTCCGAAGAAGCGGCAATCGCTTTGGCCCGGCAGCTGACAGAGACGCGCCGGAACGCGATTCCGCAGTTAACCCGCGCCATGGAGGATCGTCTGGCGATGCTCGGCATGAAGGGCAGCCGTTTCGAGGTTCAGATGGACACGACGGACGAACTACGCGACAACGGCGCCGACAGTGCCACATTCTTGTTCTCCGCCAACACCGGCATCGCGCCGGCCGACATCGCGAAAATCGCTTCCGGCGGCGAAATGTCCCGTATCATGCTCTGTCTCAAATCCATCATCACCGACACCATGTACCTGCCCACCATCATCTTCGACGAGATTGACACAGGCATCTCCGGGGAAACCGCCTCGAAAGTCGGGCAGATGATGCAGTTGCTCTCCACCAACCACCAGGTCATCGCCATCACGCACCTGCCGCAAATCGCAGCCTGCGGAAACGAGCACCTCCTGGTCCACAAACAGTCCACCGAGACACAGACCTTCACCAACATCAAGATATTAGGCACGCAGGAACGCGAGCAGGTCATTGCCACCATGATGAGCGGCGAAAGCTGCTCCGAATCCGCCATGAACACCGCACGCGAAATGCTGCAATCCACCCTAAAGAAAAAATAACCAATCATATACCGTATGAAAAAGACCCTTCTTATCCTCGCAGCCGTTATGATTTGCCTCGCCGGGTATTCGCAAAACCGCCGTCCCACCCCGGAAAAGAAGTTCATCTACATGACCTCCATAGGGTACTCGACCGGCATAGGACAGATCGAACTGGAAAACAAGACCGTTCAGAACAAGAACTTCAACGTTTCCGTCAATCAGCTCCTGGGCTACCAGTTCAACCCCTATTTCCAATTAGGATTGGGAGCCGGTTTCGACATCTGGAAACACACCGCCTTCATTCCGGTATATCTCAATCTCACGGTGAACTTCACCGACACCAGAATAGAGCCCCTGTTCTACCTCAACGCAGGATACAGTTTCAAATGGTACGTCTCCTCCGTGCCGGAACCGATGGACAGAGTGGTACACGGCACCAAAAACGGCCCTTACGGCGAATCAGGCATCGGTATGCGCATCAATCTCACCGACAGATTCTCCATTGTACTGGCCGCTTGCTACAAAATCCAATACACCGACATCCGCTACACCATCCTCAACCCCAACGACCAAGATCATTCCGCCTTTTCCACCAATGCCCGCAAAGACGCACTGTACCACTTCGCCGGCGTCCGCCTCGGATTCCAGTTTTAACCGTTGCTTGCCGATTATAACTTGCCCCCACACCTTCCCCTTAAACCTGTAAACCTCTAAACACCAAAAAAATGGCAAATATAACATACACCGAAGCATTCGAAGAACTAAAAGAAATCGTGGACCAACTGGAAAACGACGGTATCAGTGTGGACGAGCTGACCGAGAAGATGAAGCGCGCCACGGTATTGATGAAGATCTGCCGTGACAAACTGACCAAAACGGAAGAAGAGGTCAACAAAACCATAGCTGAACTGTCTTAAATGTCCACATTTGAACTGATAGACCCCGAAATCGAAGCCTACTGCGAATCGCACACCACAGCCGAATCGGAGTTGCTTCACCGTCTATACCGCCAAACACACCTGCAGACCATCAATCCGCGAATGGCGTCAGGTCAACTGCAAGGACAGTTTCTGTCCCTGATTTCCAAGATGACACATCCGCGAAGAATTCTCGAAATCGGGACTTTCACGGGCTATTCCGCCATCTGCCTGGCTGAGGGGCTCGCCGGCGACGGTGAGTTGCACACCATCGAAATCAACGAGGAATACGAAGACCGCATTCGGGAGTATTTCGCGCAAAGTCCCGACCGCGACAAGCTCAAACTGCACATCGGAGATGCGAAAACCATCGTGCCCACGCTCCAGGCGACGTGGGATTTGGTCTTTATCGATGCGGAGAAAACCGACTACCAAGAGTACTACGACATCGTCCTGCCCCGCGTCCGGAAAGGAGGTTTCATACTGATAGACAACACTTTGTGGAACAGCAAGGTAATTCACGAAGTACAACACAACGACAAAGACACACAGGCGATTCTGTCGTTCAACGACAGGGTGCAGCAGGACTGTCGTGTTCGCAACCTGCTGCTTCCGTTCCGCGACGGCATCATGATTATGGAGAAATTACAATGATGAGAATAGACATATTGACCCTTTTCCCGGAGATGTTTCCCGGTGTTTTCGGCAGTTCAATCTTGAAACGTGCCGTGGAAAAACAGTATTTGGAACTGTATGTGCATGACATTCGGGCTTACACGTACGACAAGCACCACCGCGCCGACGACTACCCGTTCGGAGGCGGTGCCGGCATGGTGATGATGGTGGAACCGATTGCCCGCTGCATCGAACAGCTGCAAAGCGAACGCGAATATGACGGTATCTTCCTGATGGCACCTGACGGGGCGACCTTCAATCAGCAGAAAGCCAACGAGTTGTCGCTGCGCAAAAACATCATCCTGCTTTGCGGGCACTACAAGGGGGTGGACGAGCGCGTGCGTGAGCTCTACATCACCGAAGACATCAGCATCGGCGACTACGTACTCTCCGGCGGCGAACTGGCGGCCATGGTCATCACCGACGCCATCGCCCGTGTGATTCCCGGCGTCATCAGCGACGGAGCATCCGCCCTTTCCGACTCCTTCCAGGACAACCTGCTTTCCGCACCCGTATATACACGTCCCGCGGATTTCCGTGGCCACCGCGTGCCCGACGTACTGCTCTCCGGCAATCAGAAATTGATTGACGAATGGCGTTATAACCAACAACTTACCAGAACCCAAGAACGTCGTCCCGACCTGCTGAATCATGAATAAGATCTCCTCCCGCCTGCAATCGCTACGTACCCCGGACCCCTTTTTCAACATCAGTTATGTCGTCATGATGTTCATGATGGCCACGCTACCCATCACCATCTTCTTCATGTGGCCCGTCGCCATCATACTGATGCTGCTATGGATCTGCCAATGGAACTGGCGGGAGAAGTGGGAGAATTTCAAGGCCAACGACGGCATCCCATACGGGCTGTTTCTGCTTGGCGTCTTCCTGATACCCGTTTTTGGATTTGTTAACTCTACCAACATGGCCATTGCATGGCGCTCCTTCGAATGCCATCTCTGGTTTCTTTTCGCTCCGCTGATCTTCCTCACCACCTCCTCCAAACTATGGTCCAGAAACCATATCAAAATCTTGCTGATCCTCTTTTCGGCCAGCGAAATAGCGATACTCCTCTTCTTTCTCATCCGTGGAATTTACAACACCGTCAAGACCGGGGATTCCAGCTTCCTTTACAATGACTATTATTGCCACGACTATCACCACGCCTATGTGGCCCTGTATGCCACCTTCGTCTATACCCTCATTTTCCACTATCTGACAGAAAACAGCCACCGGATTTCCACCCAAAGGAAGGTACTGCTGTATTTGGCAGCCATCTTCTTGGCGATCAGCGTTTTTTGCGTCTATTCACGGGCCGGCATCCTCACTTTCCTTTTTCTGCATCTGGTGCTGAGCGGCTATGCTATCTACCGGAAACCTTCCCGCTGGAAATATGTCGTCGGGATTATCTTCCTCATTTTCACCATGTTCACCATTCTGATCGCCACCGCACCCCGCAATCGTTTCACCGAATCCTATCTCTCTTTCCATCACAAGAAAAGCGAGGAGAAGCAGACCGATGCCAGACTGATCATCTGGCAGGCAGCCTGGGACGGTGCCATCGAGAACCTTCCCTGGGGGGTAGGTACCGGCGACGGCAATGACGTGGTCATGGAGAAGTATCACGAAAACGGTCACTGGAAAAGCCGGAACCACCCCTATAACGCCCACAACCAATTCCTTTTCGCGCTACTCACCAACGGCATCCCCGGACTTGTCATCATTCTGCTGTTCTTCTACGCGCCATTGGGACTGTCTGTCAAGTACAGGGATGTCCTGATGCTTTCCCTCTTCTTGTTGATGACATGCAACTGTTTGGTGGAATGCATGTTCGACCGTCGCGCCGGCGTGGATTTCTTCGCCATCATGATTCCACTGTTCATTTTACGAATCCATTCCTCTTCTTATCAAAACAATAGCTTACCGTCATGAAACGACTTACATCCTCCATCCTGCTTTTTTTCACATTTTTCAACCTCTTTGCGCAGGAGAAAGAGACCTACTTGTATGCACAAAAGGACACCTCCAAACTCTATATGGACGTCTATCTACCCCAAGTGCAGAACGAGCAGCATGCATGCCTGATTTTCGCTTTCGGCGGCGGCTTTATCGGCGGCAGGCGAGATGACAGTCAGATACAAAAGCTCAAGAAATACTACACCGACAAAGGATTTGTCGTCATCGCCATCGACTATCGTTTAGGTATGCGCGGGAAGACCAAAAGCTCGGCCATCGCCAGCGTGAAACAGTTCCAAGCGGCGATTGACATGGCGGCGGAAGACATGATTTCGGCACTCGACTACACCCTGAAGAATCTCCTGGTGACGAAAAAGTACACCCTAAACCCGAAGCACATCATCCTGATGGGCAGCAGTGCCGGCGCCATCACCGTGTTGCAGACCGACTATGCCCTCTGCAACGGTTATCTCAACAGCGACATCCTGCCCGACAGCTTCCGTTTGGCAGGTGTGATTTCCTATTCGGGCGCCATCTTCTCCACACATGGCACACCAAAGTACAAGTTGCACGAACCCGCGCCCACCCTTTTATGCCACGGCGACAAAGACAAACTGGTGATTTACAACAGCACACGGTTTTTCAACATCGGTCTTTTCGGCTCCAACACCATCGCAAAAGAGTTCAAAAAGAGAGGTTACGGCTACCAAATCCGCCGCTATACCGGCCTCGGGCATCAGGTGGCCGCCATCTACAACGACGAATTTCACGTCATCGACCAATTCCTCAGCACTATCGTCTTCGGCAGTCCGAAAACCCAAATCGACGAGACTTACTACAATCCTGCCATCGAGCCCAAATGGATGAACCTGCGCGTTCGCGACCTGAAAAAATTCGACAATTAAAAGGCAAAGCCGCCACAATGTAAAAAAGTAGAGCCGCCACAATGTGACGGCTCTACTTTTACGTTGTGACGGCTCTGCCGGTTATCGGATCAACGTCACGGATCCGGTATATTCTTTGTCGTCCGAATTCAGGTTCACAAGACGGATCAGATAGACATACACGCCTTCGGGACACATTTGTCCATATTTGTTGCGACCGTCCCAATAGTCGTACGGATTATGCGTGGAGAAAATCAACATGCCGGAGCGGTCGAAAATCTGCATCTGGTAATGATCGGGATCCACGCCTTGACCTTGCGGCGCGAAAGTCTCGTTGACGCCGTCGCCATCGGGCGTGAAAGCGTTCGGGATGTAGAAGAAGTAGGGCACCTCGACCGACACACGGGCTTTGCTGGAATCAACACACCCAAACGTGTCTGTGGCGGTCAGGGTGATCGTATAGTATCCGGAATGGGTGTAATCGTGCGTCAACTCCTCCACATTTTCCACGATATTGACATTGGAGAAGATATCCCCGAAGTTCCAAACCAGATGGTAATCGCCGGGGGAGAGGCTCATGCAGGTCACCGTTCCGATGCCGTTCTCCACGTAAATTTCGGTGGGGGTGGCCATGAAGGCGGGCGACGGCAACGGCAACACCGTCACTGTGAAGTCGTCCGTGACTTGGCAGTTGCCGATCATCGTGGCCGTCACCGTGTAGGTGGTGGTCACCTGCGGGGAGACCGTGATGGTGGAAGTGTTCTGGCCGCTGCTCCAATGGAACTCATTGGAAGAGGAGTGAGTGGCCGTCAAAGTGGCGGACTTGCCCAGACAGATGGTATCGACACCGGAAATCTCGGGCAGCTCCAGTTCCGTGACCAGCACGGTCACAGAGTCGAACTTTGTGCAACCGTTGTCAAACGTAACCGTCACCATATAGGTAGTGGTCTCTGATGGGGAAACAACAGGCGTTGCCGTTGTATCACCGGAGCTCCAGGCATAGTGCTCGGGGTGAATTTGGGGATAATTCTGGAAAGTGACGCCCAGGGTGGCATTGTCATTCGGACAGATGTGGTTGGTTCCTGTGCTGGTGGTGGCATCCACATCGGGAACCTCCACCTTGATGGTGACAGTGTCACGAAGAGTGAACAGATCACCACTGGAGTTCGTGTACTTGTATTCGGCGATATACTTGGTCGTTTCCGAGGGACTCACCGTGATTTTGGTGTTCTTGGCATGAGCATCGTAACTGATGATGTTTGCTTGAGACACCGAATTGATGTACCAAGTCAGCTCGGCATTTTCATCCAGCGGGGTAATCGGGGTGAAACGCCAAGCCTCGTCGTTGGCTTCCCAACCCGAGCCGCCCATGCCACGGCCGGGAGCTATCAGGATCTGCGAAGAAGTGTTGTTCTGAAGGCCAATGATACCTTCGTGGCGTGAACTGTTGGTGGAAGCGCAGCAGGCTCTGTGCTTCACATACACGTCGATAATGTTCGTGCCCTCGTAGATCACCATCTGGTACGTGTTGTAGTTGCTGGCACTGCTGTGGTTGCCGAACAGACCGACATTCAGATAGTTGAACACAAATGCGCGACAAGGGTAACTTCCGAGCACACCCACTCTGACCGCGCCCGGGGTGTTGTAGGAATAAGAATTGTAATAATTACAGTCAATGTCCTCATAGACACCATAAATGCAATTCTTATAATTATACGGCACTGTCATGCTGCCGCCGCCCATGGTCTGGTTATTGTCGATATTCGAGGTGTATGGAGGCGAAGCCGGAGGGATGCCGTACGCGTAGGCACATGATCCCGAGTGGTTATCCATGGCAATCAGTCCGTTAGTCCCGGGCCAAACGGTGGTGTATTGTTTGCCGAAAAAGATGAAGGTGAACGGCAATTGAACCGCATTGAGCCAGTTGTCATCGGAACTGGCGTTAATACTGTTACCCTGGTTGAATTCGAAAATATGGGATTCGAAAGGAATGGACTTCACCGTATAGTCGTTGGTGTATTGTCCCGTGGCGATAATATCCGCCGACAGGACCACGGTCGGGTTGTTGCAGTCGAAATTGATGACGTGGGGGTCGGGGACATCCTCATAGGCGCCTAACGGGACGATGGTGACGCTCGGACAGGCACTACCGTCAGGGCTGTCGAAGAGTTCCGTGACACAGGAGATTTCGGCACGCCAGCCGGCCTTGCCCACGTCGCCGGCGGCACCCACATAGACGAACGAGAGCGCGTTGGTGCTGGAGAAGAGCACCGGCGGCTTGTTGCCCGTGGAGGCATCCAGCGTGGAGGTGCAGAACTGGCCGATCAAACGCTTGTTGTTGTCGTAATACAACCCGTCATACACCTTCAGGACACCATTGACGGAGAACTGGGTGAAGACGCATTTGATATGCGAGCCCGTAGGGGAGGTGAATTGTGCGAACTGCGTTCCGTTGGGGTTCTCGTTGTTGGAGGCGATATTGCCGTTCGGACCGCCGGAATCGAAAAAATTGGCGTTACAGGTGATGTTGTAAACATCCTGCCCGAAAAGCCGGTCGCCCGACAAAGTGTCGAAAGCATAGACCTGCGCCACCCAGCCGCTCGTCAAGCCGGGGATGTCCACATTGTCGGAGTGGAACACAAAGGTCATGTTCTTTCCGGAAGCGTAAAGCTCACCGGGGGAGTTCACCAGGTTGAAAGCCCCGACCAGCGGGGATGAAGTGGAAGGACCGTTGTAAATCCACAACGTGTCGCCCTCCGACATCTCGAACTCCTCGAAATTGATATAGAGCACAGAGTTGGTCATGCTGATACGCAATGTCATCGTATCCCGCAAATTCTGCGCGAAATTGCCATCCGGGTCCTGGTTGTCACCCATTTCGTCCGGGGTGCCGCCCGGATCGTAGAAGAAGCGGGGGGAATCGTCAATATCACTCACCAAGGGAACGGAACCCATGATAATAGATTGACTGACAGCGATTTGTGTAATCACCAGCAAGGATAACAACAAGGGTAAACGCAAAATATTCTTCATCTTTTTACAAACTTATAATCCCATAACGAGATTTCTTTCCAAATGTTACAAACTTTTTTTCAATTGCCTATACAATATTAATGAGAAGCGCAAAAATACAAAAATTTTCAGAACGTGTTTTTATTTCAAAAAAAGTGTATTTTTGCAGCCGCAAAACGGACGGGGTGTGGCGCAGTTGGTAGCGCGCTACGTTCGGGACGTAGAGGCCGGAAGTTCGAGTCTTCTCACCCCGACTAAAACATTGAGAAACACGGTGTTTGCCGTGTTTTTTTCTTTTAAACCAAACGGTTGCCCACCCCCTTTTCCCCTTGTCTATCGCCTATTGCCTTTTCCACGGCGACCGCATCAAAATCAGTCAGATCCAGCAAATGCGGATTAAAAAAGATTCCGTTGCCAAAGATTTTATGACAACTGAATCCGCCTCCCCCTACCCATAGGGTTCCCATATATCAGACAAGCTATTGCCATAGTGTTGCCATAGTGTTGCCATACTCTTGCCATACTTAAGAGTATGGCATCTACTTGCCATATACTTGCCAGATACTTGCCATATACTTGCCAAATACTTGCCAGATACTTGCCAGATACTTGCCAAATGCTTGCCATCTCCTTGGCTGAAGCGACGGAAGGTGATGGAATTCCGAAGCGGTCGCCGTGCCTATTGCCTATTGACATTGCCTATTGCCTATTGCCTAAAAAATGTATCTTTGCCGCCAAATTCGAAAAATTATGACAAAACCTGTTTTCTATAT
>JAEEGL016840826.1_pt1 | contig 13263 bp, 11 predicted proteins | sample 9134231 | NCBI WGS metagenome assembly JAEEGL01 (sample SAMN16246548, study PRJNA631951) | gut metagenome | biome: gut microbiome; feature: rumen; material: fiber-attached | host: Bos | place: Iran: Karaj | collected 2018-10 | reverse complement strand
GTCTATAATCGTGGCACAGAAATCCAAACGAACTATTTTTACGCCGTCTTCCGTAACGATTGTATAGTCGTTGTTTTTGAGCGAGAGAACTTTTATCTTTTTGTCCAAAATGCTGCCTAACAGCACCTTGGCGGTTCTGTCATCCTCCATCAGGTATTTAAAAACCGTGTCGTATATCGGATTATAGACTTTTACCATGACTTACAAAAAAATTGTTTCTGCAAAAGTAATTTATTTTTCGCAGAAATGCAAAAAAATAAACATTTTAACAACAGAAAACACAAAAGACACGGAAAAATAAAAAATATTCATTCAGAAAATCACGGAAATTTAAATTCCGTGTATTCCGCAAAATTTTAAAGTATTTAAAATTTTATTCTGCATTTTTAATTTCTGTTTTTTTCTGTGTTTTCCGTTGTTAAATGAAAGAGCCGTAATTTATTCCTCAACGCAAGTTTTATAAATGTAAAGCGGAACGTTTCTGTTGCCGGGATTAATAAATTGAATAATTCTGTCAGCTAACGAGGGCGAAATCTTTTTCTCGTATGTAATTTGCGGAAAAAACTGACGCATTTTTGACAATCTTTCTGGAATGTCATAATCACCGTAAAAAATCACGTACTGAGGAATATTTCCGTTTTGCGGATGATAAAAATATTTTTCGGTGTAAAGGCTGTAAGTATTTTTATCGTCCTTTATCATCGAATAATAAACAGAAGGATCTGGTTCTTCGTCCTGTTTGTTAAGAACATAAATCGGGACTTGCTTTCCCAAATAAAACAGCGGCAAAGATTTGCTCGAAGAATAACCCGAATCTTCAACCATAATAGAGGTTATATCGTTTTTGTAACGCGATAAGTAAAGCATGGTTTCCACTTGAGCTTTCCTCGTATAAGCAAAACACGAATAAAACAAAGCCGGAGTGTTAATAATGAAAAACACCATCGAAAGCCAAAAATGAAAATTAGGCCTTGCCGCCCAAAATCTTGAATTACTCGTATAACGGTACCAACCGGCAAGACAGACGATAAAGAAAAGCGGCACAATCGGCAAAATAAATTGCTCGCCCTTGTATGGCAAAATGTAAGAGATTACAATATAAAACGTTACGGGAAAAAACAAAATATAAGTTCTTCTCCAAGATTTTACATAACCGTAAATCGCAAGCAGTCCCCACGGCATAGGAATCATAAAAATCAAAAGCGAAATGTACATATAAAAATTTCTAACACCGTGTGTTACAAGTCCGCCCGTAAAAACGGCACTTGCATATTCGCCCAAAATATAAAAAGGAGCTTTCAAAACAATCATGCTTATAATTCCTTCCGTCAAAAAAACAGAAATCGTTGCACCGGCAAGCAACAACAGCAAACGTCTTTTATTGGAAATCAGAGCGATAGCCAAAGCAAATCCGAAAACAAAAATTATGGAATTATAACAAAAAGGCACAGCCCCGCCCGCAAGCAATCCCACAAAAAGGTCATCACCGTATTTATAAGTACGTTTGTTGGTTTTTGCAAAACGATAAACCGCAGCCAAAAGAAAAATCGACGAAAAATTTTCAGGCAAACTTTTAACGCTGACAAAAGGCATAAACCACAACATAGAAAGCACAAGTCCGACAACAAGAGCTGCTTTACGATTGGCAAGTCTGTAAGTAATTCTGTAACCGTAATAAATCATTAAAAGGGAAAAAAGCGCATGGAAAAGCCTGATTATAAACATTTTAGTTCGTGCATCAAACATTCCGAAAATTTCGCAGACATAAAAAATCCCCGTATTAACAATCAAATAAACAAGGCTGTAACCATGAAGGGAAAAACTTTTGCTCTCTTGAGAAAAAACGAGTTCGGAAAAAGTCAATTCGCCTGAAACTATTCTTTGAGCGTTTTCCACATACATATAGTGGTCAAAACCGAAAACTATGCCCTGCGAAAACACCACGGCTAACATTCTCAGCAAAAAAGCCGACCACATACAAAACAAAAGCGGCTTTTCGTCAAAACAATAACGTATGAATTGTCTTAATTTGAGTATCATTTTTCTTGACGCAAAGAAAACACTTTTTTTTGTCTAATCCAAAAATTAGGGATTTTTTTTTGAATCAGAAGTTTTTTCACCCTGAAAAAAGGAAAAAGAAAAATGTTAAGAAAAAATAAAACTCATTTTTTTTGAAACAGATTACAAAAAAAATCCGTTAAACAAATACAATTACATTTTAAAAAAAAAGAAAATATAACTACAAAAAACATGAAAAAGCTGTTTTATTTATTCAGTATTGCTTTGATTTTAGCAAGTGTATCATGCGCAAAAGACGATGATACAGGATTTGAAGAAGATGATTCAAACGGAAATTCTCAAAACACCGAAAAATTCAAGATTGTTTTTTATGACGACGACAAAGCCGTTGATTCCGTTTCGATAGAAAACGGTAAAAAAACAACGCTAAAAAAAATAAAGATAACCCATCTTATGACAGATTTTAAATGTTGGAACACCAAGAAAGATCTCTCCGGTGAAAATTATATGCCCGGAACTGAATACGTGGTGAAATCCAACGTCAATCTTTATGCCGTATGGGAAAAAAGAGATAATTTGCGCGATTACGAAGTCTACACTTATTTAGGCACTTTAAAAGACAAAAATAAAGTATACGACCTCGAAATTATTGATTTAAACCCGAATTTTGATACTATCAGAAAAGGATTACTAAGTCATAAAGAGATAAATGTATCGGTAAGTTTTACGAAAGAGATTAAAAAAATTACTGAACAGGCTTTTCATAACTGCGTAAATTTAAAATCAATAATACTTCCTCAAAGCGTTACGAGTATTGAAGAAGGAGCATTCAACGGTTGCATTAATTTGTCGTCAATAAACATCCCTAACTCACTAAAAGACATCGGAAATGCTGCATTTCAGTCGTGCATAAGTTTAGAAAGTATAACTATTCCTGAAAGCGTTATAAGTATCGGACTATATGCCTTTGAGGGTTGTGATTATTTAAAAACTCTAAAAATGCTCGGTACAGAACCACCGCGTACATTCAACATGTATTTGCCGCAAGAGACCATAATAGAAGTTCCTGCCTCGGCAGTAGAAACTTACCAAAAAGCAGACGGTTGGAGCAGATATTCAAAAAATATTTCAGGATATTAAAAAAAAATAACAAAAAAAAGAGATTTTTCTTTTTTAGAAAAACCTCTTTTTTTTGTTGTTAAAACGTCTGTAAATCGCAGAGTTTTTTATAAGTTCCGTTCTTTGCTAAAAGTTCTTCGTGTTTACCGCTTTCCACGATTTCGCCTTCGTTCATAACACAAATCAAATCAGCATTTTTTATCGTTGAAAGCCGATGCGCAATAACGATTGATGTGCGGTTTTTCATCAAGTTCATCAACGCCTCTTGAACGAGTTTTTCGCTTTCGGTATCAAGTGCTGATGTTGCCTCGTCAAGAATCATAATCGGAGGATTTTTCAAAACGGCTCTGGCTATTGATAATCTTTGACGCTGTCCGCCAGAGAGTTTGCCACCACGGTCGCCGACCGTATAATCATAACCGCCGTCCTTCTCTTTTATAAAATCCCAAGCGTTAGCAACTTTTGCAGCCTCTTCAACCTGTGAATCCGTCGCTTTATCAACTCCAAAGGAAATATTGTTGCGGATTGTATCGTTAAACAAAATTGATTCTTGATTAACATTACCCATCAAAGAACGCAAATCCGTTAATTTATAATTTTTTATATTAACGCCGTCAATCAAAATTTCGCCTTCCTGAACATCCCAAAATCTCGGCAACAAATCCACTAACGTCGATTTTCCCGAACCTGATTGTCCAACCAAAGCAACAGTTTTGCCTTTCTCGATTTTTAAGTTGATGTTCTTTAAAACATACTTTTCAGCATATTTAAACGAAACGTTTTTGAACTCGATTGAAGAATTGAAATCACTAATTCTTACAGGGTTTTCTATTTCAGGGACATTCATTGTCTCTTCCAAAATCGCATTTACACGATCAAGCGAAGCCATACCTTTTTGAATCGTATTGTACGTCCTCGCCAAATCTTTTGCGGGGTTGAGAATCTGTGTAAAAACCACCAAATAAGCGATAAATTCTGACGAGGTGAACGTATTGTCGCCTTTCACCAAAATCAAATATCCGCCGACCACCAAAATAAAAGTGAACGCTAAAATTCCCAAAAATTCGCTCAGCGGCGACGACAGAGAATGTTTTCGCATAATTTTATTTTGAAGTTGATAAACTTTGTCGTTGATTTTTCTAAAACGCTCTTTCATCTTACCCTCTGCCACGAAAGCCTTGATAATACGCAGACCGCCAAGAGTTTCTTCCATAATCGTAAGCATTTCGCCTGCCGCCGCCTGCCCCTTGCCGGAGGTGTCTTTAAGGCTTTTTCCGATTTTGCCAATTATAATCGCGATAAACGGCAACACGAGAAACGAAACACACGTTAATTCCCAACTTGTATAAATCATATAACTCAAAAACACGATAATTTGTATCGGGTCTTTGAAAAGCATATCAAGACTACCTGAAATACTTGCCCTAATTTCTTGAACGTCAGAGGTAAAACGGCTGAGAATATCGCCTTTTTTCGATTCGGAAAAATATCGTAACGGCAAATCAAGAATTTTGTTATAAATCCTCTTTTGAAACTGCATTACAGTACCGTTGCTAATAGGAGCCATAAAAAAACTTCCCATATAAAGGAAAAAATTTCTAAAAAACGCACCGAAAAGCACTGCCCCGCCCAAAAACAAGAGAGCATGAAATTTTCCGTGGTCTTGTCCTATTTGATACACCAAATAATTGAAGTGCGCCATAAAACTTTTATAACTCCATTCAAAAGCACCAGGCTCGGCAACTACACCGTTGTTGGTATTAAACAGCGTGTCCAAAAACGGTATGAACATCGTGAAACTAAAAAGCGAAAACAATGTTCCGAGTGCATTCAATAAAATATTTAAAAAAGCGTACTTTTTGAAAGGCGCAAGGTATCGGATAATGGTTTTAAAACTATTCATTTCTTATTAAAGTTTTGTTCGCAAAAGTAGAAGATTAATTCTAAATATTAAAATTTTTTTAATTGTTATTTTTTAGCCGCGTAATCCAAAAAATTAGCATAAAATTTTGGATTATAATCCATAAAATTAGTATGATTTTCGGGATTATAATCCATAAAATTAGTATGATTTTTTGGAATAGGAAAAAATATTGTATATTTGCATCGTAAAACCAAATATCAAATATTATGATAAAAAGAGAGTTAGAGAGCCTGATTGCCCAAAGAATGTTCAAAGGTAAGGCGATAATAATAATAGGAGCGCGGCAAGTTGGTAGCATCAATAATTACGCCTAAAGAATTATTTGAATTATCTGACTTAATAACAAAAAACAAACCCCGCCATTGCTGACGGGGTTTGTCTAAAATACGTTAATTATTGATATCTGTCGCGGTTCTCAACCATTGTTACTGTGCCGTCAGCTGGCTGGTGATGTCAGTACCATTCAGCGTAACGGAAATGAGACCATATTCATCCGGATTACTGCTTAGCATGCGTCCCTGTGTGTAGGTGTATGTGTCGTTCGTTGTATCAAACGTCCACACCATTCCCTCCATATCGTAGTTATATATACCTACGCCGATAATAATATTGTCGCCGCTCTTCTCTACTTTGTACACAGCTCTTTCATCTGGGCCCCAATAGTAGCCGCCCTTGCTGACGGTAAACGTGCCGGTTTGAGCATTATAAACGCCTTGAACGTAATCTCCGCTGTTATCATCGCGCCACTTGAAGTTCACTTTGATAGTTGCACCATCAACAAGAACACCGCTGAGAACGGTTGCCGCTTTTACTGTCACCGCGCACTCGGCTTTTATACCACTACCGTCTTTAGCCGTGGCTATGATTTTCACAGTACCTATGGCTACTGCGGTTACTTTGCCGTTTTGATCAACGGTGGCGATAGTTTCATCCTCTGAACTCCAAGTATAAGTTTTGTCAGTAGCATTATCTGGAAGAACTTTCGTTACACTCAAGGTTTCGTCGCTGCCAACAGTGATTTCCGTTGCAGTCTTGTTGAGAGCGATAGAAGTTACAAGAACTTTCGACGGTGTCGCAGCTTTCACGGTAATTGTGCAACTTGCAGTTTGGGTAGAATACTTTTCCGCTGTTGCCGTAATTTTCACCGAACCTTCTTTTACGGCTGTTACAACACCTTTGGAATCTACTTTGGCAATTGTTTCGTCGCTTGAAGTCCATTTTACGGTTTTGTCGGTTGCGTTTTCAGGACTAACAGTGGCTTTCAAAGTTACGGTTTCGCCAATTGTGATTTCCAACGTAGTTTTATCAAGAGCAACACTTGATACTGCTACTTCTGAAGTTTTTTCATCTTCTTCGTCGTCATCTTTGCACGACGGAATTGCGAGCAATAATGCTGCAAATAATGGTAAAAATTTTAGGAAGTTAATTTTCATGTTCTTTTATTTTTTAATAGTTAAACAAAAAATCATAGTTAAACAAAAAAAATCCCTTGCGGTGATAATTTAACAATCATCACCACAAGGGATCATATAAATAGTCTGACAAAAGAGAAGTAAAAATTACATTTTTACCCCCCCCGTATACATCATGTAAAGTATATTCTAATAGAGTTTTGCTCATTGTCTTGAACTTTGGTTACTTTACATTATATAAACGAGAAAAATGAAAATAAGGTTTCAAAAAAAATTAAAAATTTTTATTCGTAAACCGAGTATTTGTCTGTTAATAAATCACCGAATTTTATTTTTAAGAATCTGCAGACAAAATCTGCCGTACCCTCAAGTCCGAGCATTGAAACATCAACACAAAGGTTATAACTTTTGGCCTCGCCCCAAGTTTTGCCGGTAAAATAATTATAATATTTTGCCCTCAAAGCATCTTCTTTTTCAATGAGCTGACGGGCTTTTTCTTTGTCGTCAATATTTTTGCGTTCCATTACACGTCGTATTCTGTCCTCCATCGGTGCCCAAAAAAATATGCTGACACAATATTCGTAATCTCTTAACACATAATCAGAACACCGTCCCATGATAACACAATTGCTTTCAGCAGCTACTTTTCTTATGGCTTGGGATTGAATTTTGAAAATGTTTTCGTCGCTTATTACCGAGTCATTACCACTTATAATGTGCTGAATACTATTAAAAAACGTACTTGAAACAGGTTTTTCGTCTTTTTGAGAAATAATTTTTTCGTCAAAACCGCTGTTTTTAGCAGCTTCGGTTATGATTTCATTATCATAAAATTTTATGTCAAAACGTTTGGCAAGCGTACTTCCGAGTATTCTACCTCCGCTTCCGTATTGTCTACCGATACTAATAACTACTTTTGGTGTCATAAATTGTTTTAATAATTAAATTTTCTGCTGCAAATTTAAACAAAAAAAATATTTTAACTAATTTTTTTCAAACAAATCGACCAAAACCATATTTTTACGTTTTTTATACGAAAAAAAATATGCCACAAAACTTTAAAAAAAAGATTTCGTGGCAATTTTTTTTTAATTAATTTATTATAACTCAAACGGTTTACTCAGTTAAATTTTTCAGAGCTTTTTCAACTTTTTCAAAATTAAATTGCGAATAAATAGAGTTGAAAAGCTCAGCAATCTTATCGTTACAAAGATTACCGATACTACCTATGTGCGTATGATTTAGTGGTTTGTCCCAATGAAACTTATTCTCAAAAACTTGATGACCAACCTCTTTGTAAGCATCTCTAAACGGCACACCTTTTACAACCATTTCGTTTAAGGCTTCAACCGTAAAAATAGGCTGATACATTTCGTTTTTAAGAATATCCTCTCTTGGCTGAATTTTCGGCAGAATAAACTCCATAAAATCCAAACACATTTGCATACGCTCAAAAACCGGCAAGAAACTTTCTTTCAAAAGTTGCAAATCACGGAAATAACCGCAAGTAAGATTGCCAGTTATGCGATTTAGTTCAAAAGGTAACACGCTGATTTTGTTGCAATAACTGCGCATAAGTTCAAAAACGTCGGGGTTGGCTTTGTGCGGCATTATGGACGAACCCGTCGTATATTCCTTCGGCAAAGAAATAAACTTAAAGTTTTGACTCATAAACAAACAACAATCAGCGGCAAATTTAGCCAAAGTCTGCGACAACTGCGCTAACGCACTTGAAACTACGGTTTCTACTTTTCCGCGTGTCATCTGTGCATAAACAGAATTGTAATCGGGAGTATCAAATCCCAATAAATCAGATGTTAATTGACGGTCAATCGGAAACGATGAACCGTATCCGGCTGCACTTCCGAGCGGATTGCGGTTGTTAATTTTCCACGCTGAAAGCAAAGTTTGAATATCGTCAGCAAGACTTTCGGCATAACAACCGAACCACAAACCGAAACTGCTCGGCATCGCAATTTGTAAATGTGTATAGCCGGGAAGAAGTACGTTTTTGTATTTTTCACTTAGCGAAACAAAAGTTTCAAAAACGCCTTTTACTGTCTCAATAATGTGCTTGAGTTTATCCCTTGTGAAAAGCCTTACCGCCGTAACTACTTGGTCGTTACGACTGCGGGCAGTGTGAATACGTTTGCCGGGATCGCCGAGTTTTTCGGTCAAAAGAAATTCAATTTGTGAATGAACGTCCTCTACGTCATCGGCAATTTTGAAGTTGCCTTCAACTGCGGTTTTATAAATATTCTTTAACTCTTTTTGAAGTTTTTCGTTGTCGTCTTTGCTCAAAAGTCCGCACTCAGAAAGCATTTGAGCATGAGCCATACAGCCGAGCGTATCGTATTGAGCCAAATAAAGATCCATCTCTCTATCCCTGCCGACAGTAAAAGTATTTACAAACTCGGCAGTATCAAAACCTTTGTCCCAAAGTTTCATAATAAATATGTTGAATTTATTGTAATGTTTTTAATTAATGCTGCAAATGTATAAAAAAAAATTGTACTTTTGCAACGGATTTTTTATTAGGATAACAAAATGGAAAACATCTCAGGTAAAATTCCCGTAACTATTTTAACGGGTTTTTTGGGTGCAGGCAAAACTACACTGTTAAACAACAGCATCAGAAAATATTCCGACAAACGTTTCGCCGTTATCGAAAACGAGTTCGGAGAAATCGGTATTGACGGCGGTCTTATCGTCGGAAACATTTCAAATATGTACGAACTCTCTAACGGCTGTATTTGCTGCAATCTTTCAGAAGGCTTGCAACAAACATTAAACAATCTTTTAACTTCACGTTATCAATTTGATAATCTGCTTATTGAAACAACAGGTATCGCCGATCCGGCAGGTGTTATAGACAATTTTGTGGCTTACGAAGAGTTTCAAAGAAAATTCGTAATCGATTCCGTAATTTGTCTTGCCGATGCCATGACTTACGAAGAAAGTGCTGAAGAACAGCCTGAGGTTCACCGTCAATTGGCCGTTGCCGATATTATTATCCTCAACAAAATAGAAGACGTTACCCCCGAACAAGGTCAAAGGGTTAAAAAACTTATCCAAAGCGTAAACCCGACCGCAAAAATGTATGCCGTATCTCATGCAAATATTACTAACTGCGATATTATCAACACTTTTGCTTATACTTCGGGAAACATCGAAAAACTCGTTATGGATTTCAAAAACGCAACACCGCTAAAATTCGATATGGCTGACATGGATAATTTTTCAAGCGGGTTCGCTAAAAATCCAAACAACAAACACAACGATGCTTTTCATCACAGCATTGTCTCTGAAGGTTTTACGGTGGAAGGCGATATGGACGAGGCAAAATTCGTCAATTGGCTTCAAGCCGTTTTACAATACAATTCGGCAAGCGTATTCAGAGTAAAAGGCATACTTTCAATCAAAAATAAAAACAAAAAATTCATACTCCAATCCGTAAGACAATACTTTTTGGTAGAAGAAGGCGAAGAATGGAAACCTGAAGAAAAACGTTTCACAAAACTCGTTTTCATCGGCAAAAAACTAAACCGTGAGGCGATTTTGGGGTATTTGGAATCTTTTATCGTAAAATAATATTATGGCAAAACAGCAAAACACACAGGCTGCGGAAATGATTTTAAGAGTTGACAAGGAATCAAAACTGCTTGATTTTCTGTTAGAAAAAATCACCGACCGCAGCAAAACAAAAGTGCGTGAAATTCTTAAAGGCGGCCGCGTCGTTGCTAACGGCATGGCTACGACCGCTTTTGACTATCCTCTGAAAAAAGGTGATGAAATCCGTATTCTGCCTAAAGTAAAACTTATGCAACAAGGCGGTATTTCTAATTCCAATCTTGACATTCTTTACGAAGATTATGACGTTATCGTTATCAACAAAAAAGAAGGACTGCTCTCCGTCGGAACTGTCGCTGACAAGGAAAATACGGCATATCATATTGTAAACGTTCATGTTAAGAAAGAAGGAAGAAACCGTCATATCTACGTGGTTCACCGTCTTGACAGAAAAACCTCAGGCGTGATGATGTTCGCTAAATCCATGGCGGCAAGAGATTTTTTCCGCAACAATTGGAATCAAGTTGTGGTAGAACGCTCGTATTATGCCGTTGTTGAGGGCACACCCGCTTACAAAAAAGATACGATAAAATCTTATCTGACAGAGGATAAAATGCTGAAAATTCATTCGTCGTTTATCAACAACGGCGGACAATATGCCGTAACAAATTATGAGGTTTTGTCTTCAAACGGAGAATACTCTTTGGTAAAATGCAATCTTGACACGGGAAGAAAAAATCAAATCAGGGTTCAAATGTCCTCTATCGGCAATCCCGTGGCAGGCGATGCAAAATACGAGGCTAAAACAAATCCGTTAAAAAGGGTTTGTCTTCATGCTGCAACATTGCAATTTATTCATCCCAAAACGAGGAAACTTTTAAAATTTGAAGTTCCCGTCCCCGGCGGATTTTACAAAATCGTAAAAGAGAAAAACGAATAAAAACTTTTTTCTACGATTTTTTTTTGATGAATTGCAAAAAAGTAGTAATTTAGCACTTTAAATAGCGCAATATTATGTTACGTTCAAAACTGCCTGAAAGCAATAAAACTATATTCTCGGAGATAAAAGAACTCGCCGAAAAAAATAATGCCGTGGACTTGGCAAGCGGACTTCCTGAGGCAGGAATGCCTGAAATCTTGTCGGACCTCGTATGTAAATACGTTAAAGAAGGCCGCAATCAATATGCCCCGGTAGAAGGAATTAGGGAATTAAGAGAAACAATTGCCGGTTTTTATTCGGAACATTCGGCACGTCAGTTCGACGCCGAAAAGGAAATTACAATAACCGCCGGCTCCACTCAAGCCGTTTGGGCGGCTGTTTCGGCTATCGTACACGAAGACGACGAGGTGATAATCATTGAGCCTTCTTACGAAAGTTATATTCCTGCCGTAAGACTCAACGGCGGAACACCTATTTTCGTATCATTAAAAGCTCCCGATTATCATATAGATTGGTCGGAAACATTAGGTATGATTAATCAGCGTACAAAAATGATTATCATCAATACTCCGCACTCTCCTACGGGTAGTGTTTTTACCGATGATGATTACAAAAATCTTCAAAAAATCGTTGCCGGCAGCAAAATCGTGGTTCTTTGCGATGAAACTTTCGCAAATCTGACTTACGAAAAACCATACGTGGGAATTTCAAAATATCCGCTTTTGGCAAAACAAACGGTTATAATAAGTTCTTTCAGCAAATCACTTAACGCAACAGGCTGGAAAACAGGATATTGCATTGCTCCTGAGGATTATACAAAAGAAATCCGCAGAATACATAATTATATGATTAACGGCAGCAATTCCATCATGCAATATGCCTTGGCTGAACTTCTAAAAACCGACGATACTATTTTTGATACTGTCAGAGATGAATACAGAAAAAAACGCGATTTTCTATGTTCGCTATTAGAAGGCAGCAAATACAAACTAACTCCTACAAAAGGAACTTGGTTTCAAACCGTGGATTTTTCGCAAGTTTCATCACTCTCAGACAAAGAATTCGTTTTGAAACTAATCAAAGAATACAACGTTGCGGTATATCCATTGTCGGCTTATTATCACGACAAAACAAAATCACATACAATAAGAATTTGTTTTGCCCGTCCCGACGATGTTATTAAAAAAGGAGTGGAATGTTTATTAAAAGCACAGAAAAGTTAAATTAAAAAAAATCATATAAACCAAATGGCACAACAAGAAGATCTTTTAAAGAAAATTATTTCGCATTGTAAGGAATACGGTTTTATATTCCCCTCAAGCGATATTTATGACGGTCTTGCAGCCGTTTACGATTACGGTCAAAACGGCGTTGAACTCAAAAACAACATCAAAGAATATTGGTGGAAATTTATGACAAGGCTTCATGAAAATATTGTCGGAATTGACGCGGCAATTTTCATGCACCCAAAAACTTGGGAAGCCTCAGGACACGTTTCCGCTTTCAACGACCCGCTTATCGACAACAGAGATTCAAAAAAGCGTTACCGCGCTGACAATTTGATAGAAGAATACCGCGATAAACTTTACGCTAAAATCGAAAAAGAAGTTGAAAAAGCTCAAAAACGTTTCGGTGATAAATTCGACAAACAACAATTTATCTCTACAAACGAAAGAGTTTTGGCAACTCAAAAAGAAATCGACGAACTCACAGCCCGTTACGACAAAGCTCTTAACGAAAACAATTTGGAAGAACTTCGTCAGATTATCATCGACAAAGAAATCGTTTGTCCTATTTCAGGTACTAAAAACTGGACGGAAGTACGTCAGTTCAACCTCATGTTCCAAACCAAAATGGGTAGCGTATCTGACGAACAATCAACGATTTATCTCCGTCCTGAAACTGCTCAAGGTATTTTCGTTAACTACCTTAACGTTCAGAAAACAGGCCGCATGAAAATTCCGTTCGGAATCGCTCAAATCGGTAAAGCATTCCGTAACGAAATCGTTGCTCGTCAGTTCATTTTCCGTATGAGAGAATTTGAACAGATGGAAATGCAGTTCTTTATCCGTCCTGGTCAAGAGTTAAGATGGTTTAAATATTGGAAAACGATGCGTAGAAAATGGCACGAAGCGTTAGGTTTCGGCTCTGACAACTACCGTTTCCACGACCACGAAAAACTCGCTCACTACGCTAACGCCGCAACCGACATTGAGTATAATTTCCCGATGGGTTTCCGCGAAGTTGAAGGTATACATTCAAGAACGGATTTTGACCTT
>JAEEGL016674204.1_pt1 | contig 13263 bp, 12 predicted proteins | sample 9134231 | NCBI WGS metagenome assembly JAEEGL01 (sample SAMN16246548, study PRJNA631951) | gut metagenome | biome: gut microbiome; feature: rumen; material: fiber-attached | host: Bos | place: Iran: Karaj | collected 2018-10 | reverse complement strand
TGCAGGTCAAACTCAAGGCTTTTGCCGATTATGAACTGGATGCCGTGAACGAGGTCGCTGCACGTTATACGGAACTTCTGAAGGGCCTTGCTACGCCGGTGATTCCGGCAGGGTTCCGCTCCAGTTGGGCGCAGTATACCCTCCGTTTCTCCTCCCGCGAAGAACGCGACGCCGTGCAGGCCGCCCTCAAGGCTGACGGCATCCCGGCAATGGTCTATTATCCGAAGCCGATGCATCTGCAGACGGCGTTTGCGAGCCTTCCTCTGCATGCATGCCCCGTTGCGACATCGCTTTGCGACCGCGTCCTGTCGCTGCCCATGCATCCGTATATGACTCCCGAGGAAATCGAGACCGTTTGTAATTCCATCCGTAAAGCCCTTCAATGAGTTTTTTCCGGCGTAAGAAACCCTGGGTCGAACTCCAGCACGAGGAGCAGTTCATTCCGAAGAACTACTCCGAGGTTGGTGTGGAGAACGGGGCCAAACTGGAAGAGGAGCTGGTCGGCAATGAAGATCTGAAAAGGATCTTTTATGCCACGAAGGACATGGACTTGCCAAAGAGCATGGCCTGGCTGGATGAGCACCAAGAGGAGTTCGGTGAAAGCACCTTTATCGTCAATACCGACGACGGAAATGCGTTGGATACCCTTAAGGGGCATCATCCCCGGTTCATTATCAATAAGATGGGCCTCACCCGTATCCGGCACTTGAATACTTTCCTGAACAAGGCGAACGAGGCGATGGTGGACGGGGGTTATTTGTTGTGCCATTCCCGGACATCTGGGTTGAAAAAGGAAATCATTCTTCGGTCGCATCCCGGTTTCATCGGCAAGGTCATTTATCTCTTTCATTATTTCTGGCATCGGTTCTGTGCCCGGTTAAAGCTGACTCGCGGGTTTTATATGTGGGTGACGAAGGGGAAGAATCGGAGCTACAGCCGCGTGGAGTTGTTGGGCAGGATGTATCGGGCTGGCTTTGAGGTAGTGGATGAGCGTTTCCACAAAGGTGAGTTTTTCATGCTCGGGCAGAAGTTCCGCAAGCCGATATGGGATGATGACCCTACTTATGGGGCGCTCGTCAAATTGAACCGGGTCGGCTATCATGGGAATATGATCGGCGTTTACAAGTTCCGGACGATGTTCCCGTATTCCGAGTACCTGCAGCCGTATATCCTAGAGCACGAGGGATTGCAGAAGGGTGGGAAGTTCGCGCATGATTATCGGGTGAATCATTGGGGACACTTGCTCCGCAAGATCTGGTTGGATGAGTTCCCAATGTTCATCAACATCTTCAAGGGACAGATGAAACTCGTTGGTGTAAGGCCTTTGAGCCGGTCATATTTCAAGCTATATACCCCCGAGATGCAGGATCTTCACGTCAGTGTGAAGCCCGGACTGCTCCCGCCGTTCTATTACGACGAGAAAACCCCCGAGACCCTGGATGAAATCCAGGCCTCGGAAAAGAGATATATCGAGGCCTATCACAAGCGCCCTTTTGCCACGGACTGGCGGTATTTCTGGGGCACGGTGGGCAACATTTTGTTCAAGCATAAAAGATCGCATTAAGAGATATGGTAGAAGAGAAGAACTCCGTCAAGGAGGAAAAATGGGACATCGTCATCAAACCGAAGGACAAGCTGTTTTCGGTTGATTTCAAGGAGCTTTGGGCGTATAGGGACCTGTGTTCCTTGTTTGTCAAGCGGAATATCATCACTCAGTACAAGCAGACGATTCTGGGACCGGCGTGGTTTGTCATCCAGCCGGCTTTGACCGTCATCATGTATATGGTCGTGTTCGGCAGTATCGCCGGTATCCCGACGGACGGCGTTCCCCGACCGCTCTTTTACCTAGCCGGTACCTGTATGTGGAACTATTTCGCAGAGTGTATGACGAAGACTTCCAACACCTTCGTCGCCAATTCGAATATCTTCGGCAAGGTCTATTTTCCCCGTCTGGTGATGCCGGTCGCGGACGTGATCAGCAACTTGCTCCGCTTCGGAATCCAGTTCGGATTCTTCCTCCTCATCTATCTGATTTACTCCATTGCGGATCCCAACTGCAATGCCCATTTCACGGGTTATGCTTTTCTTTTCCCTGTCCTTGTCCTGATGATGGCCGGCCTTTCGCTGGGATTTGGAACGATCATTTCTTCTATGACCACCAAGTACCGTGACTTGCAGGTACTTTTCAGCTTCCTGATCCAGCTCTGGATGTATGCGACCCCGATCGTCTATCCGTTGAGCCAGACCGGAAGCATGCGTTTCATGGGTGTTCCCGTCCATACTTTCATGTGCCTGAATCCGGTGACCCCGATTATCGAGACCTTCAAGTACGGATTCCTGGGCTGCGGTGCATTTGTCGGCTGGCGGTGGTTGATTTATAGTTTCGTCTTCATGTGCCTGGTATTGGGTGGCGGCATCGTGGTTTTCAACAAGGTGCAGAAGAGTTTTATGGATACGGTATAGTATGGTTGATAACAAACAAATAACCGTTACATCGCCACTTCTGCCGAATCTAGAGGAATTTAGCGTCCTACTCCGAGATATTTGGGACAGCAGGTGGATTACCAATAACGGTTCTTTTCATATAGAGTTGGAAGCGGCCTTGTGCAAGTATCTCAAAGTCCCGTATATCAGTTTGTTCACGAACGGGACACTGCCTCTATTGACAGCACTTCAAGCTCTGAGGATTACGGGAGAGGTCATCACAACTCCCTATAGTTTTGTTGCGACGACTCACTCCATTTGGTGGAATAATTGCAAGCCGGTATTCGTGGATATAGACCCCGCGACGGGTAATATCAATCCGGATAAGATTGAAGCAGCCATTACTCCGAGAACAAGCGCTATTATGCCAGTGCATGTGTATGGGAAACCGTGCGATACGAAGCGAATCCAGGAAATTGCAGATAAGTATGGGCTTAAAGTAATCTATGATGCAGCTCATGCTTTTGGCGTGGAAGTCAACGGAGAGAGTGTCTTAACCGCAGGCGATCTGTCTACCCTCAGTTTTCATGCGACGAAGGTTTTTAATACTATCGAAGGCGGTGCCATGGTGATGCATGATGCTGAAATGAAAAAGCGGATAGACTATCTGAAGAACTTCGGTTTTGCTGGAGAGACAGAGGTTGTTGGCCCAGGAATCAACAGCAAGATGGACGAAGTCCGATCCGCTTACGGGCTATTGAACTTGAAACAGGTTGATGTGGCAATTGAAGCTAGACGTCAAGTGGCAATCCGTTATCGGAAAGTGTTGCGAGGAGTTCCCGGGATCGCCTTCTTTGATGATATGCCTGGTGTTCGACACAACTATTCTTATTTTCCCATTTTCGTAGATGCCGAGAAATATGGGATGACGCGGGATGAGCTGTACTTCAAAATGAAAGAGAACGGTGTTTTGGGGCGTCGGTATTTTTATCCTCTGATTAGTTCCTTTAGTACTTACCGCGGTCTTTCGAGCGCGGCTCCGGATAATTTGCCACAAGCACATAAGATGGCGAATAGTGTGATTTGTCTGCCGATGCATCATCTATTAGATGAGAAGGATTTGAGTTTGATTACTTCTCTTATTGTCAGAAATTGACAACGTAGGTTTTATAGAAGAGAATAAGTATTAATGGCAGCGTAATTACTGCCAAAACAGCCAGAACCATGTCAACAGCAATTGAGTTTAATCATGTAGGTAAACAGTATCGTTTGGGATTGGTCTCTACGAAGACTCTCTCTCACGATCTAAACCGGTGGTGGCAAACGGCGATTCTAAAGAAGGAGGACCCGTATCTTACCATAGGAGAAACAAATGATCGGTCAAGTGTTGGTAATAGTGAATATGTTTGGGCTCTTCGTGATATCGATTTCAAGGTTGAACAAGGTGACGTTGTAGGTATCATCGGAAAGAATGGTGCGGGAAAAAGTACGCTTCTGAAGCTTTTATCTAAGGTTACTGGGCCGACGATTGGAACTATACGCGCCCGAGGACGTATTGGAGCGTTATTAGAAGTTGGGACTGGCTTCCACCCCGAGATGACTGGTCGGGAGAATATTTTTATGAATGGAGCTATAATGGGTATGACTAAAGCAGAAGTCTCACGCAAGCTGGATGAGATTATCGATTTCTCGGGATGCGAGCGTTATATCGATACCCCAGTCAAACGTTACTCTTCAGGGATGACAGTTCGCCTTGGTTTTGCAGTTGCTGCTCATTTGGACCCTGAGATTCTCGTTGTTGATGAGGTTCTTGCTGTTGGTGATGCTGAGTTTCAGAAGAAAGCGATTGGCAAGATGCAGGAAGTTAGTCATGGAGAGGGAAGAACGGTTCTCTTTGTAAGCCATAATATGACTTCAATTAAGAGCTTATGCAAGACAGGCATTTTTCTTGAAAACGGATTAATTCGTGAGCAAGGAAGTATTGATTCGATTGTTTCTCATTATCTAGCTGGTAATAATACTCTTTTGAACCATAAGTATTTTAATAAAGATCCCGAATTGACGGGGAAGGGGTTTGAGTTGTTAGAGATGGGAATACGTAAGTGTGGAGCATCATTTGTTGACGTCCTTTCCGTTACAGATGATTTAGAGATTCTTGTACGTTATAGACTTGAGCAGCCGATTAAACAATTACATTTGACGATGCATCTCAAAAATGATATGGGAAACAAGGTCTTTTCTTTTAACGGGGGGGGGCGTTGTTATGATTTTTATCATGACCGTGGTGAGTACATCCAGACTTGTATCATTCCTGCTAATTTCTTAAACTGGGGTAATTATTCCATAGATATTTATGTCGTAGAAGATCGTTCTCGTTCTTTTCTTCGGGAGATGGATGTCATTTCCTTTACATTGAGCAATAAGGCAAGTGATTTGGGAACATTTATGGGGAAAGAGCCGGGTGATATTACCCCCGAGTTCACCTTTAGAGAGGAACGTGTATTTTAGCTCTTTTGTTGTTTCTTTTTTCTTCCCTTTTCAGCTTTGATATAGTACTTATGAGTTGTAGTTTTTAATAGAAACACTATTCAAGGGATGAATTCATTTTATTCTAAGGAAGAAGTATTATCCATCGGTTTTAAGTCTGTTGGGGAAGACGTTAGAATCAGTCGAAAATGTAGCATTTTTTCCCCCGAAAAAATGATAATAGGGGATCATGTTCGTGTTGACGATTTCAGTATCCTTTCCGGTGCCATCAGACTTGGTAGTTATATTCACCTTTCTGCTGGTTGTATGTTATTTGGAGGAAATGATGGGATTGTAATTGAGGATTTTGTTGGTGTTTCTTCGAGATGTGCTCTTTATGCAGAAAGTGATGATTACTCTGGTTGCTGTATGACTAATCCTATGGTTCCGGAAGAATTTAGGCACATCATTCATGGAGGAATCCGACTAAAAAAACACTCTATTATTGGATCTGGATGTACCGTGCTCCCGGGAGTGATAATAGGAGAAGGATGTGCGGTTGGTGCAATGTCTCTAATTAACAAATCATTGGATGATTGGTGGATATATATAGGAGTCCCTTGTCGTCGATTGAGAGAACGAAGTCAGGATATTATCCGAATAGAGCAATTATTTGTAAGGCAATCATAAAGTAGATGGGTCTCTTTCTTCATATTGCTCCAGACGCCACATTTATTGATGACGCTATTTCATTTTATAATGAATTAGGGGGAAAGCATAGATGGCTTTCAATTAAAGAGACTGATTCAGATTCCAATGCAACTAATTTCTTGTATATTAAAAATCCGAATGTTGAACCTATTTGCTATTCTGCTTTATTTGAACTAGTCTCAAGTGGCTCTTATGATGCAATCATTTTTCATTTTCTATCAACTGTTTTATATCCAGTCGTTTTAAAAGTCCCGCAGGATAAAAAGGTGATTTGGAGTTCCTGGGGAGCCGATATTTACTATGGCTCTGGGTATTTTAGCCCATTGATTAGAATTGATTTGTACAAAAGAAAAACGGCCAAGGAATTCTTTTCTGATAAAGAAAGGTCGTTTGGGAAACAAATAAAGCGAAGGATTAAAGATATAATTGATCCAAACCGAGTTAAAGAAAGAAATAGTCAATTTAGATTGATTGAGAAAGAGAAAGAGCAGTGTACTATCCTTCAGCAAAAGGCTATTTCGCGTATAGATTTGTGCTCAACCGTAATAGAGACCGAGTATGATGCACTGAAGTCACTGCCCTTTTTCAGGGCACACTATTATCCTTTTAGGTATGTCCATAAAGCAGATGATCAGACAGGTGTTCTTCATTATAATGGCGATAGTATTTTAGTAGGGAATTCCCGGGACCCTTCAAATAATCACCTGGATATCTTGAGGCAGTTGACTAAAATTGGAATCAAGAACAGAATTATTCTTCCTCTTTCGTATGGTGACCCCAAGACGCTCGATATCCTTAACAAGGAGTATGGCCGAGACAATAGAATTGTTTTCCTCACGGATTTCATAAGTCGGCAAGATTATTATAAAATAGTACAACAATGCAAAGTCGCTTTTTTTGGGCATATTAGGCAGCAGGCTCTTGGTAATATCAATCAATGTCTCAAACAAGGATCGAAAGTTTTTTTATATGAAAGTAGTCTTGTGTATCATTATTACCGGGATAAAGGGTTTAATATTTTTACAATAGAAAAAGATCTCACGATTGGTAACCTTGAAAAGCCACTTTCCGAAATTGAGATTAGTAATAATAGAAAGCTGCTCAATGATTTGTGGTCCTATGATGGCATAATGATGAAAACTCGAGAGGTTTTGACTTCGAATGGTTTGATTCTATAGTTTTCATGGGTTTATTTGTTTTTATATGCGTATATATAAAGCATTTCCGGCATATCGCACATATCTGGATCATTTTTATTCAATTAATCCAGGTATTCGAAACAAATCGTATACCGACCAATTGATATGTTTAAAGAATGATTTTTTCCCTTGGGTTTTATCATGGAGCCAATTCAATGAGGATAAGGATGTTGAGGTGTTTGAGACAATCCACAATGATTATTATCTTCAACAAGCTTGGGCTAACTCTCATGGGGAAAATGAAGATGAGTGGCAAAAAAAGATTGTTTTAGCTCAGATCAAGGCTTTTCGTCCAGATGTTTGTGTGATTTATCCCCCGGAGTTGTTTACTACCGGGTTTGTAGACGAGATTCGAGACTCGTTGGATTACCCTATATTGATTGGTGGATATGATGGGATGGATAGAAAGAATATCGAACTCTATGAAGGATATGATTTCGTAATTACCTGTTCTCGTTTTATTTGCGATTATTATGCACAGCATAAAGTCCCGACATATCCGTTAGAATTCGGGTTCGATCCCAGGGTTTTATCTGCGATTGCAACATCGACGAACAAGAATACCGTCGGTTTCTCAGGCTCCATTTTTGGAGAAATACATGATGATAGGTTGGAATTGATTAAGTTCTTGATTAATAAAGGGATAGATCTTACGATTAGTTCGGAATTCGAGTATGAAAAGCACTATTCGTTGATCTCTCGTAAAATGCTGAGATCCATAAGAAATGGGACGTTTCAAGATTTCTACGATCATTATCGTATCCATAAGCGCAACATCGGTCCTTTATACGGAAGAGAAATGTACCAATTCTTAAATGATTCAGATACAGTATTGAATCTGCATGGCGATAGAATCCAGTTTGCTGCCAATGTTCGATTGTATGAGGCTACTGGCGTCGGTACTTGTCTGTTGACGGATTGGAAGCAGAATATCGCCGACATTTTTGAGCCTGATAAAGAAATATTGACGTTCCGTTCCAACGAAGAAGCATCTGATAAATTGGCTTTCTTACGAAAGCACGAAAGCATTAGGAGGACAATCGCACAGAATGGCCAAAAGAGAACATTAGCAGAGTATTCCTATCGGAATAGGATTCCTGGCGTGATTAAGTTTATCAAGAGTCTTTGTGGCTGATTTTTTGATAGCCAAGCGCCAAAGATTTCGATATTATTACATTGTTAGTTTATCTTCATACATGAAGAGGTTTTTCAAGAAGATTATCCGGAAACTTGTAAGGAAAAGTGTTCCCGAATTATCTGTCTTGCGAAGGGACTTGGAATGGGGATTGTTGGACAATTGTCAACAGAATGTGATTTTTGGGGAGCATGTCAAGGTTTATCCTCCCTCGCATATCTTCCACTCTGAGATTGGGAATTACACTTATATCGCACAGAATGCCTACATCTCGATGACCAAGATAGGCCGATTTTGTTCGATAGGCCCAGGTTTGGTTTGTGGTTGGGGTATACACCCGATTAATGGATTGTCCACGCACCCGATGTTTTATTCTACTCAGCGACAAAATGGAATGACTCTCTCGGCCAAAGATAAAGTGGCTGAGCGAAAACCCATTATAATCGGCAATGATGTTTTTATCGGTGCTAATGTTACAATCCTAGATGGTGTAACGATTGGGGACGGTGCAGTGATTGGTGCCGGTGCGGTGGTTTCGAAGAATATTCCTCCGTATGCTGTGGCGGTAGGTTGTCCAGTCCAGATAAAGAACTATCGGTTCTCTCCAGATCAAGTAGAGGAATTGAAAAGAATTAAGTGGTGGGAACTTGATGAGGAAAATCTTTGGGAAGTGGAGAAGTACTTTTTTGACGTTGATGGTTTTATAGAAAAGAATAGGAGAGAGAGATGAAATTATCCATTATTACGGTTAATCTAAACAATAAGGAGGGTCTTCGAAAGACTTTGAAGAGCGTCGTCTCACAATCATTCGGCGATTTCGAGTGGATCATAATAGACGGAGGATCCACAGATGGAAGTCGTGAGTTGATTGAACAGAATGCTGATCTTTTTTCATATTGGGTAAGTGAACCGGATAAGGGTATATATAATGCCATGAATAAGGGGATTAAAGCCTCCAATGGCGATTATCTTTTATTCCTTAATTCTGGTGACAGTTTGTGCGATGAATGTGTCATTGAGGATTTTCAAAAGCTTAGTCCTACCGAAGATATTATCTCTGGGAATATTATCGTGGATGATTCGATCTACAATGCCAGATTCTCTCCTGAGGAATCGGAATTGAGTTATCGTTTCATATGCGAGAGCACGATCCTTCATCCTTCATCTTTTATCAAAAAGGAGTTATTTCTCAAATATGGTGGCTATGACGAGTCTTTAAAAATCGTTTCCGACTGGAAGTTTTTCTTCGTCTGTTTGATTCAGTATTCTTGCTCTTATCGTAAGTGGGAGAGGTGTATTACGAGTTTTAATACTAATGGAATTAGCGAGAGCCCACAAGGGATGGCTCTTTTACAGGAAGAGCGAGAGCGAGTGAAGGCAGAGATACTTCCATATGTATATCGCTCTTTTATTGATCGGGAGAAGGAGATTTCTAGGCTAAAGGCTTCTTTGCAAATGTCTTTTTGGGATAAGATTAGAGGATTCTCTATTCGTATTATTCGGAAAGTATCCAGCATCGCATGCTTAGGATATTTGAAATTGAAAAGGGGATGTACAAGGAGGAGTTTACATGGTCTTGCGAAGGAAAGGGTTGTTGTCTCTATGACAAGTTGGAGAAAACGGATAGAGAATGTCCCGCTTGTTGTCGAGAGTATTCTTCATAATACTATTAAGCCGGATAGGATCGTTCTTAATCTCTCAGAAGAAGAATTCCCCGAGAAAGAGCGATCTTTGCCAAAATCCGTCACGAATCTGGTGGATAAAGGGGTTATTGAACTAATCTGGACCCCCGGGAACCTTAAAGCGTTCAAGAAAATCATCCCGACGATGAAGAAGTATCCTGATGCTATGATACTTGCCGTTGATGATGATTTTTACTATCCCGATGATTTTATTGAGACGTTCGTAGAGAAACATAGACAGTATCCTGATTCTCCCATCTCCGGTAATCCTTTCCTGGTGAACGGGGCTATTGGTCATGGTGGTTGTGCGAGCCTTGTCAAAGCCGACTATTATGGAAAGTACATCGATGAATTGATGGACGAAAAAGTGTTGGAATTGAAGATGGATGATATCTATTACGTGTTCTGCGCGGCTTTGAATGGCTATTACTACAAGTATGTCGGCAAGATGTACTATACCAATTTGAGGCCAATCCAAGGGTCTGATGGATTATCTGATATTGGAAGGGATGAAGCAAATGAGGCGATGAAACAGTATTTGGTCCAGAAGATCAAAGACAGATATCATATTGATATGAGGAAAATTCATAAGCCCTTTTTCACATTATGATACCCAAGATTATTCATTATTGCTGGTTTGGAAAAGGACCGATGCCAAAATCTCAGCGACAGTGTATCCGTGCATGGAAGAAACTCATGCCGGACTATCTGTTTATGCGCTGGGATGAGAACTCGTTTGATGTCAATGTTTGTGAATTCACGGCGGCAGCTTATCAAAAAAAGAAATACGCATACGTGGCAGATGTGGCGCGGTTGTTCGCCCTGTCAGAATTTGGAGGAATCTACTTGGATACAGATGTGGATGTTTTCAAACGATTTGATGATTTCTTGAAGTATGATTTCTTCACGGGGATTGAGATTTATGAAGATTTTTATACGGATCATATCGCTGACCAGTATCTGAATCCTGATGGAACAGCCATCGATCCGAGTAAAGATGTCCCCAAGTGCGAGGTCTTGACATCAACGTTAGGGAGTTCTAAAGGATGTGAGTTGATAGAAAAGCTGAAGGCATTCTATTTGGGTATCAAGGTCACGCCTGATATGGTGGAAAATTTCCGTAAGTATGTAAATTACGATAGGCTCGTCGCTCGTTTTCTCACGCAGTATGGGTTTAAGTATCGAGATGAGACTCAGTTGCTTGAAAACAATATGATTGTGTTCGGAACGGGCACTTTCGGTTACATGTGGTGCCCTAACCCGAAGTTCGAAGTTACTTTCCATCATAATGCGATGACTTGGGAAAGTGAGAGTTGGACGAAGCATAAGAGAAAAGAGGTTTTCTTTGACAAGTATGGCTTATTAGGTGCATACAAACTGTTCAAAAAGGTCAAGAACCGTCTTTTTCATAACATACAATAAAGATGATTCCCAAGATTATCCATTACTGCTGGTTCGGGAAAGGGCTGATGCCTCAGTCCCAGAAGAAATGCATCGAAGGGTGGAAGAAGTTGATGCCGGACTTTACTATCATGCGTTGGGACGAGTCTTCTTTTGACTTGGAGAAGTTTCCTCTGGCCAAATATGCTTGTGAGGTCAAGAAGTATGCACTGGCCTCGGATGTGTGCCGATATAATGTGTTGTGTGAATATGGAGGGATATATCTGGATACGGATGTGGAGGTTTATAAACGGTTCGATGAATTGTTGGATTGTAATTTCTTTACGGCCATAGAACTATATCAAGAGTTCAAGCAGGAAGGAATCGCTGAAAAGTATCTTAATCCGGATTATACTCCAAAGGATCCCACATTGGATGTCCCTCATTTTGAGGTTTTGACTTCAACCATGGCCTGCTGTCCAGGATTTGAAATGATTGTTAAGATCAGGGATTACTATAATTCGGTTGAAGCATCCCCGGAGCGGGCTCTACATTATCGTGAATGGGTAAACAATGATCGTCTTGTAGCTCGCTATTGCGCCGAGCGCGGATTTAAGTATAAGGATGAAACGCAACGCTTTGGCGACGACATGGTCGTATACGGGACTGGCCTTTTCGGTCACGCGTTCTGCGTAAATCCAAATTATAGTATTACCTATCATCACAATGCGACTACATGGGACAGTGATAGATGGTCACGACATCAGAAGAGGGCGTTCTTCTTTGATAAGATAGGACTGCTTCCTTTTTATAACTGGTTGAGAGAGCTGAAAAAGAAGTTCAAATAATGGACTCCGGCATCATAAAACAACGCGATAGGACTTTCGATGTCATGAAAGGCATCGGTATTCTGCTGGTGATCACAGCACACTTTTTCAGTTGGAATCACCCTATTCTCGGCAGGAGCATCACTTCCTTTCATATGCCGATGTTTTTTATCGTGGCCGGCTATTTCTCGAAAACCTTTTCGACATGGGAGGAGTTTGGACTGAGTATTAAGAAGTATGCAAAAAGGTTATTACCGGCGTTTGTCTTTACGCAGATTTTCATCATCTTGTGGGCCGTTTTGATGGAATTGACTAAAGGTGAAGGATGGAATCCGGTCATTCGGGAAACGCTGTCGCTTTTGTGGGCCGACCCTCATGGTTTGGATACTCCATGGGGGAAATTGACTATCGGTGTAATTTGGTTTTTGTTTGCGTTATTCGTTGCCAAGTGTATGTTGCTTGTTCTTTCTCGATTGAAAGGGTGGGCCATACCGATTTCCATACTCATGGCTATTGCCGCCCTTCTTCTGCATAGGGTATTCCCATATTCAATCTGGTGTATTTCCGTTGGGTTGACAGCCTTGCCGTTCTTGACAATCGGCTGGTGGGCAAGGACACACAAGATTCCTGTGTGGATTATTGTCGTTTGTATCATTTGTTGGGTATTGGCGGTAGTTTATTCCCATCTCGGAATGTATGATATGGATTGGGGATGCTATCCGCTGGACTTTCTGGGAGCGTGTGGAGGGACCTGCTGTCTTTATCTTGTCAGCCGGTTTATTAGCAGGCGCCTCATTCTATTTCCAAAAGTGCTAGCGATTCTGGGCATATGGTCCTTGGCGATTATGTGTTTTCATGACTTAGAAATGCATTGTCATTTAGGGAATCATGTTATGGCATTGTTTCCGTTTACGTTGCCCATATGGGGGAAGTATATATTTCGCTATCTCCTGACAATCGGTCTGGCTGCCATTGCGGTTAACACGCCTATCATACGAAAAGTGTTTGTGTAGAATGACACCATTGCTTTCCATATTGATGCCCGTCTATAAAACGGCACCATATCTCCCTGAGGCGATTGACAGTATACTTTCCCAATCGTTTACGGATTTTGAATTGATAGTTTTGGATGACTGCTCGCCCGATAATGCCGAGGAGATCCTTGACCGATATGATGATCCGCGGATTGTCAGATACCTTGGAGCCAGTAATCAAGGGTTATCGAATGTGCTGAATATCGGATGGGAAATGGCCAAAGGTAAGTTTATTGCCAGAATGGATAGCGATGATATCTCTATGCCTGAACGCCTCAAGACACAGGTGGATTATCTGGAGACGCATCCTGGTATTGATTTATGTTCTTGTGGAATGAAGTTGTTTGGTGCGAAAGACGATACCTGGATTCGCGAATCCAATCCTGAGAAAGTCAAGATTACGGC
>JAEEGL016221065.1_pt1 | contig 13263 bp, 10 predicted proteins | sample 9134231 | NCBI WGS metagenome assembly JAEEGL01 (sample SAMN16246548, study PRJNA631951) | gut metagenome | biome: gut microbiome; feature: rumen; material: fiber-attached | host: Bos | place: Iran: Karaj | collected 2018-10 | reverse complement strand
CTCTGAAACCTTGAATCCCTTATCAAGTCCCGAAAGAAAAAATTTTATCTGCTCCTGATAAACTATGTAAAGCCGAACAAGTATGAGAATTACTACAAATGTAATAAAAAAAACTATTATCAAAGCAACCTCAAGAATGAAAAAGCCTTTTTCTTTCTCCGAAATTCATTTTAAATGATATCAGCAATTTTTGCTAGAAAAACTCCTCTTAATTCTACAGCAGCCGGCTCCTGTCAAAATTATGTGATGAAAAAAATGAAGAAAGGCTTTCTTTCCAATCCGGAAGCTTTTCACCAAGAGCATTCATAATCTTGTCTTTGCACAAAACAGAATATGCCGGCCTTTTTGCAGGAGTCGGATATTCATCAGTCGTGCATTTATTTACGATGCAGTCTTTATTTGTGAGGATCCCCTTTTCAATTCCCTGTCTTTTTATTTCGCATGCGAATTCCCACCATGTTATCTCGCCCAAATCTGTAACATGATAAATTCCATACGGAATGGAACCTTTTTCTTTTGAAATCAGTGCAATGATTACTTTTGCAAGGTCTGCGCAAAAAGTCGGACTTCCCCTCTGGTCATCAACAACCTTTACACACTCACGGCTGTTCATGGCCTTGAGCATTGTATAGACAAAGTTCTTTCCATCCCATCCGTAAAGCCATGCCGTCCTAAGAATATAAAATTCATCAGTTTCTTTTTGAAGCGCGATTTCTCCATCAGCCTTTGTCTTTCCATAAACTCCGAGCGGAGAAATCGGTGTATCTTCCGTTATTGGAGAGGCCGCATTTCCGTCAAAAACATAGTCCGTTGAAATGTGAATGAAAATGGCTCCGATTTTTTTTGCAAGGCGCGCAATATTTGCAGGTCCAGTCTCATTAAGTTTTTTTGCCAGAACTTCATCAGACTCGGCCTTATCGACTGCAGTGTATGCGGCACAATTGATTATAGCAGAAATCTTTTTATCACGTGAAAAATCCTCAAGAGTCGAATAGCTTGTAATGTCAATTACGCTGTCAGTTCCCGTAAAATCAATTTTTGCCTTCTGAAGCTGCCTTGCGACCTCAGTTCCAAGCATTCCGTTGCATCCAATTAACCAAATCATCTATCTGCCTTGCTCTTTGTAGTTTTTTTCAATCCACTTTGTATATTCGCCGGAAAGAATATGATCCATCCATTCTTTGTGGGAAAGATACCATTTTATTGTCATGGCAAGCCCCTGCTCAAAAGTCATTTTTCTTTCCCAGCCTAATTCCCTTTTTATTTTTGAGCAGTCAATAGCGTAACGGGCATCATGTCCAGGACGGTCCTTTACGTGGACAATAGTTTTTTCGACATCAGAAGCGTTTTTGCCAACTTCTTTTGAAGTAAGCTCAATAACCTTATGCAAAAGCTCAATGTTCTGCCACTCGTTTTCGCCACCGATGTTATATTTTTCACCAGATTTTCCGCTTTTTACAATCTGCCAGACAGCACGGTTGTGATCCTCAACGTAAATCCAGTCACGAATATTTTTACCTTCGCCATATACCGGGAGATTTTTTCCATCACGGATATTTGCAATCATTAACGGAAGAAGTTTCTCCGGAAACTGATATGGGCCGTAGTTATTGGTACAGTTTGAAAGGGTGATTGGAAGTCCATAAGTGTGATAATAAGCCATTACAATATGATCCGAACTTGCCTTTGAAGATGAATATGGAGAGCGCGGATCGTAATTTGTAGTTTCGGTGAAATATCCTGAAGGACCAAGGGAGCCGTAAACCTCATCAGTTGAGATATGATGAAAAAGAACATCGTCCCTGATGTTGTCAAGGGAACAATTCCAATAGTTTCTTGCAACATCAAGTAAAGTATATGTTCCCATGACATTTGTCTTGATGAATGCCTCAGGACCAAGAATTGAGCGGTCAACATGACTTTCTGCAGCAAAGTGAACTACAGTATCAACGTCATATTGTCTGAAAATTCTTTCGATTTCGCTTCGATTGCAGATATCAACTTTTTCAAAGAAATATCTTTTTCCGCCAAACGTCTTTTCGACTTCAGCAAGATTTTCTGGATTTCCAGCATAAGTAAGGCAGTCAACATTAATTATGTTTCCAGTAAAACCTGAATCCATAAATTCAGCAGAGAGTGTTGCACTCTTTCCAAAAAGATAGTTGATGAAGTTTGAGCCGATGAATCCCGCTCCACCAGTTACCAATATATTTTTTAATTTACGCATAAATCACCTCAGTTATTCCTACAAATTTATAAAAAACATGTAATTTTTATTGGCAAACTCTTTCTTGATGAAAGCTTAGTCCACCCAATGACCATTCAAATCAAAATAAGCCGCATTCAAATCAAAAGCCGGATGCCTTGCATCTTTTTCACTCAAAAGAGGCTCAATGTCAGGAGCAACAGACTTCCAGTCAATCCCGATTGTAGGGTCGTTCCACATGAGTCCGCCTTCACCTTTAGGATCATAAAAATCAGTACATTTGTAGGCAAAAACAGCAGAATCACTCAACACATAAAAACCATGTGCAAAGCCTTCCGGAATATAAAACTGATTTTGTTTTTCTGAATCGAGTACAACTCCGTAATATTTTCCAAAAGTTAACGAGTCCTTCCTTAAATCAACGGCAACATCATAAACCTTTCCGCTTACGGCACGGACAAGTTTTCCCTGAGGATGCTTTGTCTGAAAATGAAGTCCTCTGAGTACACCTTTTGTTGATGAACTTTGGTTATCCTGCACGAATTTCATCGTGAGTCCAGCCTCATTAAAGTCCTTTTCACTGTAAACTTCAAAAAAATAGCCGCGCGCATCACCAAAGACTCTAGGCTGTATTTCGTAAAGTCCCTCAAAAGTTTTTCCGTCCAAACTCTTGCATTTTTTGAATTCAAAACTCATTCATCATTCCTTATTTTTCTGCAATATATTTTAAATAGCTTCCGTAGTCTGTCTTGTATGTTGAGGCAAGATTCAACAGCTCATCTTTTGAAATCCAGCCGTTTGCATATGAAATTTCTTCTATGCAGCTTACATACATTCCCTGACGTTTTTCAATTGTAGCAATAAAATTGCTTGCCTCAAGAAGTCCATCGTAGGTTCCGGTATCAAGCCATGCCATGCCACGTCCCAAAAGTTCTACAGAAAGAGTGCCTTTTTCAAGATATGCATTGTTTACGGCCGTGATTTCGATTTCACCACGCGCACTTGGCTTTACATTTTGTGCGATTTTAACGACTTCGTTATCATAAAAATAAAGGCCTGGAACTGCATAGTTTGACTTTGGCTTTAGAGGTTTTTCCTCAATTCCCAAGACTTTTCCTTCAGAATTGAATTCTACGACTCCATAGGCCGACGGATCTTTTACCATGTAGCCAAAAATAACGGCATCGCTTTTTTTTGACTCAATTTTTTGAACGGCATTTTTTAATGTCTGCGTAAAACTCTGCCCGTAAAATACATTGTCACCCAAGACAAGGGCAACATTGTCATCCTTTATAAAATCTTTTCCAACAATAAAGGCATCAGCAAGTCCGCGAGGCTTGTCCTGAACAGCATAAGAAAAATTCATTCCGAGCCACTTTCCATCTCCAAAAAGCTCCTTGAACAAAGAAATATCCCTCGGAGTTGAGATAATCAAAACTTCTCTGATTCCTGCGAGCATCAGGCAGCTTAAAGGATAATAAATCATCGGCTTATCATAAAGCGGAAGAATCTGCTTTGAAACAGCTTTTGTAATTGGATATAGACGGGTACCAGAACCGCCTGCAAGAATAATTCCCTTCATAAAAATCTCCAAAAAACCTTTCAGTGGAATTTATATAATAAATCCTTTTAGGATATGCTTCAAGTATACAGAACTTGCCAGTAAACTGACTGGACTTATAAATCATGAGGATAAATTTTAAGTCCTGAACTTTTTAAACAATTCACAGCTAATCACTCTCAAAGTCATGCCGTCATTAAAAAAACGTTTTTTGCTAAATATCAGCACTTCTCTATTCCAAAATTCATTCAAAAACTATATACTCACATGTATGGCAATTATTGAACTTAAAAATGTTAGCAAAATTTATCAGATGGATAAAGTTCAGGTTAAAGCTGTTGACAATGTTTCTTTTAAAATTGAAAAAGGAGAATTTGCAGCGATTTCAGGACCATCCGGCTCTGGAAAATCCACACTTCTGAACATGATAGGCCTTGTCGACCTTCCATCAGCAGGTTCGATTATTCTGGAAGGCAACGATGTTTACAAAGACATAAATTTAGAGAAGGCCCGCAACGTTCCATTAAAAATCGATTCAAAGTTAACAGAACTTCGCAGAAGCCACCTCGGTTTCATTTTTCAGACTTTCAACTTAATTCCTGTCCTCAATGTCTGGGAAAACATAGAGCTTCCCCTCAAACTTGGAAAATCAGTTGCAAGTGACTCAATGTCTCCTTCAGAAAAAAAAGAATGGATCTCTTACCTTCTTGAAACAGTAGGCCTTTCGGACTGGAAAAAACACAAGCCTTCAGAACTTTCTGGCGGTCAAAGACAGAGAGTTGCAATCGCACGTGCACTTGTAACAAAAGCCCCGGTCATTCTTGCAGATGAGCCTACCGCAAACCTTGACTCAAAAAACGGAGACCAGATCCTTGAGCTCATGAAAAAACTCAACCAGGAACTCAAGACAACTTTCGTTTTTTCAACACACGATGCAAAAATCGTCAACATGTCTGACCACGTAATAAAAATCCGGGACGGCGTAATCGTAGCTTAAAAAAAATGGTTTTGAGTCAAAATAACTCAAAACCATTTTTTTTACTATTTTCCTTTTTCTTAATAATAAGACTATCAGTAATCAAGCGTTACGGTAAAATATGCACCCAACGTGATTCTATGCGCATATGTAATGGTATGATTTCTTGAAACACCCAGGACATCTGTCGTAAAGGCAGGACAAGTAGAATATTCTGTCACCTTGCTTGAAGTATTCATATCGTAATACTCATACTTTGCACCAATATTGAGGTCACAGTGAGGGAAAATTCTTGAGATAATTACGGCAGGACTTATCGAGCCTACATTATTTGAAAAATCATGAATCCACTGCGCTCCAACCTTTATATTTCTGTCAGGACCGAGTTTTGCAAGGCCGGCATACATGGCAATTCTGTTCGTAAAACGATTTTTCCATGCATCAGTTGTAATTCTTCTACCCCATTCATCATGAGCATCAATTTCATATGCACGTCCATATTCAGTCGTATAAATCTCTTTCTCGTGTTTTGTAACATTAAGATTGTGAATGTTCTGATACTCAAGGTTTATTCCGACATATGGGTACTGCTCAGACCAAAGCTTATAAAAACCTACTGTAGAGACAACCTTGGAAAGAGACTCTACATTAGTTCCATGTGAAGTGAATATTTTTTTAAGTTTTTTATATTCAGCGACACGAGCAAGCGACTGTCCGTAAATGTCAAATCCTAAAATTGAAGTCTTGAATTCTGCACCCAAAATATGCTGTTTTGAATCATCAGTCTCTTCTTCTGTTGATGTTGTCGTCGTTACAGTTGCTGTAGTCGCCGTAGTTGAAGTTGATACACTCGTAGTTGTCGAAGCTGATTCAGAGGATGAAGAAGATGTTGAAGCCAATGTCTCGGCAAGAGTTTTTGTCAAATCAGTTGTAGAAGAATCTGAGGAAGTCGGAAAGCGCCGTCCAAAAATATTGAAGGAAAATCCCTTGTAGACAAACTCAAAGTTTCCAGCAATGGACATATTCTTGATTCCAGGAGAATCAGTCGAGGTATCATACATTACGACGCCTGTAAGGCTGTTGAGTCCGAAAGGAATGCGTACGATTCCTGAAATATTTTTTCTGCTGTCGTAAAGAATATTTGTGTAAAGTGCATCAGAGTCTGTATCACCAAATGTAGTGGAATCAGAAAACAGGCGGATGTTTCCCCAGACAGTTTTCTTTTTTCCTGCCGTTATGTAAATCTTATTAAAGACCAGATAATCAAAATACATCTCATACAGATACAGATACTGATTCTGATTGTCTTCCTTAGCCTCATCATCATCCGTAAGATTTGTTTTTAGGGAAATCTTGAGGTTGAGATACCTGTCAGGCCTTGCGGTAATATAAAAATAATTTGTAAGCGCAAAATAAAGCGTAGGATCCGTATCAGTCGTCTTGGTATGCGAAGTCAGGAGTTTTTGCTTCACATAATCCTCAAAATTATTTGTATCAAGCGTAAAGACTTCATTTTGAAGCTGCAATGTGGAATTATAGATTCCTATTGCCGGAAGCACTGTAGCTCCCGTTTCATAGTCATTAGAAGCAACCGGTGTACTCTCAATAAACACATCTTTTTTTACAAAAGCCGCGCCAAATGATGTAGACAGGCTTCCTGAAACTTCCACAGGCATGGACAGCGAGCCGATTTTTAAATCTGTCGCAGTCACTTTTTTTTCCTGCTCTATTACCACAGGCTCATCCACATCAGTCATTTCATTAAAAATATCATCAAAGGAATCATTTGATGAATCCACTGATGAATTCTGAACGCTCTCAGCGGCATCCGAAGAAAAATCCTGAGGGAACATAAAGGAAGAGCACAGAGCAACAGTTGCAGCCAGCAAAAAAAATCTTTTCATTGGAAAACCTTATTTTCCGCTCATAAGCTCAAGATACGGTTTTGTATATACGGTATCCTCAACTTTTTTAAGTGAAACATTTGAAATTGAGATAAGCGTTCTCTCGTACTCAGTTTTATTGTTTATCTGCTTTTTGCGAAGGTCATCCTGAATTATCATGCTGACAGGAATCATGTAGGCTTTTCCGTTTTCATTTACAGTCTGATATGATGGAATTGCAGATGTCCTGAGCTTTTGACCTGAAAGTGAATAATCTTCTTTTTTACGTGCAAGGCCGTCTTTTTTTGAGACCCAAAGATGAATTTCAGGATACTCAACATCCTTAACCTTTGCCTTGAGGATATAAAGGATACAATCATAAGATCCGAGCTTTACATCAGATGCAGACTGAATTGAATAATCCCTCATATAGTGCTGAGGTGCAAAATCAGAAGTATTTGCGTTCGTTCCCTGAAATTTGTCTTTTGGACTTGAGAACGTAAAGCGGTGATCTGCCGGATCAAAAAACCAGAGTCCGCTGTCGGTCTGGAGATAGCCCTTACCCTTATCTTTTGCAGGAGATGAGACAAGAATTGTCCAGCATGACTTACTGTCACGGCGGTAAATGGTTGCTGTCGTTCTTGACCTGCCTTCACCAGGTTTTTCCTGCACTACCTCATAGTTTCCTGTAAAGTCAGTCTCAAAAAAGGCGGTATTATTTTCTGCCTGCTCAAGGAGTGAATTGATATAAGCCAGGTTTTTAGAATCCTGAGCCTGTGCAAACAAATAAAATCCTGACAGCGACAAAAGAACGATTGAAAGTGCTGTTTTTTTAATACTCATAAAAAATCTCCATTTAATAAACGGCTTTTTCAGCCGTGAAAAAAAATTACTCTGTAACGGCAAGAGCCTGTACAGGCATTATCTTTATGGATTTCAATGTTGAATATAATACTGCAAACAAGGTTGCAATTACAACGGAAGAAATCACAGCGATACTCTTTATAACATCAACTGCCGGATTAAGGTTACCGTCCTCAAGGAAAATATCGAATGACGGAATAAACGAAAAATCAACGAGTGAAAGAACCGCACACAAAACCTGCGACAGTAAAAATCCTGCGATACATCCAAGAATCAGCAAAAACAAAGACTCAAAAAGCAGCGTAGCCGCTATTGAGGACTTTTTCATTCCAATTGCCATATAAATGCCGATTTCGTTAATGCGCTTCATTATAAGGACTCGATAAGTACTTCCAATGCCGACAATAATTATAAGGGTCAGTACGATTATGACAAAACTGATGATTGCATTCATCGCTTTTTCCATTGTCTTAACGTCCTTTAGATTTGCACTCAACGGAATGAGGGCGCATGTCGGCTCCGTAAACAGCGGTTGAAGCTTTATAAACCTGTCCTTATCAGTTACGACAGGGAACATCGTGTATTTTTTTGCAAGAAGCTTCTGATAGCGGAAGACTTCAAAAGTAGAAGGTTCTCTGTCCGGGAAATTAATGCAGATTCTGTTTGCAAAATTTTCGTTTCGGCCGTCAAGCTGCTTTAGATATGTAAAATCCATATAGGCCGTATACATTCCAAAGACGCTCGAATCCTTAAAAATACCCTTGACGATGATTTGTGCCGTATTTATGTATTTTTTTAACTCCGCATAAGTCGTAGTCATCATATCCATGGAAGAAGTATCGCCCATGAGCATAAATGTAAGCTCATCACCGACTCTTGCTCCCAAAGTTTTTGCCATCTGCTCTGATATTAAAACTCCGTTCTCACCTTTTGCAAAATCTGAAATTCCGCCATCAACAAAGTTAAATCTGGAGAACAAATCATATTCTTTCTGGAAATCGATTCCCTTTATTGTCTGAAAAAATCCTTCCGTACCTTCATAATAAACAGATGTACGACGCGCATCATAATCAAAACGGCTTGAGATGACTGCATCTTTTGCAAAAATATGGCGGAATTCTTCTTCGTACTGCTCATAATCAGTAATTGAAAGATCCTTCTCAAAGCTTCGCATGAAGACAAGGTCTCCACCGTAATAAATCTTTGCCTTTGTATTGAGGGACTTTATCATGCCAGTTGCGATATAAATGGAAGAAAGCGAAATAATCATGCCGACCATACAGACCAAAAACAGCGAGAAATACTGCCTTTTTCTGTAGAAGAGCGAACGAAATCCAAGCGTAATCTGATACATTATTTTGCCCCCTGCATAGCCTGAACCGGATTGACACTCAACGCATTCAATACCGGATAAATCCATGCAATCAATCCGAGAATAATCGACAACAAGAATGAAGTTGCAAGGTTCTTAACAGTCAAAGTCGTGACAAGAGCACCGTTTCCGAACAGCTGCTGAAGGAATGAGTTACTGAAATGTATATGCAGCAATGTAATGAGTCCGGAACTAAAAATACCAAGGATGCATCCTATAATGCCGGCACAGACAGTCATCATGAGTGTCTCAACCATGCATTCAAAAGATATATATCGCTTGTTTGCACCAATTGCCCGCATCGTTCCGATTTCGCGGATTCGATCCAAAACGTTTATGACGAGTGTATTATTGATTACAATGAATCCGGCAATCAAAATAACGATGATTCCGATGTTAAGGATGACCCGCAGGAGATACAAATAGAAGGCTGTATTTCCTGCCGAGCTGCGCCAGTTTACGGCTTCTGCCTGCCAGCCATTCTCAGCGAAAGATGCATTGAGGTCATTGATTACACGCTTTGAATCTTTTGAGTCTTTGAGATGACAGACTATGAAATTCCATGTCGAACTTGAGAGGTATGAATCCTCAATTTTTTTAAGCTCATCTTCGTCGATTTTCTCTTCTTCCGTGATAACCGCAGTTGAAGAGTCCGAGCTTTCCGCAAAAAGGCTGTCCAAATCAGAGTCAAAGAAATCTTCTTTTTCTTCTGAAAGCTGAATCTCTGATGCTGACGCATATTCCGTTATATCAAACAAAGAGCGCATGAGCTCAGGATTGATGAGCGCGATTTTTTCCAACACAGGATTATCAGCGGAATATTCGTAAATTGCAGTCAAAGGTGCGCTTCTCGCCCGTGCTGAAAGGCCTACCGTATATGCAAAATAGACAAGGTCGCCGACAGAAAATCCGAGCTGTTTGGCGGCACGGCTGGTGAGCATAATTCCCTTCTCGCCTTCTTTCCACGGTTCACCTTCAATAATCTTTATAGACGGCATAGCCTTGCAGTATGAATCTGCATTTATGCCGAAAGCAAAACATGCCCGCTGCTTCAGCAAGTCATTCATTACGAGACACATACCCGTAAGCTGAGGCTGAATGTCACTTATTTCTGGAGTGGACTCAAGAACAGCCCTGATTTCATCATAGTTTGGAAGAATCGGGACATCAGTCTTATTGACAGTTATCGGAGACTCATCACCAAAAAGGCTTAGCGGAGTGTCACACTTTGGGCGAATCATTATGTCGCCTGTAAAACTGTCGATGTAAGTCTCCCTGACACCGCGTTCCGTACTGTCGAAAATCGCATTTGTTACAACAAGCATTGCAACAGCAAACGCGATGAAGAGAATTATTACAAAAGAACTCTTTTTTGAGATTATATTCTTAAAAGCAAGATAAAAAAGCATATTTCAGACTATATAATAAAGTAATTAAATTTTCAATTAAGTTAAATGTGAAGTTAAGAGCTTACACATTCACGTCAGTTTTCTCCGCACAAAACGACTATACTACGAAAAAATCAATTATTTTCGTATGAAGCTTTTCCTTCATCAAAGCGAATTTTAAAATCGCAGCTTTCCAAGGTGGTAAGGCGATGAGCTATTGCAATTATCGTTATTGATCCCTTGAGGTTTAAGATTGTCTTTGTAATCTGCTTTTCAGTCTCATTATCAAGGGCTGAAGTCGCCTCGTCCAAGACAAGAACCGTCGGATCCTGATACAGGGCACGCGCAATTCCGATTCTCTGTTTCTGTCCACCGGAAAGTTTTGCCCCCATATCACCTATTTCTGTATTTTCTTTTTTAGAAAGAGTCTGTACAAAGTCATACAGCTCGGCCATTTTCAGGACTTTCTGAATTTTCTCATTATTTACTGACTCTGGCGGCATTCCATAGGCAATATTATCCTTTATAGAGCCGTCAATAAGATAGATGCTCTGAGGAACATACGCAACATTATTGAGCCAGCCTGATATGTTTTGATGAATGTCCTTTCCATCAACAAGGATTTTTCCGCTTGCAGGAGGAAGCAGTCCCAAAAGCAGGTCAACAAATGTTGTTTTTCCGGCTCCACTTGGTCCAACGACACCTACGAATGCACCTTTTGGAATTTTAAAAGAAACGCCGTCCAAAACTTTCTTTTCCTTTGACGGATAGCTGAAAGTCAGATTTTCAACGGAGATTTCGTTATTGAAGATAAGTTTTTCATCAGTCTTTTTTATGACGTTTCTCTCATCAAGATCCTTGAGGACTTTTACAGCCATGAGGTCATCGAACATCTCATTAAAGAGCGGCATCTTGAATTTATTTTGGTTCATGAGTCCGATAATCTGATTCAAACATGGCATGAGTCGCATGGCCGCAAGTGCAAGCACGCCTAAAGTCGGAATAATGGTGCTTGGATCGGTGTGCATCATCATTTTTATGGCAATTAAGAGGAGGATTCCGCCGACAGTGACGAGTTCTATAACTCCCTTAGGAATTCTGTTTGCGAAAAGGAATTTTTTCATGCTGTCAGCGTAGTCAGTGTATGTCGCATTAAATTCGTTCATGAAATAATCTTCACACTGCATGACTTTCGTTTCTTTTACAGAGCGGAACCCCTGATTAAGCCATTTGCCTGTCAAAGTCAGGCACTCTGTCTGAATCTGACCGAGCCTTGCAATTCTCTTCCTAAAATAATTGAGTATGGACAAAACGAGCGGCCCCATGACAAAAGCAACAACAATTGCCATAAACCAGTCCATAAAAAGCAAAAATCCCCAGATTACCATTATCGTGATAACATTCGTTATAATCGAAAGAGTATTGATGAGGATGTCTGAAAAGACAATTACGCCACCGGTACTAATGTTTCTTGAAGTCTCTGCAATATTGGTATCAAGATGATAAAGATATGGCTTTCGGATGTAATAAGAATAAAGCCGCTTTGTATAGTCTTTTTGATTATTCAGGGAGAAAAAAATCTGAATTCTCGCCTGCAGAAGGACAATAGCATTCTTTATGATATAAAAAACTATAAGTGCAATGGCACATGAAAAAATAAGCTGCCTGTGTGTCGTTATTCCAAAAAAAGCTACGAATCTGGCAACCCTGTGATGCACATTTAAAAATTCCGGCTCACTGATAATATTGATGAGCGGATACAAAAGTCCGACACCCAAAGCTTCCAAAATTGCGACAAGGCACATCAATGCAATGAGGCAAGCTGCAAAACGCATCTGCTTCGGGGTAAGGATTTTAAATATTTTAAAAAATGATTTCATAGTCCTATTTTTCCGTTTTTTTGTTCCTGCCAAAAACTCTAGTCCGGGCAAGATTTTTAAGATTGATTGTAATTATATTCTATATTTTTAATTAAAAGTAGAAACAGCGTCATAGATTGTTATGACAATGGACAATTATATTTTCTTTAGGATAAAAACTCAATATGCAATAAAAAAAAGAAGACCGGCTGATTTTTAAGGATGCACTCCCCTTTAGCCAAATCTTCTTTTTTAAGAAATCATTAAATCCTCAAGGCCGTGTAAAATCAGCCTATTACGGCGCGGACAGAAACTTCTTTTGCACCAGAGTGCGGCGTTACAACAAAGCCAGAGACAGATGCGTTTCCATCACAGGAAAGCGTTACTTTTCCATCGTTTTTGTTATTCTCAACAGTAATCGTGTATTTTACACCACGGAAAACTCTGGTCATAACAGCTTTCTTTACGTGAGATGGCAGGCGAGGCTCGATATAAAGTCCCTTGTAATCAGGCCTCAAGCCACAAATATAACGAGAGAGCGCAACCATATTCCATGCGGCTGTACCTGTCAGCCAGCTGTTCTTAGCCTGACCAAAATTCTTCGCCTCAATTCCAGCAATCATCTGTGAATAAACGTAAGGTTCAGTCCTGTGGATTTCACTGAATTCTTCAACGTAACTCGGAGCAATCTTCTTGTAATGCTCAAACGCATCCTGAGGCCGTCCGTTTACAACTTCACCGATGATTACCCACGGATTGTTGTGGCAGAATATACCTCCATTTTCCTTGTATCCAGGCGGATAAGAAGAAACCTCACCAAGCTCAACATGATAATCTTTATAGGAAGGAGACAGAATCACTATTCCATATTTTGTATCCAGATATTTCTTAACGCTGTCCAATGATTTTTCCGGCAGGCCTTTATCACTTCCGATTCTTGCCATCGTTCCAAAGCCCTGAGTCTCAATAAAGATTTTTCCATCCTCACAGTCTTTTGAACCGATTTTGTTTCCGCCATCATCATATGCACGAAGATACCACTCACCATCCCAACCGGTAGTACAAATCTGCTCCTCCATCTTTTTAGATTCGCTTTCTGCAAATCTTGCCTCGTCCTCATCACCAATCAACCGGCACATAGCCGCGTAATCAGG
>JAEEGL016036404.1_pt1 | contig 13263 bp, 11 predicted proteins | sample 9134231 | NCBI WGS metagenome assembly JAEEGL01 (sample SAMN16246548, study PRJNA631951) | gut metagenome | biome: gut microbiome; feature: rumen; material: fiber-attached | host: Bos | place: Iran: Karaj | collected 2018-10 | reverse complement strand
GATGATATGAACGCAATTTTAGAAATTCATCCTGGCGCAGGTGGCACAGAAGCGCACGACTGGGCGGATATGCTTTATCGTATGTACGTTTTATATGCTGAAAAACACAGATTTAAAATGAGTTTGATTTATTTAGAACCAGGTGAAGAAGCTGGTATTAAATCAGTGACATTAAAGATATCTGGTAAATTCGCTTATGGCTTACTAAAGAGCGAAAAAGGTGTTCATCGTTTAGTGAGAATATCTCCATTTGATGCGAACAAAAGAAGACATACATCATTTGCCTCTGTTAATGTCATTCCGGAATTTAAAGAAAACTCCATTGATATTCAAATTAATGAGTCAGATATAAAGGTTGATACATATCGCAGCGGTGGCGCAGGTGGACAAAATGTCAACAAAGTTGAAACCGCAGTGAGAATTACTCATTTACCTACAGGTATCGTGGTTTCTTGCCAAGTCGAAAGAAGCCAATTAATGAATAAAGAAATCGCCATGAATATGCTTAAAGGCAAACTATATTTAATTGAGTTAGAAAAGCGCGAAAAGAAGCTTAATGACATCATTGGTGAGAAGAAAGATATTGAATGGGGCAGTCAAATTAGATCTTATGTGTTCTGCCCATATACTTTGGTAAAAGACAATCGCACTGGATATGAAGAATTTGCTGTTCAAAACGTGATGAACGGTGACATTGAAGGATTTATATACGCTTATTTAAGAGAGGAGGCCAAAAAGAATGCCCAAAACTAGAAAAGAGTGGTTTACACTTATTAGCAAAATATTAATTGTTATACTAGGAACATTCTTGGTTGCCTTTGGCAATGTCGCCTTTTTAGTGCCTCTTGATATCAACGCTGGTGGATTAAATGGTATTGCCATTATCGGCCGTTTCTTTGCTTCTGAAGCCCATAAAGTTTTAGTGTATAACTTGATTGTTGATATTTCCGCGGTCATCCTTTGGCTCGTGGGATTAATCTTTATTGGTAAAGAATTTGCTTTAAAAACATTAGTTGCAACAATTTCTTTCCCTGCTGCTAACTGGCTTTTTACTGCGTGTCCAGGTGTATCAGACGCCCTAAATAAGTTAGGTGAAATCATTGCCACTGCCGGCACAGTCGATAATGTGCCAACCGCTGGTAACTTCTTATTGGCTGGTATTTTTGGCGGTGTTTTTGTGGGTGCTGGTGTGGCTGTTACATTTGTTGGTGGTGGGTCAACTGGCGGTGTTGATGTTTTGACATTTATGTTAGAAAAATATGCCAGAATCAAAGCATCAATTTCCTCTTTCTTGATTGATGGAACAATTGTTACTGTTGGTTTAGTTGTTTTGTTAATTCAAGATGTCACAACATTATTACCTTGTTTATCTGGTATTGTTTCCGCCTTTATGAGCGCAATTATTATTGAAGTTATTTATATTGGCTCACAAACCAGTTATCAAGTTGATATTATCTCCGATAAATGGGAAGAAATATCTAAATATGTGCAAACTGAATTAGAACGCGGCACAACAATCATTCCTGCTAGAGGTGGATTCAGCGGTGATGAACGCGTGATTTTGCGTATTGTTTTTAGTAAACGAGAATACAACCAAATTAGATCTCACATCGCTAAGATTGATCCGAAAGCGTTTGTGACCTATACAAGAACTAATGCAGTGTTTGGCGAAGGTTTTAAAGAACATGTCGCTACAAATATGCTGACCAAAAAAGACAAAAAGGACAAAGATGGAAAATAATGAACATCGTTTTCAAATAGTTTCTCCATTTAAACCAACAGGAGATCAACCAACAGCGATTAAACAGTTGGTAGAAGGAGTGGAAGCTGGAAAGAAATTCCAAGTTCTTTTAGGTGCGACAGGCACTGGTAAGACATTTACTATGGCCAATATTATTGAACGTGTTCAAAAACCAACACTAGTGTTGGTTCATAACAAGACCTTAGCTGGCCAATTATATTCTGAATTTCAAGAACTATTCCCCAATAATCGTGTTGAGTACTTTGTTTCAAACTTTGATTTTTATCAACCAGAAGCTTACATTCCTAAAAGCGATACTTACATTGATAAGAACGCAGTGATGAATGAAGAAATAGAGATGATGAGAACTAGTGCGATTAATTCCGTATTAGAAAGAAGAGACACAATTATTGTTGCGTCAGTGGCTTCTATTTATGGATTAACCGATCCAGATGAATATCGAAATTTAGTTTTCAATATTCGTGTGGGTGAAGAAATCAATCGTCAGGAATTATTTAAGAAATTAGTGGATGCCCAATATAAGAGAAATAATATGGATCCCGCTCCAGGTAGTTTTAGGGTTCGTGGTGATATTATTGAAATCATTCCTGCCAATATGGATAACAATTGTGTCATTAGAATTGATACATTTGGAGATGAGATAGAAAAGATAAGTCAGATTGACCTACTTTCTGGTGAAGTCAAGCACACTTATCACACCTATCCAATCTTCCCAGCATATGATCACGCATCCACAAGAGAAAGAATTGCAGAAGCGTGCAAAACAATTAAAGAAGAACTAAAAGAAAGACTTGCGTTTTTCAGGTCTGAAGGCAAGCTTTTGGAGGCTGAAAGATTGGAACTTAGAACCAATCAAGATATGGAAAGCATGCAAGAGTTTGGTATGTGCCCAGGAATTGAGAATTATTCCCGTCATATCGACAAGAGAAAACCGGGAGAAAGACCCTGGTGCCTTATTGATTATTTCCCAAAAGATTTCTTGCTCTTTGTTGATGAATCCCATGTCACTTTTCCTCAATTAAGGGGTATGTACAATGGTGACAGATCTCGTAAAGAAACCCTCGTGGAATACGGATTTCGTTTGCCTTCCGCGCTAGATAATCGCCCTTTGAACTTTGCCGAATTTGAGAATTTGATGCCGCAAGTTATATGTACCAGTGCAACTCCAGGAGATTATGAGTATGCCACAACAGACGCTCCAATTGCGGAACAAATCATCCGTCCAACCGGTCTATTAGATCCACGCATTGAAGTGAGACCGACAATGGGTCAAATTGATGATATTTTACAAGAGATTAAGAAGAGAAATGAACGTGGTGAAAGAACACTTATTGTGACCTTAACTATCCGTATGGCTGAAGACCTCACAACATTCCTAAAAGAAAGAGGAATTAAAGTTGTCTATTTACATCATGAAACCAAGACATTAGAGCGTTCAGAAATTATTTATCAACTCAGAAAAGGCAAATATGACGTGCTGGTTGGAATTAACCTATTACGTGAAGGTTTAGATATTCCAGAAGTGTCGTTAATTTGTATATTGGATGCTGATAAAGAAGGCTTCCTTAGAAGTACTAGATCACTCATCCAAGTTTGTGGTCGTGCCGCAAGAAATGCTAACGGCATGGTTATTATGTATGCCGATACAATTACTGATTCAATGAAGAACGCTATCGATGAGACAATGCGTAGAAGAAATATTCAAAATCAATACAACCTTGATAACGGAATTATTCCAACAACAGTCATGAAGGAGATTAGACCTCCAATTAGAAATACTGATGATGAAATTTCCGATATTATCAAAGCCACAAAGAAAGCATCGCGTAGTGAACTTCAAAAACAGATTAAAGATTTGGAAAAACAAATGCGTCAAGCTGCTAAAGAATTTGATTTTGAACGAGCAGCGGAACTCAGAGATATTATTTTTGAGATGAAGGCAGAATTATAACGAATTGAATTCGTTGTTGAATTATTGTTTTGTTTTGTATAACATTATTAAGCGAATTGAAGAAAGGAGAAAGAACACATGTTAAATTGGTACGACTGGATTTTTATGGGTGTTGGTATCGTCATTATTATCCTTTGCTTATTGCAAGGTGGTAAATCAGAAGGTGCTTCCGGCGCTATTACTGGTGGTGGACTTAACGTGTTCGTCAAAACCAAAGAAAGAGGTGCTGAAAAAGTTGTTTCCATCCTCACATTGATTATGGCTATCATCTTCTTCATCATCGCGATTGTTATTCAAGTGACAAATGGTTCCGGTGCTTCCGCTCCTGTAGAAACACATAGCGAAATTGCCGTTCTCGGTTTGTTCTAATAACATTTAATTAAATTAAAACGCTTCAATTACGAAGCGTTTTTTATTTCTTATTTCTTAGTTTTTATAGCGGTGAAGACCAGGAACAGAACTCCCACAACTAATATTCCAACACCAAGGATTATATAGGCAGCTTGGATTAAGTCTCCGACAAAAACGATTCCAAGAATACCGGCAACAATAGATGCAATAGCAACGACGAATAATAATACAATTAATGCGGCTTTTTCTTTGAAAACAATTAATGAAATAGCTTTCGCTAATGTAATAGCACCGAACACTAATGCAAAGATAGAAATTGTGTAGACAAGTAGTTGATCGTTAAATGAATCATTTAATCCGAAATATTGGACTAAAAGAATAATACCTGCCGCTAAACCTATAGCACCAAATAATAGTGTGGTCGTGAATCCTTTATGGGATTCAGATAAAAGCGCAATTAATAAGAAGACTAATCCAACAACCATTGCTGAGATTGCCATTACTATTGTAATTGCGGTTTTAACAGCGCCAGAGCCAACGCTGGCAAGAATAATAACTAATACACCTAAGGCGATGATAAATGAGCCGATGACGTATTTTAACCATTTATATTTTTCAAATAGAGAATTCATAACATTTACCTCGGGGTTATTATAAAATAAAATCACTATATAGCAAGGAGGTATGTGCTATGGAAGAAAAATTATTAAGAGATTATGCGAGACTTATCGCGCAAACTGGTGGTCATGTTGTTAAAGGTGACGAAGTGTGGATTGAAGCAGAACTTGATCAACCAGAATTTATCTACATGTTAGTGGAAGAGTGTTACAAATGTGGTGCGAAAAACGTAGAAGTGAGATGGAGTTATGATCCTCTTGCCAAACTACATTACAAATATATGACTTTAGGAAACCTTTCTAAATTGAGTCCATACTCTTTAGCAAGATTCAAATATTTCGCCAAAAAATTACCAACTAGAATTTATGTTCTTTCCGAAGATCCAGATGGTTTAAAAGGCGTCAACCAAACAAAGATGGCAAAGAGCAGAGCTAAGATTTATCCAAAAATCAAAAAATTCCGCGATGCCGCAGATGGAAAATATAAATGGTGTATAGCGGGTGTTCCTGGTAAAGCATGGGCCAAAAAAGTATTCCCAGATTTACCTGAAGAAGAAGCGATGGAAAAACTATGGGAGGCTATTTTAAAAACTTCACGTGTTGATGGTAATGACCCGGTAGAGAATTGGAATAAACATAACGCTTTCTTGGTGGAAAAGAGAAAACAACTCAAAGAGTTGAATTTAAGAAAATTGTATTACAAATCCAGCAATGGAACTGATTTTGAAGTCGATTTGATTCCTGATATTTCTTGGGGTGCTGGTATTGAAGAAGCGCCAAACAAAGGTTCGTTCAATCCTAACATTCCATCAGAAGAAGTTTTTACTAGTCCAATGGCGGGACATTGTGAAGGCACATTAGTGGCATCCAAACCATTAAGTTATAATGGTGAACTCATCGAAGACTTCTCAATCACATTTAAGAACGGTAAAGTTAGTGAAGTTCGCGCTCGGAAAAACCAAAAGTTATTAGAACACATGGTTAATATGGATGAAGGAGCTTCAATGTTAGGCGAAGTGGCACTTGTACCATATACATCCCCAATCAACCAAAGCGGTATCTTGTTCTTCAACACTTTATATGATGAAAATGCTGCCTGTCACGTTGCTTTAGGAGCTGGATTTAAAGAATTGCTCGATGTCAATCTATCTACCGAAGAAGCAAAAGCGAAAGGTATTAATGATTCCATGATCCATGTTGACTTCATGGTTGGCACCAAAGATTTAGATATCGTTGGTGTTGATGAAAAAGGACAAAAACACCAGATATTTAAAGATGGTGAATGGGCATTCTAATCACTATTAAAAATATAAGAGCACCAAAATCGAATTGGTGCTTTTTTCATGCAAAAATCTTTTTATTAATAAAATGAATTTTTGGCACTTTTGCAGGGTTTTTCGGTCAAAAAATACGCTATTAATAGCGGGAAACACACATAACAAAAGTAAAAAAATCAGTTCTATAATGAAGTAAAAATGGGGGTGTGTTTATGGACGCGAACGTAAGAGATCCAAATATGAAAAGAATTGATTGCAAAGAACTAGCTGATGCGTTTATTGCTGAACAAATTAAAGCTATTAAAGAAGAAGTCGCAGACAAGAAGGTGTTGTTAGCGCTTTCTGGAGGTGTTGATTCCTCGGTAGTGGCTGCTCTTCTTATTAAAGCTATTGGCCCAAATCTTATTTGTGTCCATGTTAACCACGGTTTATTAAGAAAAGGTGAATCCGAGCAAGTTATTAAAGTTTTTAAAAATGAATTAGGTGCCAACCTCATTTATGTTGATGCTGTTGATAGATTTTTAGATGCTTTAGCAGGTGTTGAAGATCCAGAAGAAAAGAGAAAAATCATTGGTAAAATCTTTATTGATGTTTTTGCGGAAGAAGCTAATAAGCTTCAGGGCATCGAATTCCTCGGACAAGGTACAATTTACCCCGATATTTTAGAAAGCAAAGGTATCAAGGCACACCACAATGTTGGTGGATTACCAAAAGAACTCAATTTCAAATTAATCGAACCAGTCAAATTACTATATAAAGATGAAGTCAGAGTGGTTGGTGAAGCCTTGGGCTTACCTCACAGCATGGTCTATCGTCAACCATTCCCAGGACCCGGATTAGGCGTCAGATGTCCAGGTGCTATCACGAGAGATAGATTAGAGGTTGTAAGAGAAAGCGACGCTATCTTAAGAGAAGAATTTGCTTTAGCAAAACTTGAAGGAAAGGTTTGGCAATACTTCACTGTTGTCCCTCCATTTAGATCTACCGGTATTAAAGATAATAAGAGAACGTTTGATTATATGGTGGTTATTAGAGCTATCAATTCAGTTGATGCTGTAACTGCCAGTGTGGAAGAAATCCCCTATCCATTACTTTTCAAAATCAGAGATAGAATTCTTAATGAAGTTCCAAATGTGAACCGTGTCTTATTTGATATTTCACCAAAACCAATCGCGACAATTGAATGGGAGTAAAAATATGAAATGCATTGAAGAGAAAATTCTTAAAGATGGATATGTTTTAAATAACGACATCATTAAAGTTGATAGTTTTCTAAACCATCAAGTCGATCCAAAAGTTATTGATGCTTATGCTCAAGAAGTAAAAAGAGAATTCGCCGACAAACAAATTGATATCATCTTAACGATTGAAACTAGTGGTATTGCTGTGGCATACGCTGTTGCTCAAGTCTTCAACGTGCCTCTCGTGTTTGCGAAAAAGACCACATCTCTTACTACAGTCGATGAATACTACCATGCCGCTATTAAATCATTCACTAGAAATGCCGTTGCCGATGTCATCGTATCAAAGAAATTTATCAAAAAAGGCATGAATGTCTTAATCGCTGATGACTTCTTGGCGGAAGGCAATGCTGCATTAGGTTTAACAAAGATTTGCACTGAAGCTGGCGCTAATGTTATCGGTGTTACAGCAGTCATAGAAAAAATCTTCCAAGGCGGAAGATCTAAACTTGAAGCAATGGGTATCAAGGTTGTTGCGGGAGCTTCTATCAAAGCCTTTGAAAACAACAAACCGGTATTCTAATTATTCGCCTTCAAACTTCACAAGCGAGTAGACTGGTATGTCTGCCGCTTTTTTAATTGTCTGAATTCCATTTAACGCAGGAAGTTCCACATAAAATATCGCTAAGACTGGTGTGGCTTTTGCCATCTTGACGAGTTCAATCATCGCTGCGGCACTGCCACCGGTGGCAAGTAAATCATCGAGTATAATAACTCGGTCATTTTCTTTGATAGCATCTTGAGAAATAATCAGTGTATTACTTCCATATTCTAAGGTGTAGTTATATTCAAATCCAGGACGTGGAAGTTTGCCTGGTTTTCTGGCGGTAATCACGCCTTTATGAAGCTTATATCCGAGAGCGGCTCCAAACAAAAACCCACGAGCGTCAGCACAAATGATTTTATCAAAATCATATTGAGAGACAATCTCGGAAAAAGCATCAATGGATTCTTTAAATGCGTCGGGGTTTTCTAAAGTTGGTGTAATATCTCTAAAAAGAATGCCTTCTTTTGGAAAATTTGGAATTGTTGCGATGTAATCTTGAAAATATTTTTCGTCTTTCATATTTGCCTGCTCCCATATTCAATTATTCTACAAAATACATCACAAAAAAAGACAAACTAATACTTTACTTGGGCGCAGATATTAACCATAATTATAGTGTCGATAGAGATGTCGACATTCGTATAATTCCCTAATTGGTGGGCAGTCTCTACACCAGACCGTATAATCTGGTACTACGAATCATTTTTTGTTTTTTAAGCCATGTTTTTTACATAGTTTACAAGGCGAAAAATCATGTAGAAGAGACTCCATGATTAAATGGAGTTTTTTGTTTTATTGAAGGAGGTAAAAAATGAACAAAATACGAAATTTATTACTTCTCGCTGCCAGTGCGTTGGCCATGACAGCAATGACAGGCTGTGCTAAAAAAGCTGATGCCTCAAAACTAAAGGTTGGTTTAATTTTATTACACCCAGCTGCCTCTAGTACTTATGACAAAAACTTTAGAGAGGCCTTTGAAGCCGCTCAAAAGAAACTCGGTTTCCAAGCCGTTGTTAAAGAAAACATCGATGAAGGCGATCCATGCCAAGTTGCCGCTGAAGAAATGGCGGAACAAGGCTGCGATATCGTTATCGCCGATTCCTTCGGTCACGAAGACTACATGATTGAAGCCGCTAAAAAACATCCAAACACCATGTTCTGCCATGCTACAGGTGTTAAAGCTGCCTCTGTTAATCTTCCAAATTTCTACAATGCCTTTGCTTCCATCTATGAAGGTAGATATTTAGCTGGCGTTACCGCTGGTTTAAAATTACAAGAAATGTATGGTGGTACAGATGGTGTTGTTTCCGATGTAAACGCTAAAGTCGGTTACGTTGGTGCATTCCCATACGCTGAAGTCGTTTCCGGTTACACATCTTGGTTCTTAGGCGTTAGAAGCATTGTTCCAAACGCCACAATGGAAGTTGCATATACCAATTCTTGGTATCATGAAGCAAAAGAAAAGACCGCTGCTGAATTATTAATTGGCAGAGGTGCAACACTTATTTCTCAACACGCCGATAGCTACGGTGCGCCAAACGCTTGTGAAGAACACAATATTCCAAACGTTTCTTATAACGGCAGCACAGCAGATCAATGTCCAAATACTTTCTTGGTTTCTTCTAAAATTAACTGGCAACCATACTATGAACACGTCATCGATTGCCGTTTAAATAATAAAGAACTCGAAAAAGACTATGTCGGAACAATTGAAACTGGTTCCGTCCAAATTACTGAATTCAGTAAGAACTGCGCTGCTGGTACGGCTGAAAAAGTCAATGCTGTTAAACAAGAATTATTAAACGGCACAAGACACATTTTCGATACTTCTACATTCACCGTTGGTGGTGCAGCTCCAAGCGAAACAAATTGCGCTCCTGACAAAACCTATACATTTAACTATCCAGAAGGAACACTCTTCCTTAAAGATGGTTACTATCACGAATCCTTCTATAGAAGCGCTCCATCATTCGACGTCAGAATCGATGGCATTACCGAATTATAATTAATTTATGGGGGTAGGTTTCCTGCCCCCTTTTTTCTTTAAAAATGAATCAAGAAAAAGCTATAGAATTACAAGGCATCACCAAAACTTTTGGTGAAGTTGTCGCTAATAACAATGTCAGTCTCGAACTATATAAGGGCGAGATTCTTTCTATATTAGGAGAGAATGGTTCTGGTAAGACTAGCGCGATGAATGTTATCGCCGGTATTTATACTCCTGAACAAGGACATATTTTTATTAACGGCAAAGAAGTAATTCTAAGATCACCTCGTGATTCACTTAGCCATGGTGTTGGTATGGTTCATCAACACTTCAAATTAGTGGATGTTTTTACTGCTGCGGAAAATATTGTTCTTGGCTTAACCAAGGATGATAACATCCGTTATGCGGAAAGAAATGGCATTGAAATCAAAGACGAAAAGGGCCGCATCAAACCATTCACCCTTAAAGAAACCATCAAACATATCAAAGATATGTGTGATAAATATGGCTTTGAATTAGATTTAAATAAAAAAGTTTATAACATGAGTGTTTCAGAAAAACAAACACTCGAAATTATCAAAGTTTTATATCGTGGTGTTGATATCCTCATCTTGGATGAACCAACAGCGGTTTTAACTCCACAAGAGATTAGAAAATTGTTTGCCATTGTCAAAAACATGAAAGAAGATGGAAAATCCATCGTCATCATTACCCATAAACTTAATGAAGTTATGGAAATCAGTGATCGTGTGGCCATCTTTAGAAAAGGTGAACATATCGCGACAGTCAATACCAAAGACACTAACGAGAAAAAGCTCACCGAAATGATGATGGGAGCCAAAGTTGATTTAGAAATACATCGTTCTGAACCAAAAGATGTTGCTGATCGTCTATTTGTGAAAAATATCAACGTCAAAAACAACGACGGAAGACTCGCAGTTAAAAATGCCAGTTTTGTGATAAAAAGTGGAGAAATACTGGGAATTGCAGGGATTTCTGGTAGTGGACAGAAAGAATTACTTGAAGCAATTCAAGGTCTTAGACCACTAGAAAGTGGAGATCTTATTTTCCAAAATCCGAAGAAAAATCAACCAGTTACTTTCTATCACAAAACTCTTAAAAAGATTAAAGAGTTAGCTAAAAAAGATACTTTCCACACCAAAGATGGAAAACCTGTTTCTTTAGTCAAAAAGACTGATAAACAAATTATCAACATGGTGAATAAAGGCAAAATATTATTTAACGAAGATGAAATAGTGGACCTCAAAGGAAAGAATCCTAAAGAAATCAGAGGTCTTGGTATTAGATTAAGCTTCGTACCTGAAGATAGATTAGGTATGGGTCTTGTTGGAAACATGGACTTAGTTGATAACATCATGCTCAGATCCTATCGTCATGGACAAGCTGGTTTTGTCGATCGTAAGAAACCTAAAAATATCACAGAAAAGATTATTAAAGAATTAAATGTCGCCACTCCAAATACATCGATAAAAGTTTCTAAATTATCTGGTGGAAATGTGCAAAAGGTTTTAGTAGGTCGTGAAATCAATTTACAACCTAAAGTCTTTATGGCGGCTTATCCAGTCAGAGGACTGGATGTTAATTCATCATATTTGATTTATAACTTATTAGATCAACAAAAACAAAATGGTGTTGCTGTTGTCTTTGTCGGCGAAGACTTAGATGTTTTGATTGCTTTATGCGATCGCATTCTTGTTTTGTGCGATGGAAGAATTACTGGCATTGTCGATGCTAGAACAATTGACAAAGACGAGATTGGTCTATTAATGACCAAACACGAGGAGGCATAGTCGTCGTGGAAAAGGAAAGAATTATTAGAATATCTCGTCGCCCAGAAATGAAACTTTGGAAGAAAATAGTTCTCAAAGTTGGTTTTGTTATCTTTGCTTTGTTAGTGTGTGGCATTTTATCCACAATTGTGAAACCTGGAAGTTTTGGTTTGTTCTATGAATATATGATTAACGGAACATTCTATAGTGGAAAAACTATTGTCAAACTATTATGGGAAACCGCTTTGCTATTTATTATCGCGGTGGCCTTAACCCCTGCCTTTAAAATGAAATTCTGGAATATCGGCGCAGAAGGTCAGGTATTGATGGGTGCTTTAGGCGCTTTGATTGCATTGAAATTTATTGCTCCTTATGTTCCAAACTTCCTCGCAATTATTATTGAAATCATTATGGCGGTGACTTTTGCCGCTATTTGGTCATTTATTCCCGCTTTCTTTAAAGCGAGATTTAACACAAACGAAACATTATTTACTTTAATGATGAATTATATTGCGATGGGACTTGTCGCAGCGTGTGTTATTGCCTGGTCTACGTCCGGTAGTAATGTTTTGGGTATTATTAATAATACCAAGCATGAAGGATGGCTCCCATTCATCGGTTCATTAGGCAATAGTTACATCATTAATATCATCATTGTTGTGATTTTAGCGGGTGTGATTTGGGCTTATCTTAAATATTCTCAACACGGTTATGAATTATCAGTTGTTGGTGGCAGTGTTAATACCGCAAAATATGTCGGCATCAATGTTCGATTAGTCATCATTCGTACGATGATTGTTTCTGGTGCTTTATGTGGCATCGCCGGTTTCTTATTAGTAGCAGGTAGCAGTCACACAATTACAAGTACTATTGTCGGTGGAAAAGGATTTACCGCTATCTTAGTCGCCTGGTTAGGTGATTTCTCCATTCCTTTAATCGCGGTTTATTCCTTCCTTGTCGCCTTTGTTTCTATCGGTAGTAGTAACGCTGCGGCATGGATTGGTTATTCATCCACAATTAGCAATGTCTTAACCGGCATCTTCTTCTTATTAATCGTTGTTAGTACGTTCTTTGTGAGCTTTAAAGTTGATTTTAAAATACCCGCCTTCCTTAGAAGGAAGAAAAAGGTGATAGAAGAGGAGGGCACGAAATAATGTTTATAACATATATTAGAGGCGTCATTCGTGTCATGATTTTGTTCCTCTTTGGTTCCACAGGAGAAATCATCACCGAAAAGAGCGGTCACTTAAATTTAGGCACACCTGGTATTATGTGCATGGGTGCGACAGGCGCAGTTGTTGGCGCGAAGATATACCTTTCATCTATCGGTGGTGTTGCTAATGCAAACGGATTCCTCGGCGTCTTAGTTCCATTGTTATTCTGTTTAATATTTGCGGGAGTAACTGGCTTGCTATATTGCTTCTTAGTTGACTCATTAAGATGTAATCAAAATGTCACTGGTTTAACCATCACCACATTGGGCGCTGGTATCTTCCCATTTGTCAGCAATATTACTGGTAATGCTGGTTTTTCCATTCTTTCCTCCAATTATTATCAAAGATTATTCCCGAAAGCTTTCTGCGAAGCTAATTGGTTTACACAACTATTCCTCTCCTATGGTTTCTTAGTGTACTTAGCCATCATCCTCGCGGTTGTTGCTTTAGTATTACTAAACAAAACAAAAGTTGGTTTAGCTTTAAGAGCAGTTGGTGAAAATCCTGGCACCGCTGATTCAAGCGG
>JAEEGL012895718.1_pt1 | contig 13263 bp, 12 predicted proteins | sample 9134231 | NCBI WGS metagenome assembly JAEEGL01 (sample SAMN16246548, study PRJNA631951) | gut metagenome | biome: gut microbiome; feature: rumen; material: fiber-attached | host: Bos | place: Iran: Karaj | collected 2018-10 | reverse complement strand
AGTCTGCTGTATATTCTGGAACCTCAAAAGAAACCTGAACGTGACTCTGTGCACCAAGGTTGTAGATTTCTGTAGGTTTTATCTCACGGATAAGGCGTATAAGGCTTTCTGAATCAGTGAGATCACCATAGTGAAGATATATTTTTCGATTCTTGTGCATATCTTCAATAGCATCTTCAAGATAAAGATGTTCAATGCGACCAGTGTTGAATGATGATGAACGACGTATAATACCGTGTACTTCGTAGCCTTTCTCAAGTAAAAATTCTGCAAGGAAAGAGCCATCTTGTCCTGTAATTCCAGTAATAAGAGCAATTTTATTTGTCATAATCATAATCTCCTATAAAAAATTCAAATCTTAATAAGTATATATAAATAATTAATTTTTTACAAATTTAGCTGTAATAAATTGTGGTATTTTCCTTATTTTTTTCAACCAAGCAAATCCAAATGCAGGTTTTAATTCATTTAACACCCATGCATTTTTATCGTTTTGATGTGATTTCTTATAAGCTTCAATACTTGACCCACTTGCACCACCAGCTTCCATATTTGTAAATGTCTTATTAATCCATAAAGTAGAAATCTTATTTTTTTCCAAGAAACGTAACATTAATTCATAATCAGCTGCTGTTCCACAATCTAATCGAAAAAATCCATTCTTCTGATAAATATCCTTCTTTACAAAAAAAGCTGGATGAGGAGGCATCCAACCAAATTTTAAGGAACGAGGATTTCCACTCTTCCAATATCTAAATGGTTTTTCATTTTTTACATACAATAAGTTCCCATATAATGAATCCACACTATACTCATCAAAACCTTTGCATACAGAATATAACACATCAGATGAAGCATAATAGTCATCGGAATTCAGTATTCCTATTATATCACCTGTTGCAAATTTTACTCCTTTATTCATTGCATCATAAATTCCTTTATCTGGTTCCGATTTAATAATAAATGAAAAACCTTTCGATTCAAACTGAGAACGATATGATTCCGCAATGGCAACTGTATTATCTTTTGAAGCCCCATCAATAATAAGATACTCTACCTTTACATCATTTTGTGTAAGAACAGATTCTACTGTACGTGCAATAGTTTTACTACTGTTATAGCTAACTGTAATAATAGAAACAGTCATAATATCTCCTAAAAACTGTTAATTTGTTACCTTATGAATTTTGCATCCATTGCAATGTACGATGTACCGCCTCAACTCTTTCATAAGGCAAATCAGGTGCTATTTGTCTTGTATTATCAAGAGGTACAATATTATCTGTTGTCATATTATGCAATCTAAATGATGTCATAGGAAAATGAAAACCAAATAATTTCAAAAAATCACCAAAAATTGCTGCACACTTTATTATAAAATATGGCATTCTAATTATTTTCTTCCCAAAGGCTTCCATTGAAATCTCATTGGCCCATTCTTCTATATTAGTTGGAACATAATCACCAATATAAAAAACCTTATTATCAAGATTTTTTGTATCACTGAATAAAAGTTTTTCAATTTGATATACTGCATTTCCAACATATCCATAAGTTTTTGAACATCCTTTGTGTCCAATATGAAAATACTTCTTTGATAAAACCATATCAAAGAAGTTCTTATACGGCTCTGCAAAATATTCACCCCATATTGATGATGGTCTTATTATACACCAATCACATTTTAACTTAGATTGAAAAGACCAAGTTATCTTTTCTGTTTCTATCTTACTTTCTCCATAAACAGTTGTAGGAGCGTAATCATTTTGGTTTTTAGGAATATATCCTGGTTTACAAACTAACATAGAAGAAGTAATAATAATCTTTCGTAATGAAGATATATCCATGGAAACTTTCAGTATATTATTAACACCTACAGTATTTGCTTTATAATCATCTATAGATTTACCATTCAAATCTGTTCTTGCAGCTAAATGAATAATATAATTTGGTTGAAAATTATTACAAATCGTTTTTAATTGCTCATAATCGGTTATATCACATTTATACCAAAATTGGGTCTGAGTTTTATCTTGAGGAACACTAATATCTACATTTAATATTTGAAAACTATCTTCAAGTTTTTTAACACAATTAGTTCCAATAAAACCAGATCCCCCTGTAATAAGGATTTTTGCTTCTTTATTTTCCATATTTTATTCCTTAAGAACATTTTGATTTCAATTTTTTTGAGTCTTAATTTACTAGATTTTTATAAAAAAATCTAAGTACTTTAATATTCATGCAAATAAACATTGAAATAATGTGTATTGACAATCTTTTTTCAGTTGACAAGAAATACTTTTTTATTTTTTTGTACTCTAAAATTAATCTTTTTATTTCATCAAAAGGCAATTCAGTTCCATAACGAACATACATAGCTAAAATAGAAAAATACGACATTGCAACCTTTCTTAAACACAATAGTCTTATTTTATCACTTCCAATACCAGATTCCAACATTTCTTTTGAAACATCTATCATAGCAAGATGTTTCTTTGTTAATTTTGCTCTTGTAGTTGATTGAGGACTTTGAAAATATGCGTAAATAATTTTTGAACTTTTTACATACTTCTTACATTCAGAAAGAATCTTGAAATTTATAATAGTATCTTCATATATTTTCCCTATTGGAAATTCTATTGATTCAAATAACTCATGTTTATATAATTTTGTCCAAACAGGAAAATCATTTTTACAATGTATTTTATCTCGAGAAAGGAAAAAAGATAGTATTTCATCTGTGCCAACCATTTCGATTTCTTCTATTTTATCATAAGAAGTTATATCTTCTCCTTGAGTGAAAGCATAATCTGCAGACACAACATCTGCACCTGTACGAATAATTAATTCATGTAAATAACTACAATAATCAGGAAGAATCCAATCATCACTATCAACAAAAGCAATATACTTTCCTTTTGCTATATGTAATCCCAAATTTCGTGCATAACTTTGCCCAGCATTTATTGAATGTAGAACGATAATCCTACTATCCATAGAAGCATACTCATCACAAATTATTGGACATTTATCAGGTGAACCATCATCTACCAAAATTAGTTCAAAATCCTTATAACTTTGATTAAGTATTGAATTTATACAACGACGAAGATAATCCTCAGACTTATAAACTGGAACAATAATCGAAATTTCAGGCATATAATCTCTACACCCCCTTATTCTTCATGAAATTAAATATGCTTGTAGGGAATTATTCCTCCAAAACCAACAATAAGTTTTAATACAAAATAATACAAAATAAAAAAATTAAGAATTATAAAATTTTTTAATTTTGAAAATGTATTATATCGATTATAAGTATATATGTATACAACCATATATGATAAAAAGAATAATATTCGCATTCTTTGAAAAATATAGAAAGAAACTCCTAACAAATCAAATACAAATAATGACAATGTCATAATTCTGCAATAATTCTTCTCTTTCTCTGAAACATTATTTGGTATTGAAAAAAACATCAATAGAAGTATCCCTGTTCTGAAAGCAAAAGTTACCAATCCTCCAATACCACCTGATGAAAGATTAGAAAACAAATCAAATCTATTTAGATATATTCCATATTTGGTATATGACAAGAAAAATGTTAGTAATTGTATAGCAATTCCACTTTGTATTATTATAAAGAAAAAAAATAATAAAGAAATAAAAAAAATCGTGGGGATATTAATTTTTTCCATACACAAATAACATATCGCAACTATTATCGCAGAATAATGAAAACAAATAGCAATAATAAGAAGCATATAAGCTTTTCTTTTTCGATTTTCTTTGATACATAAAAAAGAATACCAACAAATTGACATTGCAAAACACTGACGAACAATATTGTATGCTTCAAGATAGTATAACGTAAAAAATAATATAAAAATCCCAAAACACAACGTTCTAGGAGTCTTCATAACACAATAAACTGTAAAGAAAGCTGGAATAATAAATATCCATTGAACATTCATGTTAAATTTCATAATAAGAATATTTAACAAATACCATCCAGGTTCAATAGAAATATGTCCTCCCTTATAAATTCTATTATAAATACTTACATAATTGTTATAATCTACTCCAATATCTTTTCTCAAAGCTAGTGGTAAAAAAAGAAGCAGAAATAAAATAACTCGAGAAAGAATTACAATATTGACATCTTTGGCATGTGAATAAATAAATGAGAATAAAAAAACTAAAACAAATAATCCAAAATAAAATCCCATATCAAATAAATTTTTTGATAATATAAAAAAGAAATCTACTATGCGCAAAAATATAAATTATAAAATTCTTAAAAGTTCGTGCAATTTTTGGAAGATTTTTTCCAGTAATTATTATTGACTGCCTGTCCTTTGTTCTATATGCTTTTTTAAAATCCATTACAAAATCGTATTCTTTCATAAGTTCTGGTTCATTGTATTTTTTTGCCAAAAACAGTCTAACATCTCTACAGGATTGTTCGAATTTAGCAATCTTTTTTTTATTCTCAGAATGAAAAGCTGACTCTCTTAGGATTCTATACACAGCAGTGGTTTTTCTTTGAAATATAATCTCATTATGTTTTGCAAACCATAGGAACATAGGCAAATCGCCCATAAGCCACCCTTTTTCATAAGGTTTATAATCTTCTATGTAATGTTTGTATAGTTCAGTTTTTATAAAAATTGTTTGTGTCGGAATCTTATTACCATTTACAAATAAATCTTCATAAGACTTGAATGGTCTTCCTTGTTTTCCAATTTTAAATCGCTTTTTCGCTTCTTCAAAACCTTTTGAATATGTATAACAAAAACCATACATTTTATTCTTTTTTAAGAAATCATATTGTCTCTGAAGTTTATATTCATCAATCCAAAAATCATCGCCTTCGCAAAAAGCTATATATTCACCTCGAATAGCAGAATCTACTATTTTCGTTAAACTGCCATCATGTTTCGAATACTGATTTTCTGTTTCATAAATAGGCTTCATTATTGTGGGATATCTTTTTTCATATTCTCGAATTATATTTGCAGTACTATCTTGAGAAGCATCATCATGTACAATAATTTCAAATGGAAAGTTTGTTTTTTGCATTAAAAAAGAATCTAATGCCTTCTCTATAAATCTTTCATGATTATATGTAATACATCTGATTGTAACTATAGGTGCCTCATATTGTCTAGCCCAATTTTGCATTATATCGTATTCAGATTTATTTATCATTATTCTTCCTTTGTTGCTTAAATTCCCCAAAATCATAATCAACAATAAAATGATGATGTATATTATTCAGAGGTGGTGGTGTCATATAATCACCAAAATAATTTCTAAGAACCTTATCATATTTCTCAGGTATATAAAATTGTCCATCTTCAAATGTATGCAGTATTAATCTATCATAGTCATCTAACTCATCAATTACTCTGTAATTCTTATTCGAATAACGAGTTAAACCATATTCTTTGCCTGATTTTGCATTATCTTTCAAACATAACGTTCTTCTCTTCTTACATAATCTTTTTTTATTCATTAATATAGTGATCAACGAAAAAAACTTAAAAAGTAGTCTTTTTAAAAAACTATTTGAGGTAATTTTATATTTACACTTTAAATAAAGAAGAATAGTCAGAAATCGTATTTTAAAAATTTTTATATTTCTAATTCTTCTATTCTTTGGAACAACATCATAGGGAAAAATGTCAATATAAAGTCCAGCATTTGGACTCTTTGATTCTGAACTGATCTTTTCAATCCATTTTGTTCCTTTTAATCTAATTTTTCCAAATTGCGATGGATAACCAAGATCTGTTTCATCTGTTTGAAAAAAATATTTTTTATTAAAATCTGTATCACTTATTACAAGAGCCTTAAACTTTTCATATTCATTACGTAACATCCCAATATCAATATCATCATCCCAAGGAATAAAACCATTATGTCTGATTGCTCCTATCAATGTTCCATCAGAAAGAAAATAGTGGATATCATTTTTAACACAAAAAGCATGAACATCTTTTAATATTCCTAACATTATTAATTGAGCTTCCCTTAATTGCTCATCAGACAATTCCATAATTTATCGACCTTCAAATTTTTCTCTTGCACGCATAAGATCATTATAATCATCTATCTCACACCACATTGATTCAGGAACTTCAACTACTTGAATATCACATTCTCTTAAATATATTAGACTTCCTAATACCTTTTCATAATAACTGTTTTCTCCCATATTTTTAACATACCAATCAATTAATGGTATATACTTTTTTACAAATCGTTTAGTAAATTTATACATATTTACAGTTTTTCTTTTATTTGAATAATCAAACTCCTCTGTTTGCCATTTTCCTAGAATCAATTCACATGCTTTATTATCTTCTATGCGAATAACAGTTCCATCCATTGTCTTTTTATTAAAAGGACTAACAAGAATTGAACACTCGCCTTTTCCATTCATCAGAGCCTCTAGCATTTCTTTATGATAATAAATATCACATTCTAACATTAACATATCATCATCAAAGAATTCTGCAGCTTGATTAACAGAAACTATATTATTTGTTTCTAAATATCTTTTGTTTTCATAGTATATAATTGGTATTCCTTTCCAATTAAAACCAATTCTCGTTTTGATATAGTCAGCCATATGTCCAACGACGACCCCTATTTCTGTAATTCCTATGTCAACTAAATTATTTAATGCGTTTTCCAACAAAGGGGTACCATTTACTTCTACCATAGATTTAGGTATTGTATTAGTAATTGGTTGAAGTCTTTTTCCAAATCCTGCTGCTAAAATTAGAGCTTTCATTATTGTAAATCTCCTTTTGTATTTAATAATTTAAGAAAATCACTTCTTAATAAAGAACTTGAAATCAAATCTTGAAACTTGCCATTTTTGAAACATCTTTGGCGTAAAACACCTTCTCTTACAAATCCTAACCTAGCTTGCAAATTTAATGATTTTTCATTAAAAGGTAATGTTCTTGTAGTTATACAATTCAAACCTAATTCGTTAAAAGCATAATTTAATAGAGCTATACAAGCATTTTTCATAGAATCGTAAGTTGTCGCTCCTTTTTTTGCAAATTTCTTAAATGCTAAACTTGCTGTTCTATTTTTATAATTAATCTCTGAAAGAATTATCATTCCAACAGTAATACCATTTACCAATTCTATCATAAGTCTAACACATTGCTCTGTATTTCTGTAATTCCTCACCCAATCTTTTTGTACTATAGAACTAATTGGAAAGTGAGAATCTACAGTCATTGTTTCAATATCAATACTATTTATCATTTCTAAGAGTATATTTTCATCTTTTTCTTCTATAGCCCTAAGAATAACATCCCCATATGTTAAAATCATTTATCTAGCTCCTCATAAATCTTTTTTATCAAGAAACACATATCTGTATCATTGTATCGTTGATCTATAGGTAATGGTAAAATATTTTTTGCAAAATTATATTCCAAATCCAATTCCGAACATACATCAAACACATCTGGCCATAAAGTTGGAATATAGATTTTTTCTTTTTGCAATTTTTTTCTTATTTCTTCACCATTATCAACTAACAAAGGATATGCAAAAACTCCTTCATTTGACTTTATTATCAGTTTATTAATATCTCTAAACTGTTTTTCAAAAAAATTAAAATTTCTTTTTCTTATATCTTTAATCCTTTTATACTCAAATGATTTCATCAAATTATTTGTCAATAATGACATTTTCTTTATATCTTCTGTTTTAAACAGTTTATTATTTTCAGAATATAATCCATAAAATTCTGAGGCACTTCGTTCTAAACGACCAAACAGGAATTGCATTCTTTCAAACGAAACATCAGTCTCTAATTCTTCATTTAAACATTTATCTGAATATAAATAGGCACCATCAGTTACACCAAAGAATTTTCTGCAAGTATATATTGTAGGAATATGACGAACAGGAAGCTGAAAAAATGCTTGAACATTATCTACAATCAAATTTTTTATAATTTTTGAATAATTGATAATCTGTTTATTAGTTAGTTGCCCATAATAGTTTACAAGATAAAACCAATCTTTTGAAAAATCTGCAGCAGGAATAATTGGATGAAATTTTTCATCAATATGATAATATTCAATTTCAACATTATATTTATGACATACTTCAGCAACAGAAGAACATAAAAAATAAGGAATAAAAAGTTTTTTAATGTTATTCACTTTGATTAAATATGCCAAACAATTTCTAGCACAATTTAGATGAATAGCATCTGAATGATATTCTTTTCCATGATAGTATTCATATTCTATATAACCGCCAATTTCATTTTTCATGATACACCTTTATTCGACTTCAGCAGAATATAAAGATTCAAAATTATCAACAATCTCGTTCATAACTTCACGTGATTCATATTTCATGATTAAAACACCCAGAGCTGCATTTGCTCCTAAGAAAGATTCCACTTTGTCACCTGGCTTTACATATATATGTTTTTCTATTATTCGTTTTTCAAGTTCTGGTGAAAGTATACAGTTATTTAATACTCCAGTCTTTTTTGAATGGAGTATTAAATAACTGACAAAATTAGAAATTTTGTCAGTTATTTTTATATCTTTAAGAGATTCTCCAAGAGCCACTTTTATTGCTCTATCAAGAAAATTAAATCCAGTAGCATATTCTATTACTTTCGGAGTAAAATTTCCACCATTACGAGCTCCAATGTCAATAATATAGGCTTTTCCATCTTTTTTAGAAACTCGTAATTCAACATTAAATCCACCATTCATAAATCCAACTTTTGAAATAAACATTTGGATTTGTTCTTTACATTGCTCAACAATTTCTTTTGAATGCTCTGTAGGATATGTTGTTGAATAAGGAACAAGATTATTTATTGATTCATCAAAATGATGATCTCCTAAATAAAGAAACACAACCTTACCATTTTCTATAAAACCATCTCCATGAAGCTGTCGTCCTATTGGTTCTATATATTCTTCAACGATAAATTTCTTACATCTAGATTTACCTAACGCAGCTTTTACTGCTGACGAAATTTCATTTTTAGAATGTACAACAGTAACACCTTTCGAACCAGATGAATCTACAGGTTTTATAATTACAGGTAATGAAAATTCCTCTATATGTTTTTTTACATCTTCTGCATCTGTGAAATGACCGAATTTTGGAACATTTATTCCATTCTGATAAAGAAAATCTCTAAATAAATTCTTTTCAGACATTATTTTTACTGATGAATATGAGTTTCCTGGAAGCCCTAACTTTTCTGCAACATAGGCAGCAGTTGGTGCAGCAGGGTCAGAATTATATGTCATAATTCCATCTACTTTAAGACGCTCTGCAAGTTTTAACACAGCATCCAAATCAGTTGTAGAATCATAATTAGCTTCATCTGCCAGCTTGTGCCCTGGATTCTCTGGTATATAATCACATGTAATTACATATAGTCCAAGTTCCTTTGCTCTCAAAATTAAAGGAACATGCATTTCCATTGCGCCCAGAATTAAAAGTTTTTTCATTTTTTACAAACCACCTTCATAATTCTTTCAACATCATCATCCGTCAAATCTGCATACATTGGTAAACATAATACTTGCTCTGCAAGTTTTGTTGCAACAGTAAGATTTTCAGGATTTGAAGACTCAAGTCCTCTATAAACAGGAAAATTTGAAATTAGAGGATAGAAATATCTTCTTCCCAAAATATTATTTTCTTTTAATTTTGCATATAAATCATCACGACTCATTCCATATTCTTTTTCTGTAATAAAAATTGGGAAATATGAATAGTTATGACGCACACCTTCTATATCATTTAAGAATCTGATTCCAGGAACATTCTTTAATGCTTCACGATACAATTCAGCTACATGCTTTCTTTTTGCAATTGCTTCATCTACTTGTTTTAAATTCAATAATCCGTATGCTGCTCGAATCTCATCCATCTTACTATTAATTCCTGGTGCAACAACTGTTGTTTCACCCGCAAAACCAAAGTTTTTAAGATAGTCAATTCTCTTTTTTGTTGCTTCATCGCGACAAACTAAGGCACCACCTTCTACAGTGTTATAAACTTTAGTAGCATGGAAGCTTAATGTACTCATATCTCCATTTTCAAGAATTGATTTACCATTTACATTTACACCAAAAGCATGTGCTGCATCATAAATTACTTTGAGGCCATAAATATCTGCAATTTCTTGAATACGTTTTGTATTACAAGGTGTTCCATAAACATGAACAGGCATAATTGCTGTTGTATGTGGTGTAATTGCAGCTTCTATTTTTTCTGGGTCAATATTACCGGTCTTTTCTTCTACATCTACAAAAACAGGTTTTAGGTTGTTCCACCAGATTGAATGAGTTGTTGCAACAAAACTGTAAGGAGTTGTAATAACTTCTCCTGTAATACGCATTGCCTGTAAAGCAGTGATGAGAGGCAAAGTGCCATTTGTAAAAAGAGATATATATGGAACTTCCAAATACTCTGCAAGAGCCTTTTCCAATTCCTGATGATAATGACCATTATTTGTAAGCCATTTTCTCTGCCAAATATCTTCCAGAATTTTTTCAAACTCTTTTAAGTCTGGCAAGAGTGGTGAAGTTACTGTAATAGTTTTATTTTCTGCCATGTTTGAATCCTCTAATTGTATTTATAAAATATGAGAATGTTTCTATTTTAAAGATTTTACAAAGTAAAATATATATTATTGCGCCAACTACAATCTGTATTAACAAAAGAGCAATAGATGGTATAGGGATAAAATGCAAACACCAGACTAGTATTGCCATTACTATTGAACACAAAAAAGAAGGCATTAAATCTTTCCACTGTTCAAAATAAGTATAATTCATTAATTTCTTATTTGGCCAGGCATTTATAAATGAAGCTAAAAAAGAAGTAATAACTTGTCCAATTGCCATTGCATATATTCCAAGAGGCATAGTTATTATAATATTCAAAATAACAACAATCTTCTTTAATATTTCAAGTTTTAAAAAAACATCACTACGCCCAAGTGCATTGATACCTGTAAGGTTAGCAGTCTGGATAGGATAAATTGCATAACTAATACAAGCCAACTGCAAAAATGGAATACAAGAAAGCCATTTATCTGTCAGCAACACCTTCACAAGAGGTTCTGCTACAGCAGCAAGACCAAACATACAAGGCATTAATAAAAATGCACTCATAGAAATAGAACGTCGTGTAATTTTTTTCACTTCCGAAACATCATCATTATGAGATGAAAGTGTTGGTAGCATTACACTCTGTATTGAACCATCAAGATTTGTTGCTATAACTTGAGGAAACTGTTGACCTCTATTGAAATAGCCAAGAGTTTCTTTGTTGTATATTCTACCGACAATAAGGTTATAAATATTTCTAAAAACTGTATCTAATAATCCAGAAACTAATAATTTCCATCCAAATGAAAATAAAGTTTTTACTCTAGCAAAAGAAAAAATAAACTTTGGCCGCCATTTTACTGTAAACCAAAGAATAATACATATAAGAAAATCCTTTACGAGTTGCTGAAAAACAAGAGCCCAAACTCCAAAGCCTTTATAGGCCATCACAATACCAACAATACCAGACCCTATTACAGCTCCCATACTGCTAAAAAAGAATCTACGGAACTGCATGGTTTTAGAAACATAGGCATTTTGTACGCTATTAACTGCGCCAAAAAACAAAGTAAGTGAAATCACGCGCAATAATTGAGTAAGTGTTTCAGATTTATAAAACCTTGCAACAAATGGGGAAGCAAAAAATAAAATTACATATAAAATACCTGCTACAAAAAGACTCAGATAAAAAATAGAAGAAAAATCTAAAACATCTGAATCTTTCTTTTGTATTAGAGCAGTATTGAAACCACTATGAATAAAAACTGTTGCAATCTGAATAAAAACCAAAAGTATTGCAATTATACCATAATCTTCCGGTGTAACAAGGCGGGCTAATACAATAGAAAGAACAAACTGTACTCCCTGTACACCACCACGTTCCAGGAACTTCCAGATTAATGATGAAATTACTTTATTTTTTGAAACTGGTTGTTGTTGAATTGTAGAATCCTGCTCTATTTTATTTTCTTCAGACATATTTTATTATTCTAACCTTATTTTATATTCAAAGAATATCTGCTATTTTTTTATTTCTAACACTTCACAATTTCCCAATGTCCGCCTTTGTCTGCTCCAACACGGCGGATTATATTGTTCTCTTGCAATTTCGCAATCTGCTTAGCAACTGCACGACGAGAAATCCCCAAATTTTCAGCCATTTCTTGCGTGGTTATATTTTTATTTGCTTCTATAAAATCAATAATTTTCTGTGAACTTTTCTGTGAACTTTTCTGTGAACTTTTCTTCCTAGTTCTCAGTTCATCACCAACACCATCATCAAGTTGTTCCGCCAACTTCAAATACTGTTCACTGGCATTACAAATAACCGAAATCCCTCCGCTAAGATTCTCTGGCACAGGCAACTTTGCATTTACCTGTTTACACAATTCCTGAATCTTAAAATATCCACGCCCCCAACTTTCTATATAACCACACCTGAAAAACACATTCGCAATATTTGGATTACGCGGCTCAGAGCGATGTTTTGTAAACAAATCTTCCAGCTTTATATCTTCCGGCATTTTGCCAATATTCCAGATATCAATTTTATCTTTGAAAATCTGAATCTGGATTGGAGTTGGATTCATATAATCTCTATGAATTAAAGCATTAAGCAAAAGCTCTCGGAATGCATCGTGTGGGAAAAAGTAAGTTTCCCGTCTTGCAAGTCCGTCGTAATCAATCAGAGCTTTCATGTACTTTGTATAGATGATTTCCATTGTGCGTTCAACCTGTTCAAGCAATGAACCGTGAACTTCATCCTGATACAAAATATTTGCTTCATCCAAAAAATAGGCAATTTTAACATATGCGCCAGTAAACCACTGTTCTGGATCCGGATGAAAGGACAGAACCGCAGCTCTTGTAAGATAATCATTTTCAAAACCATGAAGATTATGAATTAAATCTTTATTGCTTACATTAAGTTGTTCTTCTGTAAGTCTGTGTGTAAAAAGGGCTCTCTTCTTAAAAATCTGAAAAGCCCGCTCATCAAGCTCCGAAACCTTTACATGCGGAACCGGTACACTATCCCAGGTTCTTCCCTGCACAGAAAGAATCATTTTATCCAGTTCAAGACCAATCACTTCCTGAGTTGTAGAGCCTACCCGTTTATAATATT
>JAEEGL012575336.1_pt1 | contig 13263 bp, 11 predicted proteins | sample 9134231 | NCBI WGS metagenome assembly JAEEGL01 (sample SAMN16246548, study PRJNA631951) | gut metagenome | biome: gut microbiome; feature: rumen; material: fiber-attached | host: Bos | place: Iran: Karaj | collected 2018-10 | reverse complement strand
TAAGCGAGTCGCGAGTTTGTATCATTTGACCTTTCTTGATTTTCAACGTGAAAAAAGGGAGTTCGACCGAAATCAACTCCTCACATTTGTGCGCAGAAAATGCAATGTACCCGAGCAGAAGAACGTCTATAATGAGAATACGGTGAAAAAGGATATTGGTGTCCTGCTTCACAACTATGTTGCTCCAACCGATGTTAAAAGTAATGAGGACTTCTCTGCTATTTTCCTTGACCTAGGCCTAATTAATGCTCTCGGTTCTGATAGGTATTCTTTCAACGATACTGCTCCCAGTCACATACATCCGGATATTCTGTTATATGCTCTTATAGATTACAAAGGTGTAGATAACACTATCTCATTGGATGGGATGCAGGAGGTTGCACTTATATTTGGTCTTTCGCTTACAAGTTTCATTGAACTTGTCCGTGAAATTGTTTCTCAGCATCCGGAAGACTTGTCATACACCGATAACAGCGGCGTGAAGAACCTTCAGTTTATTCACGACATAGATGCCTCCGCCGTCCTCAATCATTATTATACTGAAGCATGAAATACAACGCATCGGTAAATATCGAGATTGGTGTCCTAGAGGACTTCCAGTATATTGTAACACCAAATGTTCAGCGCGTTCTTGGAGATATCGTCTCGAGTGTAACTTCTGGTGTACATTCGTTCTCTGTTATCGGTACTTATGGTACCGGTAAATCAAGCTTCATCATGGCACTTGAGGAAGGCTTGATGGGAAAAAACGACTCTCTGATTAAGGAAAAGACAGTCTTTTTTGGTTCGGATTCTTTTGAGATATTGAATATTGTTGGGGAATACGACTCACTTCAAGGACTGCTTGCCCGCAAATTAAAAGTAGAGAACCGTAATGTCCTTGATGCTCTTAAGCTGTACTGCAAGAAATCTGAATCCAAAAACAAGGCTGTCATCATTGTTATTGATGAATTTGGTAAAATACTGGAACATGCAGCCAAGAACAATCCTGAAGAGGAGCTTTATTTCATCCAGCAACTTTGCGAGTTGGTGAATGACCACCGTAGAAAGGCAATACTTCTTACTACATTACATCAGAATTTTGGCTCTTATGCCTCGAAGTTGTCTGAGTCTCAGCGTAAGGAATGGCAGAAGGTGAAAGGTCGTTTCAAGGAGATTGTATTCAGTGAGCCTGTTGAGCAACTCCTTTTTCTGGCTTCCGAACAACTTACTTTATCTCCAGATCAGAAGGCGGAGTATTCAGATTTCGCGAAGGTCTACCAACTTGCTAAACGCTGCCGCTTTATCTCTGATAGTTTCTCGGAAGATACGGCATACAAACTGAATCCAATTGATCCACTTGCCGCTTCATGTCTAACCTTGGCCATCCAAAAGTATGGCCAAAATGAGAGGTCGCTTTTCTCGTTCCTAACTACTACTGGACAGTACTCGATATTGAATTACGTGGGGAAACCCCACCAGACATACAACTTGGCAGATGTTTATGATTATGCAATTTATAACTTTTATTCAGAGATTTCGCAAGTAAATTTGGAATCATCTGGGTGGTCTGCCATCAAGGTGGCGTTGGGACGCATAGAGAGTGGTATCCTGGAAGACACATTCATCGCAGATGCCCAAAAGGTCGTCAAAACTATAGGCCTACTGAGTATCTTTGGATCCTCCGAAACATCTCTCGATCGGAATTCTCTCGTCGAGTATTGCCGCTGCGCTCTTGGTATTGATAACGCCAATGAAGTTGTCCGAGAATTAGAGAGAGTTAAAGTTATCAGATACGCGACATACAAGTCTCAGTATATCCTTTTTGAAGGGACAGACATCAATATCGAGGCGGAGTTGCTTCGAGCAGCGACTATGGTTCCGACACCTTCTGCGACGGTGGATGAATTGAAAGATTACGTCAAGCCTCGTATTGCATCAGCTTCCGCGGCTTTCTATGAGAAAGGAACTCCTCGGTATTTCTCATTCATCGTACTTAATGAGCCTGAAGCGAAGGTTCCTGATGGCGATATCGACGGCTTCTGTGAATTGATATTCCCTCTTGAGGACGGTTGTATAGAACAGGTGAAGTCTCTATCGGCATCAAGCGAAGAAGCACTTCTCTTCGCGGTCTTCAACAATGTGTCGGAGATTGTTAAGCATCTTCATGAGATAAAGAAACTCCAATATATTGCCGAGAAAGTTGCCGTTGATGATCAAGTCGCGAAACGGGAGATTTCGAATATACAGGAGTTTGAAAAGAATTGTCTCAACTCTGCGCTGAACGATTACTTATTTGATGGGAGCGGAAATGTCACTTGGATATTCAAAGGTAATGAATGCCAGATTCGCTCAAAGAAGGATTTCAATAAGCTGCTTTCTTCTATATGTGCTGATGTTTATTCAGACACACCTGCCATCCAGAACGAGCTATTTAACAAACAGAAACTCAGTTCTGCCATTTCATTGGCTAAGTCTAATCTGTTGGATCGAATTCTGACATACCCGGACCAACCAGACCTGGGTTTTAGCGAGAATGAGTTCCCTCCTGAAAAAACCATCTACATTACTCTTCTTAAGAATACAGGTATTCATCGACAGGATGAAGATGGCGCATATGTGTTTGGAGCGCCTTTCGATGAAAGAGTCATGGAGTTCTGGAATGCTTGTGAGGGATTTGTCGCAAGAACAGTGGATCGTCCAAGGAAGGTCAGCGAACTTATCAAAATACTGATGTCTCGTCCCTTCAAGCTGAAGCAAGGGTTCATCGACTTCTGGATCCCTATTTTTCTTTATATCAAGCAACAGGACTTTGCACTTTACGGAGCTGCCGGCAACTATGTTATGGGTATCAACCGCGAAGTGTTTGACCTTTTATGGAAACATCCTGGAGACTTCACCATCAAAGCTTTCAGCGTAAGTGGTGTAAAACTGGAGTTTTTCCGGAAATACCGCCAGTTCCTTAAGAAAGAAGACGAGATTGCACTGAGCAAGGACTCTTTTGCGAACACCTTCAAACCGTTCCTTTTCTTTTTCAAGAACCTTAATGATTACGCGAAAAGCACCTACAAGTTCAGTAATCCCAACGTCGCAAAATTCCGTGATGTTCTTGCAAATGCGGTAGACCCTGAGAAGGTTTTCTTCGAGCAGTTGCCCGAATCACTTGGGTATCGTGGAGACGAATTAGATGATGATTTCATTCAGGACTACCTTGAGAAGATTCGTTCTGCAGTCCGTGAGTTGAACGCCTGTTATCCGGAACTCATTAAGCGGATAGAGAATCGACTTGTGGAGAAACTCGGACTTCCTACCGATTATGAATCCTACAAGCCCATTCTGAACGCGCGATACGCTCATGTTAAGAAGCATCTCCTCACTCAGAAGGCGAGGTCTTTCCTCGACAGGGTGTTAGCTCCGGCAGAGACGAATAAAGAGTTTATCGAAAGGATCTCGAGTGTAGTTCTCGACAAGCAGCTATACAAGCTGAAAGACAAGGAAGAGGAGGCTCTTCTTGACAATATTATCTTCCTTTTCTATGAGCTTGATCGTTATATCGGCATTTCCGAGGTTGTAGAGGAGAATTCGGACGACACCTTGTACAGTTTCGGATTGTTGAACACCAATGGTGTGAACGAACAGCAAAAGACGTATCGTTTGCCGAAGCCAAAGCAAGCCCTAGTCCATCAGAAAATGCTTGAGATTGAGAAGATGCTTTCGGGTGATTCCAACCTTGACGTGTGCATTTTGCTTGAACTCCTCGCAGACAAGTTAAAGAAGTGATTTTATGGTAAGACACATACTTGGCATATCTGGAGGCAAGGACAGCGCTGCCCTCGCTATTTACATGAAGAATAAGTACCCGAATCTCAAAATCGAGTACTATAATTCCGATACGGGATGCGAATTGGCTGAGACTGAACTGCTTATCGCAAGATTGGATTCATATCTTGGTGGGATCAAGATATTAAGAGCCGCCGAAGGTAGTCCTGAGCCTACTCCTTTCCATCACTTCCTTAAAGCAAGTGGCAATTTCCTTCCTTCACCTCAGGCTCGCTGGTGTACCCAGAAGATGAAGTTGGCAGAGATGGAAAAATTCGTTGGCGAAGAACCGGCCATTTCCTATGTCGGCATTCGAGGAGATGAGGACCGTGAGGGATATATTTCCACGAAACCAAACATCCAGGCTATTTTCCCTTTCAGGAAGAATATCTGGAGTCTTGACGTTATCAATAAGGTTCTTAGTAACGATAACATCAATCAGATTCATGGATATTATGAGGATTACTGCCCGGCGGATATTCTTCAAGAGGCGCTCAAGATTGTGGATACACCGCTTTCAAAAGGCTTCTTCTATTCCAAGAAACTGAATGCTCTATTGGACTTAGACGTTAAGGTGTTCAACAAGGTCGTGTTTGCTTTTCTCAAAACTACCGATTATCCGGTTGGTCAACTCGATGAGTTCCCCCTTGTGGACAACGAGGATGTCCTTGTCAAAGCTGACATTTTCCAGATTCTTGAAGATAGCGGTGTGGGCGTTCCTGCATATTACAATCCGATTGTCTTCGAAGTTGATGGGAAGAAAGGCACCTACAATAGAAGCCGGTCCGGTTGTTATTTCTGCTTCTTCCAGCAGAAGATTGAGTGGGTCTGGTTATACGAACAACATCCAGATCTATATGCGAAAGCAATGGAGTTTGAGAAGGATGGTTATACCTGGAATCAGAACGAAAGCCTTGCTGACCTTTGTAAACCGGAGCGTGTCCGTCAGATTAAACTTGATGCTATAAAGAGACAAGAGGCTCAGCGAGCTGGTGCTAGTTGCCGGCTTATTGACAACCTAGATGATGATAATGACGCTTTTTGCGCTAATTGCTTTATTTAGATGCTTAAGGGAGATATCATTTGGTCGCCCAGTCGGCGCTATAAGACTCAGACACCTTGGGAGCCTATAGGCTTCTTTTCAGAGTGTCTCTGTAATGCTTCTCGCTTCGATTTGATGCTGGGATTCTTCTCATCTTCAGCCATTTCTATTCTCGCAGACGGTTTCGCCACATTCCTGCATAATGGTGGGAGAATGCGCCTTATAATTAATGATATTTTAACCGATGCGGATAAAGATGCTATCGCAAAGGGTTCTGGAAGTTCGATGATACAGGACATCTTTGATCTAACAGATATTGAATCTTTGCGTAATACCCTTTCAGAGAGAGACCGTCATTTCTTTGAATGTTTATCCTGGCTTATTCGAAACAATAAAATTGACATTAAAATAATAGCTCCATTATCTGGAGAAGGCATAGCGCATACAAAATGTGGCGTCTTTAGTGATGGCATATCAAAGGTCGGTTTTGACGGCTCGGTTAATTTTTCCAGAACCGCATTGATTGAGAATAAGGAGAGCCTTACAGCTTCTTGTAGTTGGGATGGCGATATTGAGATAGCAAAGATTAAGGATATTGAGAATGAATTCGCTAAGACATTTACCGGAAATGACCCTGCTGTACGATACCTTGATGCAACTGAGGTGCGAACTCGTATCTCCGATTCATTCAAAGACAAAGATCTAGTTGATTTACTTGATGACGAGGCAAGACTCATAGAAAATCAAAGAAAAGACCAAGATCTTCCGATTTCAGTTAAGATGGCTCTTGAAAAGGCTAAAGAGAAGGTACAAAAGGCAATCTCAAAATATCGTACTGTCCCAGTTGTTGAGGTTAAAACTGATGGACCTCATTTCCCTTATCCCACTGGCCCTCGAGAGTATCAAATAACAGCTTTCCAGAATTGGAAGGCAAATGGCCAGAAAGGCCTATTTGCTATGGCAACCGGTACCGGAAAGACTATAACATCCTTAAACTGCTTGTATGAAATATACAAACACTCTGGATACTATAAGGCCCTTATTCTAGTCCCTACTGTTACTCTTGTTGATCAATGGGAAACGGAATGCAAGAAATTTGGTTTTAATAACATCATTAAGGTTTGTTCTAGGAACAAGTCATGGAAGAATGATATTGACCGCCTTAAAGCAACTGAAGCGATTTCGTCAAAGAATGGCTTATCATATGTGATTATCGGGACCTATGCTTCATACGGAAAGACTGATGTTCATCAAGAATTAAATGAGTTCGCTAAGAAGCAGGTTCTCCTTATTGCTGATGAAGCGCACAATATGGGGGCTCCGAATATCCAACATAAGTTGATAGGGATTCCGTATCTTCGACGGATTGGATTGAGCGCAACTCCTGAGCGCCAGTTTGACGATTCTGGCAACCGCAGTATTAGGAAGTTCTTTGGCGCCGAGGATGGATACACATATGAGTACTCGATGGAGGAAGCCATCCATAATAAAGTTCTCTGCGAATACTACTATTTCCCTCATATTGTCCGGCTAACGGACGCTGAAATGGAGGAATACGCCAAGATATCTAATCGTCTGGCAAAGATGTACAATTTTAGCAAGGAGACATTCGATAAGGATAATGATATCCTCACAATGCTTCTTATTAAACGTAAGAGAATAATACATAAAGCCTCCAAAAAGATGGGGGTATTCAAGGACATTATTCAGGATAGAATCGCCGAAAAAGGTGACTTAAGATATACCCTTGTATATGTACCTGAAGGGAATTTTCCAGATACATATGCTGCCGATACTTACGATTTACACGATGTCATCAAGGATGATCCCGAATCCGAACATCTTATCGATGAGTATACTCAAGCTATCCGTGAAGCTGGACCGAGGATTACCGTCAAACAGTTCACTTCACAGTCCTCTGATAGAGAACAGACGCTTAAAGATTTTGCTAATGGGCAACTCCAGGTATTGACGTCTATGAAATGCTTAGATGAGGGCGTTGATGTGCCGAGGAGTGAGCTTGCTATCTTCTGTGCTAGCACTGGCAATCCCCGCCAGTTTATTCAGAGACGTGGACGTATTTTGAGAACTCACGAAGATAAAGAATATGCGACTATTCACGATCTAATTGTCATTCCAGAGGTTAACCCAGAGAGTGACAGTTACCGAATGGAAAGAAATATGGTACGAGCCGAATTAAATCGTGTTAAGAATTTTGCTATGCTTTCGCGGAATATAGATTACACGGTTCAGGCGCTCGATGATGTTCTTGATTATTATAAACTATCAATATTTTAATCATTATGGCTGGCAAATCAGTTGGAGATAAGATGCTCCAAGCTGTCCTGATGGACGAAAAGCTTATGGCCTTTGGTGAATATACGCCAGATGAATGCACTTCTCTGGTACAGGCCTTATCCTCAGATAACTGCATTGTGAATGCAGTTGCAAAGATTATTGACCGGGGGCGTATGAACGCTTCCGAGACAGAGATTTACCGTGAAGTTAGCGAATACTTAAAATCAAATATATGATTATTAAGAATATAAGTATCCGTAATTTCAGGAGTTATTACGGCAACAATTCATTCGATTTTTCGAGTGGTCTAACCCTCATTATTGGTGATAATGGCGATGGAAAGACCACCTTCTTCGAAGCTCTTCAATGGTTGTTCAACACAACTGTCGATACCCCAAACATTGAGAACTTTTCGGAGATGCGAAAGAGTCAACTTGAAGTTGGCGAAATGGATAACGTTATCGTATCCATAACATTTGATCATAATGGCATTAAGACCATCGAGAAGAGTTTTGTAGTTGAACGTTATGGCAACGATCGCTATCGCGCTCTGAGACAAGAATTCCGTGGTTATGAAGAAAAGGATTCTGGTAGGACTCCGGTAGATGGAAAGATTCTCGTTCTTCGTTGCTTTGATGCTTTTCTGCAGAAATTCAGCATGTTCAAAGGTGAATCTGACCTTAATGTCTTTAATGATCCAACCGCACTTAAGCAATTAGTAGCGAAGTTTTCTGATCTTAAGGAATTCGACAAATATGTTGCCTATACAGAGGAATTTGAACGTAAGTCAAACTCGGCATTTGTTAAGGAGTCGAAGTCGGATGAAAAGATTTCCAAGCAGGTTGAGATTTTTGACTCTAAATTAGCAGAGGTCCGTCGTCTTCTTTCTCATGCAGAGCGTGAGCTGAAGGAAGCTGAAGCATCAGCGAATCTCTTTAGTGGGAAAATTGAAGATCTGGAGAAGCATAAGGACACCAGTGAGAAATACTCGGAAGTAAAGAAACGCATAGAAGCGAAGAAAGCCGAAGCGGCAAAGTATAGAGGTTCAATTGCTGCAAACAACTTTAACGTCAATCTATTAGATAAGTTATGGATATTGTGCGTTTTTCCCGAAGTCTTTAAGGAGTTCCAGGCCAAGAGTTCTGCCTTCAGTAAGGCAAAACGTGCTCAGAATGATCAATTCATTAAAGAATTAGCGAAGAATGAGGGTAAGAAAGAGGCTTATGAAGAGATCACACAATTGGTAAATGGCGCCTCCAGAATGCCTTGGTATCTACCTGGCGAGGCAGAAATGGAGGAAATGATTCATGACCACATCTGCAAAGTTTGTGGTCGTGAAGCCCCTGAAGGAAGCGAAGCATACAAATTTATGGTAGAGAAACTTGAGGAGCATCGCCGTCATGCTCTTGCAGAAGCAGAGGCGAACAAACCCAAGGAACAAGAGCAAAAGGAGCTTTTTGAAAATACATATGTCGAAGAGATTCATAGTCTTAGTCTTAATTTAGGAGGATTCAATGAATCAGAGATAACAGGCAAAGCATCTGAAATAGGTGGTTGTATAGATCTCGTCAATATGTTTAAGCGTAAACTTGATGAGGTTGAACGCGACATTCAAGAGATGGAAGATGAAAAAGCTCGTATCCTTATTCAGGCAGAAGGAGTTTCCGAGGAGATGTTGGATAAGTCTTTCCAAGATCTTAAAGGATACTTTGATCAAAAGGGTAAGGCTGAGAAGAGAGCTCTGGAGTTAGAACAGAAGATTAAAGAGCTTAAGGGACAGCGCGATTACTATAAAGAACAAATCGATGCGCTTGCTCCTGGGAAAGGCCAAGTTCGTGTTTATAAAAAGGTGCACGAAGCTTTTGACTATATATGTAAGGCCTTTGTCGGTGCAAAGGATAAGAATCTTAGCATGTTCTTAGAGTCACTTGAGGACCGTGCGAATGATTACCTTCGGAGACTTAATGCGAACGACTTCCATGGCATCGTGAAGCTGATTCGCACAGCAGATGACTCGGCGGTGATTAAGCTTTATAGTTCTAATGGCTCTGAAATCAAGAAGCCATCGGGTTCTCAGCAGACAACAATGTATATGTCCGTTCTATTTGCCATTTCGGACCTTACCACCCTTAAGCGTGAAGAAGATTATCCATTAATCTTTGATGCGGCCACTTCATCGTTTGGTGACGCCAAGGAAGATGATTTCTATAATATCATTGATAACATCAATAAGCAATGCATTATTGTTACGAAGGATTTCCTTGACAAGAATACCCTCCGTATGGCCGATATCAATAAGCTTACATGCTCCGTTTATCGCATTCAGAAAGCTGACGGATTCGATAAGAATGACTTGTCAACCATTAGAACAACCGTAGTTAAAGTGAAGTAATATGGAAAAGTTATATGACCTTTGGGCAAATCGTAACCCTGAATGGGAAACGAAATACGAAGATTCTATCATAAAGACTTTCTGCGACTATGGTAGAGGTACAACTGTGTTTCAAGAAGCCCGTGGAAAGATTTTTGGCGCAGGTTATGAGATTCTAATAATCGCTTTCTTCATAGGTTTGTATAAAAAGCAACGCAAGCCTCTAGTTGGAGATACTTCAAAGCGAAAAGTACTAGGACAGCCAATCAAATTCTGGGGTAATCTGGATTCCAAACCTGGACGTGTTTCCTATTCTAACATAAGAAAGTATATGTTTGCGGCCTTGGTCGCAAGGAGTGATGTTGATTTCATCGCTTTAGATAAGGGTGAGCTCACTAATCGCAAGGCTGTAGATATTTTAATGACTACAATGGAGGAGTATATAAATTGGGGATTAGATTTTATGTCTGAGAAGATGGAGGACAATCCTAACTATTTCTTCAAAGACACGGCATTCTTGCGAGTATTCCTTGACATGCTTCCCAAACATGCTACTGCACAAAAAGTTGATATTGAAGCAGAATTTGGCGACGACGACACTCCGGAATCCCTTGATTAATTATCTTTTTTAGCTTTTTCCCTATTCCGTTATGGATCAAACTAAAATTGTCAAAATACTTCGACTAATGAAACTATTGACCGGCAATGTCAGCCGGACAATAAATCAGCTGGCGGAGGAGATGAAAATCACACCTCGGACAGTTTATCGATATATTGACGATATTAGAGATGCTGGTTTTGTAGTAAACAAACTATATGGCAATGTTTTCGCCATGGGAAAGGTTAATCGTGGATTAACGGACTTTAATAAGTTAGTATATTTCACTGAAGAGGAAGCGTTTATAATAGCTAAACTCATCGAGGGGATAGATAATAATAACGCTCTAAAACGAGACTTACAGCGAAAGTTGGCCAGTGTTTATGATAGCACCAGTATTGGCAATTATATAGGGAACACAGTTAATGCTAACAACATTGAAGCCCTCTCTGATGCCATCAAGCGTCATAAACAGGCCATTTTGAAGCAATATGAGTCTGCTCATAGCGACGAGTCTAGAGACCGTTTGGTTGAGCCTATCGAATTCACCTCAAATATGATCGACGTCTGGGCCTATGACGTTCATAAGAGAGAGAATTTGGTTTTCAAAGTTATGAGAATCCACGAGGTTGAAGTAACGGAAAACGATTGGAAATTCAAGCCGAATCACAAAGTACAACGACCTGATGTGTTTAGAATGTCCGGAAGTCTCAATGAATCAATAACCCTTCAGCTCAGCACTCGTGCAAAGAGCTTACTTCTTGAAGAATATCCACTAGCAGAAAAAGATCTCCAGAGGGTTGATGGTAAATGGATTCTTGAGACAACGATCCATAGCGTTGAAGGGGCGGGACGATTTGTTATCGGTTTGGCAGCTGAAATCTGCATCCTCAAAGGCCCCACTCTCATTGAGTACATTCACGACTACGATTGTAAATACATACAAAAGCTGTAAGAGTGTTGTCGACTAAGTGATTACCTGTGTTTGTTTTGTGAATAAGACTTTTGGACTTGAGAAGCACTTATTGAATACGATATGGAAGACAACAATAATAGCTTTCTGATGAAAGTCGCAGTCGGAGCCCTCATTCTAATCATGGCCATGAGCGTGATTCGGACGGAGTCCACGAAGAAGCAGATGGACCGTCTGGCTACGACGGTTGACAGTCTAACCCTCCGTGTGGATGCGTTGGAGAATCCTGATTTCTCGGAGATTGCCTCTGCTCCCCTGTCGAGCGCGGACGGGAAGCAAGTCGCGGATCTGGCTAAGGGCCTGTCGCAGCTCCAGTCGAAGGTGACTGCCCTGCAGGGCAAGGTAGACAACCTCCCTTCCACTCCCTCCGGCAATTCCTCCGGAACGGCTGCGTCCACCGGTTCTAGCAAGGAGATATCTGACCTCGCCAAGACTGTATCCGACCTCCAGGCCAAGGTGAATACCATGCAGAAGACGGTCGACCGGCTCTCAAGCGGACAGCAGCGTCAAGCCTCTTCTAATCAGAGTAGCGCTGCCACAACCCATCAGTCTTCTGGAAGCGGACAGTCCAATGGAAGAGTGTCCGTCACGGCGAAAGTTAAAGTGGAAGATCGATATGTCAGCGGCAAGACTCATCTTCCAGAAGTCCCCACAGGGCCTGCTGGAGTTGTTGTCATCGGAGTGACGATGGATCGGGTCGGTATTGTCAGTAAAGCCACGGTTAATAGCGGTACGACTATCTCGGACGAGGATATCTTAGATGCTTGCAAGGAAGCTGCTCTGAAGACGAGTTTTGCATATAATCCCGAGGCACCGAATCACTCGACCGGAACGATTACATATACATTCACTGCGAGATGAGCAGAAAGAAAAAGACTATAGAGATTCCGGACAAACTTGTCGAAGGTTGGGAAAAGGTTGAGAAGGCCATCGACGAGAATGCGGACTTACTGTCGGAAAGGACTTATTCTCTAGCTGCCGGAGGACTAGCCCTGTCTTTTACTGTGATGTCTTTCATCGTGGGTGAGGATAAAGCTGCTTTGGGCTGGCAGGCTCTTGTGATATGGAGCCTTTTCCTTCTTTGCATCATCCTGGATACCGTATCGATTTTCAGTGCAAAACGGAAAGCAGAGAAACTGGAGCTATTGTTCAGAGAGAAGGTGAATCAAGGGCAGACGATGCCTGAGACTGAGGTGAATAAGATGATTGATAAGACGAACAGGTCGATTAACCGCTTCAATATGATCGTCTTCATCCTTCTCTTGATAACTATCGTGTGGACGTTCATCTATTCATATTTGTTGTTGATTAAAGTATCGTAGAATGGCGGAAGAATATAAGGTTCCTTCCACTGACGGTGTGGAGTTCCGTGGTGGTAAACAGATTCAGCATGTCAAGCCCGTCCCGCAGAACCAGACAGGTAATTCCAATAACTCAAACCAGAGTGGTTCCAACAAAAAGTAATCAAGCATAACCATCTATGACTTTCCTCATAGAATCCATCATAGCCTGCGCTCTCTTCACGCTCTTCGTGTTCCTGATGTCCCGGGATCCGGTGAAGACCATCTTCAACTATCCCCCGGCCATCATCGAGCGCTGCAAGTCCCTCGGACTGGTTGACGACAGCAACCGTCCCGGCGGACCGGCCTTCTACGCGAAGAAGATCGTTGCCCTGCTCATCTTCGGCGTGCTGCTGGGCCTCCTCGTGAAATACGTCAACGGCTGCACGACGCTCTGGTGCGGGGCCCTCACGGCCTATACCCTCTGGTGCGTCGTGGACTGGTTCGACGCCTTCGTGCTGGACTGCCTATGGTTATGCCACGACAAGCATTTCGTGATCAAGGGGACCGAGGACATGGTGAAGGATTACCACGACTACTGGTTCCACATCAAGGGTGGCCTCATCGGCATGGTGCTGGCCATCCCGGCCGCCCTCATCGCCGGGCTCATCGTAATCCTCTGACGCCATGATCGACACCGAGGGCAAACCCTACTGCATCATCGACATCCTGCCGGAGCGGGTCCCGTCGGACTCCCCCGGCCGCTATTTCGAGGTGGAACGGTATTTCCGGTCCCGGCTGGACGAGATCATCCGGAAGTTCGCCTCCTTCCTGAACAAGCTCAACTGCTACTGCGAGCTTGAGGTCAGCAGGGACTGCGAGACGTTCAGCGGAGACTTCGCC
>JAEEGL012120032.1_pt1 | contig 13263 bp, 10 predicted proteins | sample 9134231 | NCBI WGS metagenome assembly JAEEGL01 (sample SAMN16246548, study PRJNA631951) | gut metagenome | biome: gut microbiome; feature: rumen; material: fiber-attached | host: Bos | place: Iran: Karaj | collected 2018-10 | reverse complement strand
GAACAGTCCGAATGCGACTGCAAGAATCCAAGGTTGCGCGATAATGAATTCTAATGGGACAAAGGCGAGCGCCATAAAAATCCCGCAGACTTCGTCGATGACAATCCAGCCGGGGTCTTCGGTGCCGGTATCTTTCATCGCTTTCTTCACGAATGGGATGGCCGCAAAAAAGACGAAAAGGGCGGCGTTGATAAAAAATTGTTCTATAAAAAATCCATCCCAATAAAAGCTAAAACAAGGAATTGACCATTCGGTAGTCCTTGACCAGGACGGATCGCTTAGGAGCAAAATGACAAGGGCCATGGGGTAGGCGACAATAGTGGCGGCGAGGCTTCCCATGGTGCCGGGGGCCTTCGGGCTCATTCCCGAGCCGAAGAACGTCACGACGAGGGCGGTGAACTTGTCCGTTCCGCGCCATTCGTGCGGCACGCGCTTCTTTCCGTATTTCTCTTTCAGTTCTTCCTTGTTCATACTTCGTAAATCCCGGGTTCCCGCCAGTTCTCGTCACGATTGCTGTTCAAGCTCTTGTCAGAGACACTTTCGGCGGGGTGCTGAGGCCAGGGCGAATCCACGTTTTCCTTGATTTTGGCGGATTGGGCTTCGCGCCGCTTTTTCCAGGCGGCAAGCTGCGTCTTGAATGCGTCGCGCAGGCGTTCCATTCCGATGTTCTCGCGGGCACTGACCTGGATAGCTTCGGGATAGTTTTGCAACAGTTCGGTGCGGCGCGCCTCGTCGCAGATTTCCGCCTTGTTGAACACGCGGATGCGGGGCGTATCCTTGCTGATGATGCCTTCGAGCGTCTTGTGGGTCACTTCCAGGTGCTCGCGGTAGTCCGGCGCAGACCCGTCGACGACTTCGAGGATGCAGTCCGCGTGGGAGGCCACCCCGAGGGTGCTCTTGAAGGTTTCGATAAGGTTGTGAGGGAGCTTGCGGATAAAGCCCACGGTATCGCTCAAGATGATGTTCTCGCCATCGAGGTAGAGCTTTCGCGTGGTACTATCGAGGGTGGCGAACAGCTTGTCTTCTACATACACGTCCGCGCCGGTCAGACGGTTTGTGAGGGTCGACTTGCCCGCGTTCGTATAGCCGACGATACCCACGTGGAAAATGTCGTTCCTGTTTTCGGCCTGGCTTTCGCGCGCCTCCTCGATTTTTTCGAGCTTCTTCTTGAGTTCCTGGATGCGCTTGCGGATCATGCGGCGGTCGGTTTCGAGCTGCGTCTCACCCGGCCCCTTGGTGCCGATGCCGCCGTTGTGCTGGCGGCATAGGTGCGTCCACGCACCGGTGAGCCGCGGCATCATGTACTGCAACTGCGCGACTTCCACCATCAGGCGGCTTTCCGCCGTCACGGCATGCTTTGCGAAAATGTCGAGGATAAGTCCCGTGCGGTCGAGCACCTTGATTCCCGGTAGCCGCTGTTCCAGGTTGCGCACTTGCGACCCCGAGAGGTCGTCGTCGAAAACGACCATCTTTGCGTTATCTTCTTCGAGGGCGCGCTTGACCTCGTTCACCTTGCCTTCGCCGATGAGGGTCGCCGGGCTAAAGTTCTGAACGCGCTGTAAGAAGCTGCGCGTGACAATCGCCCCTGCAGTCTCGGCAAGGCGGCCCAGTTCGGCAATCTGTTCGGAGACAAGCCACGGGCGCACCTTGGGTGTCGAAATTCCCACGAGGATGCAGCGTTCTTTTTCCTGTTTGTGTTCTGCGGGTTCTCTCATTGCGCCTTTAGCAGTTCCCGTTCAGTTTCAGGAACCAGTAGTCCTCGCTGTTGATGCTGCTTCCTTCGGAGGATGTGGCATCGGCGAGTTTCGCGAAGTCCGCGGAATCTACATTTTGCGACGCAGCGGGCTGGATTCCCTGCTGGTTCGCGGAAGTTCCGCCGGATTCAAGTTTTTTGTCGTTCAAGTCGGCCATGTGCAGAATATAACAAATTCTATATTGTCGCACATGCGGCTGTGGCTTACGACATCCCCTGACGATTTTACCTCCGAGTTCGACGACATCGAGGAGATGTTCAAGCGTGGCCTTTCGCGCCTGATCCTCTGGAAGCGGGGAAGGGCGGGATTCCCAAACGCAAGCGAAGGCGATTACGAACGCTGGCTTATGGCGCTTCCGATGGAATACCGCGACCGCATCTGGATCCGAGGAACTCCCGACATGGCCGAACGCCTCGAAGTGCGCGGCTGCGTCATCGATGCCTCTGTGCTCGCAGGCGAAATTCCCGAACGCTGGAAACGTATCAATTGCGTCGCGCTATGCCGCAGCCTTGAACAGCTGGAATCGCTTCCCGAATGGGTGGCTGGCGCACTGATTGGCCCTGTTTTCCAGCCCCAATCCGTCTATGAACCGGTCGAAACGGTCGATTTTGTGAACCTGACGGACAAATTAAAGGACAAGAACCAGCAGGTCATCGCCTTTGGGGGCATTGACCACGAGAATTTGGCTCAAATTAAGGAATTGCCCTTACAGGGAATCTCCGTGCTGGGTGGTATCTGGAACTACGCCGACCCCGTCAACGCATTTATTAAGTTACATCGAATCGTTGGGCGTTAGATTCGTATTCCATTTTTTTTAATCCTTGCTTCGATTAGAAGCCGTTTTCTTCTTGTTCCGCAATTCTGCGGTTTGCCGCATTACAGTCTATCTCGTTGTTGTGTCTCCCGCCATGTGCATCTATATATTCGAATCGCATGGGTGGAGTGGATGTTTGGGCCTTGCTAAGAACGAACATGCCGAAAGCGCCGGCAACAGCCATGATAATCATTTGCAAGAAGACCTTTAAAAAGCCAATGATGAACAGTACAATTGAACATGCGACACCGACACACCAAATTATTGCAAAGAGCGAGAAAACGAATCCTGAAAGTTTACCTATGACTTTGCTGTTGCCGATAACCGTGGTAATCATTCCAATGAGAACCGTTATGCCTGAAATGGCAAATCCGACATTTATGGTCATTTGCTGTGGCGTTATTTTCATCCCTCCCAACAAAAGGGCTGCAGAAGCAATTACTATGGCAATAATTGTAAAAATAATCGGCCTCCAGACAATAAGCTCGGCTCCCGGTTCATCGGATGTGTTTATTCTATTCTTAAATATGCTCATTCCGCAAATCTGAATTATAACAGCTATCAAGAAACATAGCAGCAACAAGATGAGCATGCCCCATCCCAAAGCATCTGTATCAAGCCACCAGAGAATGTCCGTGCCCAGATTGTAAATGCCAACAATCTCAAGAGAAACGGCACCAAGCAGTGATAGTACAGCTACAATTGTAAAAGGAGCTAAGTCCGCTAAAAACGCTGATGTCAAAAAGATTACAAGTAAAATAATAATAGCGATGAACGGAGTTGTCGAATAAAAGAATCGGCAAATAGGGGTGTGCATGTTTTTGTGCTTGTTGACGAAGTCCACTGCGTCTTCCGGGTTATCCCCGAACATAAGAGCATCGGCTACAATGAAATATTTTTTCCCATCAATGGTGACGGTTGCAAAACTTGCATTGCGGCTTTTGTCTTTGCCGATTTTTTCGGATAAGTAGTTTAAAGTCGTGTCTTTTTTGTTGATGTGGACTATAGTCCCATTGGCGAGTGCAAAAGCCTTTTTGCCGAGCTTGTATGTTTCCTTCTTGTCTTTTTTATTTTTTTCTTTCGCAATTTCATAGACGGTGACAGAATCTCCGCGAAGAGCATCGATAATATATGCAGCCTGATTCTGAGCTTGGCTAAAGCCAAAGACGAGCATTAAAATTGAAATAAATATTTTATTCATCGTGATGTATCCGTTACTTGTTTTTTTCCTGTTGGGTGGTATCTGGAACTACGCCGACCCCGTCAACGCTTTCATCAAGCTTGGGCGTGCTTGCGGCGGGCTCTAGCGGCTTTTCGATTCGTTCCTTCAGCTTCTTTATCTGCGGTGCCATCGCGTTGCAGCGGGCATCGGCCGGGAGCGTCACGTTCCAAACGAGCGAAGTGTCGACAACCGAAGCCTTTATGCCCCACGATGTTCCCTTCGGGCAGTTCAGGTTGTTCAAGTAAGTGATGCGGAGTCCGTTGTCTTCTTCTGCGAAGGTAAAGAACCGCATCCACTTCTCGTATTCGGTGATGTACTGGATGTCCTTGCTGCTGCCGAGCTTGCCATTTTCCTGGAAGTATTTTTCTTGCGCAATCATGTAGGCTTCCATCTTGAGCGCGACGATGGCGGCTGTCGGGCGTCCGCGCTTTACGATGTTATCCTTCATGAAGTCTACCGTAGTATAGGCTATGAACGCGTAAATGCATACGGCGACACACGCCATGGGTTTCATCCAGGACTTTGAGAGGTAACGGTGGTGTGTCTTGTGGTTCCTGTATTTCTCGAGTGCGATTTTCCAGATGTCGAACGTGTAAAGGATACCGACGACCAGCGTCGCGGCCAGGAAGAATGCAGCAACAGGCCGGGGGAAAACGATGCCCATCTGCATGAGCACCTTATAAATTATCCTGTAGATACCCCCGCCGAAAAGCAGGTAGAGGGAACCCCTGAGATAACGGTGCGCCTTGAAGCAGTGTGCTCCAAGGAAGCCTCCGATGAAGGCTAGCCAGAATACCAGGGTACCCGATTCGCGTTTTGAATGGGGCGGCTGAGTCTTCTTCGACTTTTCGCTTTTGGCAGGGGGCTCGGAAGCTTTTGGCTTTTCGGAGGTGCTTTCGGGTCCGGCAGCCGAGTCCTCGTATTTAGGATTCGGAGCGTCGCACCAGAGACATTTGGGCATGTCGTCATCGAATTTTCTGCCACATTTTTTGCAAATCATTGGCAGGTCTCCCTATTTTAGAATAAACTTGTTCGTTTTTGATAGGCCATTTGCGAAAAAGTCCTTGCGGATGTAAACACCTTCACGTTTCGGCTTTCCTGCGAGTTCATGGCCATTGATACTGAAATAGACGGTACGGACGGGCGTTCCCGAAAGTTCCAACTGACGGGAGTTCAGGCCGCGCTCGGCGATGCGTGTCGTGGTGTCCTTTTCCACATACGGCTTGTCCGGGTCATCCACGACCATCTTGATTCGCGCATAACTCTTGCAGCCGGTCTCGTTCGTGTAGGTCACAGTATAGTACCCGCTAAAGTCGCCGTCTACGTTCTTGAGCGTGTTCTCGCGGGTGGTGGACTTGAATTCGTTGGGGCCGACCCAGCTCCAGATCTTGCCGTCCCACGGGTGCGGGCCGAACGTGACAGAAGCGCCCTTCGCGACCTTCAGGTCGAGCGTTTCGTTCCAGCCACCGTCATCTACCTTCACGTAGGGGACAATCTTCGTGCCGCTGCAGGGGCCAACAACCTTCTTGCCGTCGCATACGCCTATTGAATCAGGTATGTCAATCACCCGCGGTTCAAAGTCCGGGGTGGGGAAGGCCTTCATGAGTTTTGCAGTCTCTTCGGCGGTAACCGGGAGGATTGTCCCGTGGCGGGGCGTGAATGCGCCGCTCGTCTTGGTATCCTGCACGAACTTGAAGTTTTCGAGGTCGGGGCTGCTCGTGAACTGGTAATGCCCGTTCATGTAGCAGTCATACATGAGCACCCAGGAATTCTGGTTGATGAGCTTAAAGACTCCTGCACCTTCTACGGCCTCGGTCGTCTGTTGCAGGGCCTTGCTCGGCTTACTCCACTGCGAACCGCTGGCGGCTCCACTCTTGGGCATGAGCGAACTTGCGGTCACCTTGCAGATGCCGCCGTCGCCCTCGTTCTTGTAGAAGGCGTGGTAGAACTTGTCGACCGGGTTGTAGACGATATCCATGTCGATGGTCGACTTGCCGCGGTCAAAGAAATGCTGCGGGTCGCCTTCCAGGTCGGTAAAGTCCTTGTTCGAGTAGGCGTAGAAAACCTTGTCGTAGGGAATGGTTCCGTCGTTAGTCAACAGCGAAAAGTACACGAGCGGGCGCCCCTTGGTGCCGTCGCCGTTGTCGTAGGTGTCGTCCCAGAATGTTTCGGGGGCCCAGACGCGAGTCACGTTCGCGAAGTTCTTGCCCTTGTACTTGTCGGGGAAATGTACGGTGGCGTGCTTCCAGTTGATGAGATCGCGGGACTTCATGAGCACCATGCCGCGGTTGCTCGACCAGCCCTCGGCGCTTTTCATGTCGGTATTCACCATGTAGAACCAGCCGTCGGGTGCGCGCAGCACGTGCGGGTCGCGGAGGCCCTTCTTGATGCTTACCGTGTCGGCGGCCACCACGCGTTTTCCGTTGTTCATCGCAGTAAAGCTGTAGCCGTCGTTGCTAAGGGCGTAATAGATGTTCTCGTTGTCGTTGGCCGGGAAATATGCGAAAAGGTAGTTGGAATAGGGCTCGTACCCGTGGATGGAAACCTTGAACGAAACGTCCTGCGTCTTTGTGCTCAGGCCGTCGTGAATGGTCGCCGTGAGGGTGACGTCCTTGTTCTCTCCGACGAACCTTCCGTTGATTTGCCCGTCGTGGGTGAGGAACAGCGTGTCGCTGCTTTTCCAGGTGATGGGGAAGGTTTCTCCGCCAAGCTTTATGGTGTCGAGGAGGGTGAGGTCGGTATACAGGTCGTTGGCCGAGTTGCCCAGGCTCCGGCTAACGCTGTCGACAGAGCGCCAGAAGGGGGTAACATCGTCTTGGGCAAAGGCTATGGACGGGACCAAAGAGAGCGCAAGGAGGGATGCGCCGTGTTTACACAAGGGGGAGAACATGTCAGAAACATAAATAAAAAGTCAGCGTCGACAACAATTTTTTTTTCTCTGAAACTTTTTTTACACGTGATTGGTCGCACACCCGCTTATTTCTTACATTTTTCTTACGCAGAAAACATGTCGCAAGTCCATAATCCACATTGGTTTACTCCAACTTGGAATAAAACAGGTTGTTCCATTTTGTTTTTAGAACATATATTTGGGCTATGGAACAACCCCGCGCGAAAATTTTAATTGTTGACGATACAAAGACGAATATTGAGATCCTGGAGGGCGTTTTATCCGCCCATTATGATGTCTATGTGGCCAAGGATGGCAAGAAAGGTATTTCGATTGCCGAAAAGGTCCACCCCGATATTGTCCTACTCGATGTGATGATGCCCGAAATGGACGGTTACGAGACCCTGAGCGTAATGCGTACCAAGGAAGACCTCAAGGATATACCCGTATTTTTCCTGACTGCCAAGTCCGACAGCGACAGCGAGCAGACCGGCCTCGACCTCGGGGCGGTGGACTATATCGCGAAGCCCTGCAACCCGCAGCTCGTGCTCCTGCGTGTAAAGAACCAGCTCGAATACAAGCGCCAGCGCGACCACCTCCACGAACTTGTCGAAGAAAAGACTGCCGATTTGCGCAAGACGCTCAAGGTGATGCTCACGAGCCTCGGTTCGCTGGCCGAATTCCGCGATCCGGAGACGGGCGGACACATCAAGCGCACCCAGGTCATCGTGCAGCGGCTGGCAGAGGTCTTGCAGAAGAATCCGAAGTTCGCGGCTGCGATTCCCTCCATGGAATACGTGGACTACTACGCCACGGCGGCTCCGCTTCACGATATCGGCAAGGTGGGTATCGAGGACGAAATCCTGCGCAAGCCGGGCAGGCTCAACGACGACGAACGTGGCATCATGAGCCAGCATCCCAAGATGGGCTACGACGTGCTCATGAATGCAACCCGCGAACTCCATGACAACCCGATGGTGAAGATTGCCGCCGATATCGCATGGGCGCATCACGAACGCTGGGACGGCGAAGGCTACCCGCGCAAGCTCAAGGGGGACGATATTCCCGTGGGCGCAAGGCTCATGGCTGTTGCCGACGTCTATGACGCCCTGGTCTCCAAGCGCCCCTACAAGGACCCTTATCCGCACCAGTTTGCGGTCAAGGAGATTACCGGCGGAAAGGGAACCCAGTTCGACCCGGATGTCGTGGATGCGTTCCTTTCCATCGCAGACGATCTACCCAAAATCTACGAACAGTTCAAGGATAATACGATTTGACAAAGAACCTGGTAAATGCAAAACGCCGTAAACTCAGTTGGCGAATTTCCTTTGTTTACACGATACCGATTATCATCGTTACCGTCTTGCTTGTTTTTGCATTCCTGTACTATCTTGAAAATTCCCTTATTTCTACGGCTTACAGCAGTTCCGAGATTGCGCTGAAGCGCACTGTCGAATCGTGCGAGGGGCTCCTTATCAAGCGCCAGGAGGCGTTCTCGAAATTCGTATCCGGCGCCTCCGGAATCAACAAGCAGAATGCGAAATCGATTCTCCAGAAGCACCTCCAGAATAACAGCAACAAGCATTTCGACGTGTATTTCGGTTCTGCGGATGGCGAATACATCAGCGCCCGAGGCAACACCCTCGATAAGGGCGTTGCCGAATTCCGCACGAAGGACTGGTACCTTGAGGCTTCCCGCAATAACGGGCTGGTCGCCATTACGGGGCCCAATTTCCGCAAGCCGAACAACAAGAAGGTCCTTACGGTCTCGCAGGCCATACGCGACAAGAGCAAGCATGTGAAGGGCGTGGTCGCCGAAGATATCGAAATGCAGGACCTCGAGCAGACACTCAGCAGCGGTGTCGACAAGAACGAAGGCGGAATCATCCTCCTGCTCGATAACAACACTAATATCATTGCGCATTACCCCGAACAGACGAACCTCGGAAAGATTGACCTCGACAGTATCCGTACGCTTCTCGACATGGTCTCCAGCGATTTCGATGTGGATTCGCTCATGATGTACGGCAAGGGCGTCGTGCTGCGCCTCGAACGCACGAACAACCACAGGCAGAGTTTCGTGTTCATGATGTCTCCCATGAGCAAGTCTCCCTACTATGTCGTGAGGATCCTCCACCAGAACTCCGTGGTCGCGAAATTCAACGAACGGTTCCAGGGAATCAAGATTACGCTAATCCTAGCAGTCATTATCCTCATGTTGCTTGCGGGCCTTGTCGCGCGGATACTTTTCAAACGGTTTATCGAGAAGGACTTGAACGACAGCGTGAGTTCCAGTTCGCTGTTCGATACGCTTCTTTCGAGTCCGAACTTTACGCTCATCCTTACGAACGAGTCGTTCGACATCTTGCAGGCGAGTACCAATGTCATCGATTTCTTGAACGACGGCGAGGACATCAAGGGTGAAACTCTCTGGAAGTATATCCCGTCTGAACAGTTCAAGAAGTTTGCGCATCGCGTGGCCATGGGCGGCGAGCTGCACCCGAGCGAACGCAAGACGATGGTGACAGTCAAGAATTCGAAGGGGGAGGAATTTTGGTGGAACATCTTCTTCCAGTTCCTTTCCGAAGACGACGGCAGTATCCGCTACCTATTCATGATTGACGATGCCACGAGCGGCGTGCAGAAGGATACCATCCTCGATACAATCATGCTTTCGGCAGACCGTTCATTGCTCATGATCTTTGACCGCAGCAGGCATGTGAAGTACATGTCCAAGCAGTTCGGCGATATTTTCGGCATGGATTGGCAGAACCTGCTGGGCCTCTCGCTCAACGACCTTTCTTCGTGCGGGCTTCCCGACAGCGTGATGGAAAAGCTGAACGAGGCGTTCGACAAGTGCGAAATCTGGAAGGATTCCTTCTTGCTGCAGGGTAAAAAGAGCCAGGGCGAAACTTGGTTCCGTGGCGAGGCGGTCACCCTCAAGGCCCAGGAATCCATCGTGGGCTACATGTTCTCCATGACGGATATTTCCGAAATCATGGCGGCCCGCGAGATTGCAGAACAGGCGACGCAGGCGAAGAGCGAATTCCTCGCGAACATGAGCCACGAAATCCGCACGCCGATGAACGCAATTATCGGCATGGCGCACCTCATTTCGGAAACGGACCTGAACGAGCGCCAGCGCGGCTTTGTCGACCGCATCAGCCATGCGGCGAAATCCCTGCTCGGCATCATCAACAACATCCTCGACTTCTCGAAGATCGAAGCCAAGAAGCAGGAACTCGAGGTGACGCAGTTCGTGCTGCAGGATGTCATCAGCGAAGTGGCGTCCCTTGCCGAAGTGCGAATCGCCGGCCGCCCGATCGAACTTATCGTGGATGTGGATCCCGAAATTCCGGAAGTGTTGATGGGCGACCCGCTCCGCCTTTCGCAGATCTTTACGAACCTCGTGAACAACGCGACGAAGTTTACCGAGAAGGGCGACATCACCTTGAAGGTCCAGGTCGAAAACATGACCGACAAGAACGTGAGCCTCGCCTTCAGCGTGAAGGATACGGGTATCGGCATGACGCCGGAACAGCAGGGGAGGCTCTTCAAGGCCTTTACGCAGGCCGACGGTTCCACCACGCGCAAGTATGGCGGTACAGGGCTCGGGCTTGTCATCTCGAAGTCGCTCGTGGAACTCATGGGCGGCCAGATGCAGGTGGAAAGCGAGCAGAATGTCGGCTCCCGCTTCTTCTTCACGATTACGATTCCTATAGCGCCGCAGGCCGACCGTCCGAAATGGAAGGCCGCACAGAACTCCTTTGCGGGCAAGAACGTCCTGCTTGTCGACGACTGCGCGAATGCGCGCGCCGTACTGCGCCATATCCTCTCGAAACTCAATTTCGTTGTCGAGGAGGCGTGCTCTGCGGCAGAAGCGTTCGACCTTATCCAGGCGCACGAGGAGGCGAAGGAAGCGCCCTACGACATTTTCCTCGTCGACTACAAGATGGGCCTCGAAACCGGTTTCGACTTTGCGAAGGGAATTCCGCATTCCATGCGCTCCATCCCGAAAATCCTCATGCACCCGCTCCATTTCGAGGAAGCGGAACACGAGATGGCGAACAAGCTCGGCTTCAACAGTACGGTGGCAAAGCCCCTGCAGATAAGTTCCGTGCTCAGCGCGCTGCAAGAGGCATTGAACATGCCGCTCACTTATCGCAAGGCGGTCAAGAAGGAAAAGCGCAAGATTTACTTCAAGCCGGCCAAGGTTCTGCTCGTAGAAGACAACCAGATGAACCAGGAACTGGCGACTTCGCTCCTGAATTCAGTCGGCCTTACCACGATGATTGCGAACAACGGCAAGGAAGCGCTCGACCTCCTGAAACCCAATTCCTTCGACCTTGTGCTGATGGACCTTCAGATGCCCGTGATGGACGGTATCACGGCGACCAAGGAAATCCGCGGCAAGGAAGAGGAGTATTTCAAGAAGGTTCCGATTCTCGCGATGAGCGCCCGCGCGTTCCAGAAGGACAAGGAAGAGTGCTACGACGTGGGAATGAACTCCTATATCGTGAAGCCTATCGACCCGTCGCTCCTGTACGAAGACCTCGCGAAATTCCTCCCTGTCGCAGCCGAGGAGGCGGAATCGCAGCGGACGGTCGTTTCTACGGGAAAGAACCAGATGGCCGAAGACGACGCCATGTTCGTCTCGCAGTTCTCGAAGGTCCGCAATTTCGACGCTTCTTCCGGACTTTACCACGCGAACAACAACAAGTCGATTTACCTGAGGATCCTGCAGGGATTCGTCCGCGACTATGGCAGCGGCCTCGACCTGCGCAAACTTATCGAGACGTCCAAGTTCGAGGAGGCGACCCGAATCACGCATACGATCAAGGGCCTCTGCGGAACGATCGGCTCCACGCACGTCCAGTCGCTGGGTGCCGCGGTCGAAAGTACGCTTTCGCAGAAGCAGCGCAATTTCGAGGAGTACAACGCCTTCGAGGCTGCGCTCCACGAGCTGATTGACGATCTTTCGATTGCGCTCAAGGATATCGCTACGGAACAGTCTGCCCCGGCTCAAAAGACCGCGGATCCGCATGCGATTGAAAAGCTGAAGAGTGCTCTCGAAGAGCTGAAACCGGCCGTGGATTCCTGCTCCTCCACGCAGTGCAAACGAATCCTGGAATCGGTCGAGAATATCGCCTTCGACGACCATGTCAACGACCTGATTTTGAAGCTCGTGAACCAGATCGACGACTACGAGTTCAGCGAAGCCGAAGATACTATCAAGGAAATCGAGAAGACCTTCGCGTAAGGCTATCGCGCAAGCACCATCGCCGCGATAAACGCTAGCGCCACGATTACGGCCGCCGCAATGGCGAGCGGACTCGTCTTTTTCTTCTTAGCATAGGGACTGTCCGGGTCGTCACCGAATTCGTTTTCCAGGATCTCGTCATAATCCGGAGTCTCGAGATCGGTGAATTCCGCGCCCTCCTTCCAGCCGGTATCGGCGTCACTCCCGCAATGCGGGCAGAACATGGCGTCGTCTTTGATTTCGGAATGGCAGTGGGGGCAGTACATGATTCGAATTATTTCGTGAATTTATAACGGCCTAGCAGGTCGAAGTAGCGGGCCTTGGGTGCAATTTTGACGGACTTGAAAGTCTTGCGGATGGAGGTGGTTCCTTCAGTCTTTATAAAGAAAAATTCCCTGAAGTAGGTTCCGCTTTCGATACTTACCGAAAAGCCCCTTTCATTGGTCTTGTATGTCAAGGTGTAGGCAGTCTCTCCGTCTTCTCCCTGTTGATAGCATTTGAAATCATCCGTAGAATCAGCAACGAATTGCTTTTGACTTGTTCGTTCTGAATCTGTATTGTAATCGAGGTATCTTTTTTGTACCACGGTGTCTTGCGTCAGGATGTATTCAGTGAACCAATGAATTCCGTCTTCAACCTGTTCTTCAGTAATATAATTCGGTGTGATTTTAGTTGTCTTTATCCCGGCATATTCGCCATCAGAATAAACTTTTTCCTGATAACATAGCGTGTCATTCGCTTGACATTGAGAGACAATGTATTCAATACCCTTGTTTTTCAACACAGTCTCGTTCGTGTCATTGTAGAAATGATAAATTCTGATTTCTTCGCCTTCTTCCTTGGTGTCATATTGTGTTTCGGCAATTTTTCCATCCTCATAGATGTATTTATGCGTCCACTCGTTTCCTTTTTCATTAAAGTAAGATGAATCGATGTGAAATTCGTTATCCGGATTGAGATAGGGATTCGCGAGTGCCGTAAACCAGACATCCGTGCATTTGTTTGCCAAGGATGCGGTGTTCAATGTCAAAACGGCAATAGAAACTAGAAACAATGATTTGCGAATCATGAATGTCCTCCTTAATTTGCTTTAAATATAACAAAAACCGCCAGGCGTTTGCCTAGCGGTTTATGAAGCTTTTGCTTTGGATCCTATCGGCCTCGCGGCCTCCAGGATGACAGATTACAGCTTGTTGTTAGAACCAAGAACGTCAACGATCTTGTGTTCGTACATCTTCTGCATGTTTTCGCGAGCCGGCTTGAGGTACTGGCGCGGGTCGAAGTGTTCCGGATGTTCGTCGAAATACTTACGGATAGCGGCAG
>JAEEGL012047814.1_pt1 | contig 13263 bp, 11 predicted proteins | sample 9134231 | NCBI WGS metagenome assembly JAEEGL01 (sample SAMN16246548, study PRJNA631951) | gut metagenome | biome: gut microbiome; feature: rumen; material: fiber-attached | host: Bos | place: Iran: Karaj | collected 2018-10 | reverse complement strand
TGACTATGGCCGTAAGGAAGAATATCGCGTAGACATCATCCGTGGCGAAGACGGTTCTATGGCTTTATCGCTGAAGAAATACGGAAAGATAAAGTTTGTTCGTGACCGCCGTTGTCGTGCTATCACCGGATATGGTACTGTCGGCAACCAGTCTATGTGGCAGAGTTTTGTTCATCATGTGAAGATTCAGAGTAAAGGTATAACCCGTATCTTCTCGAAGAAAGACCACTATGAGGATAGTGAGGATAATCTTGTGAACTCTAAATCTGTGAAATGAGGATTCTCTACGTCTGCGATGCATTGGCCATTTATGGTGGCGTGGAACGGATTTTGGTTGAGAAAGCAAATTGGCTTGCCGAATATGGAGACTGTGAAGTCTGCTTGTTAACTGTTAATCAGGGAAAGCAACTGGTGTGTTTCCCTTTGAATCCGAAAGTGTTGTATGACGATTTGGATATACGGTTTTATCAGCAATATCAACTTTCTTTTTGGAAACGACTTATTAGAATACGTCAGCTTCATCATCTGTTCCGTGAGCGGTTGGGAAGTGTAATTAAGACGATGGTTCCTGATATCATTGTGTGTGTATGTCTTGATTATGTCCATGATATTGTTCGTGTAAAAGGTGACATTCCTCTTGTCTTTGAATCCCATTCTTCTCGTTTGGCCAGTCGCTTTGAGGGTAATGGTATGCTTCGTCGTCTTCATGTATGGTATCTTCAACAAGCAGTAAGGAAATCCCGAATAGTGGTTGCATTGACAAAAGGAGATGCCGACGAGTGGCGAAAACTGACTCCCAATGTTTGTGTAATTCCTAATGTTGTACACCTAAATGATAGTGGCATATATGGCGACTGTACGGCAAAATCTGTTATCTTTGTAGGCCGTTTTTCCAAGCAGAAAGATATCGGTAGTCTGTTACGAATCTGGACACTTGTTCATCAGCGTCATTCTGACTGGTGCCTTCATATCTATAATGGATGTAATGAAGAAATGTATTCCCTGATTGATGAAATCCGCAAGATAGATGCGAACATTCAGATTCACGATCCCACTTCCGACATCATAGAAAGGTATAAAGAAAGCTCAATTCTGATATTGACTTCTTGCTTTGAACCGTTTGGCCTGGTACTACCGGAGGCGATGAGTTGTGGCTTACCAGTAGTAGCATTTGATTGTCCCTATGGTCCAGCAGATATCATTACTGATGGCGTAGATGGTTTCCTGATTCAAAATAGTAATATAGAATTATTTGCAGACAAGGTTTGTTCGTTGATGGATAATGTAGTTATACGCTTACAAATGGGACAGGCTGGACTACAATCTTCAAAAAGGTATAGTGCAGAGGATATAATGCCCCAGTGGAAAAGCCTATTTGAACAAATTTCCATAAAGAGTTAGATTATTATTTCTGAAAATTTGTAAGATTCAATGAAAATAATTATCTTTGCATCGTTATATAATAAAAGCTAAAAACTTATGATTCCTAAAATAATTCACCTCTGTTGGCTGAGTGGAGACCCATATCCTCCAAAGATTGCAAAGTGTTTGAAGTCGTGGGAGAAGTATCTTTCGGATTATGAAATAATTCTCTGGGATACTAAACGATTTGATTTGAACTCTTCAATCTGGGTGAAGCAGGCTTTTGAGAATAAGAAGTATGCTTTTGCGGCTGACTATATCCGCTTTTATGCTCTCTATCACATGGGGGGAATCTATTTGGATTCAGATGTGGAAGTGTTAAGGGATTTTGACAATCTTCTTGACCTCCCTTATTTTATTGGAGCGGAAAAAGCCCAGACCCCTGAAGCAGCTATAATAGGAGCAGAAAAAGGTTGTGATTGGATAAAACAATGTCTCGACTATTATCAGAATCGTGCATTTCTGAAGGCTGATGGTAGTCTTGATATCAGGAAGTTACCTGAAATAATGGTTGAACAAATAAGAACGATTAAGCCTGTGCGCGTTTTGTCTTTGGAAGAAAGTCTGAACATCCGTAAAATGGATATGCAGAAAGAGGTGTTGGAGTTTAACGATGTTTTTTTCTCCCCAAAAGTGTTTGATTCCCGTGAGGTGGAAATCACCCCTTACACTTATGCCATCCATCATTATCAGAACTCGTGGTTCTCGCCTAAGGCCAAAGCCTACTATCGTACAAGGGCTTTTCTTGTTAAAGTACTCGGACTACCCTTTGTGCGTAAAGCAGAAAAGCTATTGATGCCCTGGAAATTCAGAAAGTAAGCATAGACGGCCTATGCTTACTTTCTTATAGTTCAAATGATGATTTCCGTGGAAACTTGTTCTGAAGCAAGGCCTGTATTTCGTTTTTTATGATGGTATAGTCTTTGTCAGAACAGAGAGAGGTGTCATTCAGACAGACGGAATAGCAGTTCCTGTCATACAGCGCATGCTCTATCTCTCCCAAGATCTTCTTTTCAGTAAGGAAAAAGAAACGGCCGTTCCTTTTCATCGGATAGAAACGATTAGAAGCAAATTGCCAATAGCGGAAGATATACGGATTGGCGATTACTTCCTCTCTGAATCTTGAGCAGCTGGCACTCATGAATTTTGGTTCTGCTTCCCAGACCTCATCAAAGATGGTTTTCATATATGCCTGCTCTGTGTGGAAGTTGGAGAATCCCACGAACAGTCGTTGCCGTGACAGCATCCCACTCATCAGAAGTCCACGAAGCCCAAGGTGTGAGCCAAACCAGCGCTTTGGCGACTGGCGTACGGTGTCCCACCTTCTGAAATGTCGGTTGACGATGCCTATATTGGCCATCATGGACATATAGATACCAAAGCGATCTTTATCTGTGTATATAGGCACATTGTAACAAGTCTCCTTATTGGTGTCACAGGGCAAACCGTTTTTGAAATAGTATTCAGGCTGAACAGGTGAATTTAAGAAAATGTCGTCGTTGAAATACACGAAATGCTCAGATAATCCTTTAATCTTATGCATGTGGAGCTCAATGGCACACGAATTGAAAGTCGGCAGACATTCTTTCGGCATATAGTCCTCATGCTTGACGAGTACCAGTTTTGGACAATCCTTGTTAATCCAATCTGGAAATTTACCATTAGTGATTAAGAATACCTTATTTACCCATGGCGCATTTTGCTCTACAGCCCGGAACCAATAGTGGAATATTTCCATATCCCGGAAACGGGCTTTCGACTTATCACCCTTGGCATTCGGACTATATTGAGCATACGATTTCTGCCATTCAGGGTCTAAAGGGTCTAACCATGTTACTACTAAATCTATTTTTTCCATTTTTTCCATACTTTTTTCTAAATACAATTTGACCATAGAGATAATAGAGATCAATATAGAGATATGGCTTGTACCTCAACATAAGTGAAGTCAACTTTTGTCTGAATCCATGAGAGAACTTTAGTTGGGGTACCTCAAATTTCAGAATATCCATGACTTTATGCCTGTCTTCTCTCTTATTCAGTTTATATATAGTGTGATACACCATCATGCTAAAAGAAGTATATACATCTTCTTCCAATTTATATAATGTGGCAGATGAAAGCCCCATGATATATCTCAAATTCCATGTAGCAGCTATTGCAATGCAGTAACTTCTCGCCTTCTCAACAGAAAAAATAGTTGTCGCTGCTCCTGGTCGGTTCAGTCTATATATATATAATAGCCAGGATGCTCTGAGGCATCGTTGAGCATTCAGATAACACTTATGTGTATAGGGGACATCCTGATAGTTAATACCTCGTATGAAGCTTATATGGTTCTCGTGAAGGAAATCTCTTCTGTAGAGTGTTCGCCACACATAGCATTGGAATGGGTTCAAATCCTCCAAAAAGAGCTGTTGCCCCGTTTTCTCCTGTACGGAGAACTCTTTTTGAACGATGCCGGTGAACTTGGTCATGTCTTTGTCTTCAACTATTAAGAAGTCGGCAACAACGAGATCGACCTTAGTCTCTAACGCCTTATTCAGTAAGGGGGACAGACTGTTCTCAACAAGGAAATCGTCAGAGTCTGGCATTAGGATGTACTCTCCTTTGGCTAGAAATATGCCCTTGTTCCGTGCTACTGACAGGCTTTGGTTCTCCTGATTGACGACACTGATGTTACTGTGTTTTTGAATGATGTCAGCAATCATCTCCATACTCTTATCCTTTGTGCCGTCATTGACGATGATGACCTCAAATTCCTCTTCGTTAAGACCCTGTCTGTAAATGCTTTCTATACAGGCACGAATGTACTTCTCTACCTGATATACAGGTACGATAATGCTTAGTTTAATTCTATTGCTATCTTCCATTCATTAGGTCTTCGCTATTTCTGTGCAAAGATACGGAATTCGTTTTAAGATTCCAAATAATTCATCCTTTTTTTTCTTCCTAATAGTATTGGGGTATGTTTTTCCCCGAATAATATAATGGGGTAGAGGAGGACAATTATTATAAGTGTTATTGGTGTTGCCTCATACCATTGATAGCAGATGGTGCTATTGATATGGAGCAGGTGCTCAATGGCAAAGTTGGCGATGGTGACGAGGACGATATGTAGGCCGATGATGACCAGCGTGCCGATGGAGAGGTTGGTGATGACGGCTGTTCTGTAATTGTTCAGGAGCTTGCAGCCGTAGAGTACGCCAAAGAGAAATGTGATGTTGACGGGGTAGAACAGGATGATATGCAGCAGATGCTGGCCTGAGAAGAACGCATGCAGATGCCAGGCAAATAGTAGGATGCTGACAGAGAGGCATGAGATACAGCCAACGAAATCGAGCCAAGGTTTAGTCTCTCTGAAAAGTTGACGCTGCCCCATGACGTATCCTATATAATAATATGGTAGGTTGCGCATCAGTCCCATTGGGGTCAGGTTTGGGGCAAAATACCAGTATTTGTTGGCTGCATAGAGGAAAAAGGAGACCAGGCAGAGCGTAATCATGATGAGATGCTGGTGCCTGGTTTTCCGGCACAGGTCAATGATGACGTGCATAATCAGGATGGCTGGAAGATACCAAAGCGGACCATCTAATGGCTCGGCGAAGCTGCTCTCATGTTGCAACAACAAAGTTCCGATGACGGGCCGCATGGCTGCGAAGAAATCTGGCATAGCGCCATGCGCAAGATAGTACTTCAGTAACCAGTAGGGATAGATGATGGCATTGTATAAGAAATAGGGTATAACCAGCCCGTACCAGTACTTTTTCCAGTTCTCTTTGTCGCTCCCCCGGTCTTTCTTCAAGTATCCTGAGATAAAGAAGAAAACCACGATGATCACAGCCTGTATGTACCTGAAGTAGAACCACTCCTGTGACTGCGGAAGATGACAGAACACGACAGCAATTACTGCCAGTGCCTTACCCCAGTCTATCCAGTTGATACGAGTCGTCATTTCTTTTTTTCTGCAAAAATAGCATTTTTCATATAAAAGCGCAGTCATTTAACCTCCTTTAACGTCTCTTTCTCTCTTAACTCGTTAAAAAAAATTATTTTTGCAAGTTAAAAGGTATTTGAACAATAGCTAATTCCATAGCAGATGATTGAGCAAATCATATCTTGGTTAAACCGTCACAGGGGATTACTGATTCTTCTGCTTTGCATTCCTTTGCTCCTTTGGGTATGGCTATGGTTTTCCGATTATTGTGAGTCTGAATACGGGATAAATGAGGAATATCCCATCTACGAGATACCTCCTAAGGCTCAGGATGATACCTTACGAGTGGCAGTAATAGGCGACAGCTGGGCAGAATACCACATGGTCCTTGAGTGTGATACCATCTTCTGCCGTTATGCCAAGACTGTCACTTCCCGTCCGGTGAAGTGTTTCTCGAGAGGCCATAGTGCTAAGATTACCAAGGAAATTTATAATGAGATGTTTGCTGAGTATACCATAGAACATTCCTGGGAGCGCGACCATTGTGTGCAGCCGTTGATTGAGCAGCATCCTGATTATTGTATCATCATGGCGGGTATCAATGATATGCGATTATGCAAGCCAGCAGAATTCTATGTAGGTAACTATCGTCTCATGCTGAATCTGCTTGTCAAGAATGGTATCCGGCCAGTGGTGCTTGAGATGCCTGGCGTGGACTTGAAGTATTTCCATGAAAACCGTAGGTTTTACAGGCGCTGGATGTTTGATGCAATCTCTTTATGGACCAAGATTGACTATAGCAGTCATCAGGTTTATCGTGATGCCATGAAGCAAATGCTTCAAGAAACAGGATTGGAAGAAAAGGTGTTGTTTATTCCTATGACTGCTTGGAATTCGGGCGGTATTGATGCCAGACCGGAAATCTATCTGGACGACAGGCTTCATCTCAATATGGATGGCTACCATGTGTTGGATTCTTGCATGGCCTTTGAGGTTGTTAAAGATTATCAGGAAAAAGTGAATAAGAAATAATATGGAAAAGAGAAGAAATCTGACCTACGACTATTTGAGAGGATTAGCGATGCTCACCATCGTTATTGGGCATCTGTATTTTTATTCGGGACGCTCCAGTGGCTCGTTACCGTTTTATGTCTGTGATACCATTGAGATACCTGTCTTCATGTATATCAGCGGACTGTTGGCCCACGTCTCTGTTGACCGCTATGGCTTCAGGAAACTGATATGTACCAAGGTGATACGACTGCTGTTTCCGTTGTTCACCTTCTACGTCATCTGGGGATTGGTTGACTCGTCGAACTTCTTTACCTTCTGGTTGAAGGAGTATAAAAAGGGCTACTGGTTTATGCTGGTGCTGTTCGAACTGATGGTTACCCTGTCGTTTATCAAGCGAATCTCGGGTATTCTGAAAGTCAGGTCTATTTACGTCGCCACCGTTGTCTATGTGCTGGCAACGGCCCTGTTTTTCGTGTTGCCGAAGGAGGGGCTGGTCAACAGGGTGTTATGTGTGAAGTTGTACTGGCATTTCTTCCCCTTCTTTATGATGGGCTATTATTCTTACAGGCTGAACAAACTTTTGGTGATGAAATATGCACCAATCTATTTGTTGGCTTATCTGGCTGCTTTCTACTTCTATGTAGATAAGGATTGGTCTATTGTTATGAAGATGGCGTGTCATCTGCCAAGCCTGCTATTTTTAGTGACAGTATTCTCGTCCGACTTCAAACCGCTGAAGACTGTTTTTACCAGAGTGGGTAAGAATTCGCTTCAGGTATATTTGGTACATTTCTTCCTGCTCTTTCCCTTAACAAAGGTCCTGCCCGTCGTGGAGAACCCTTGGCTGGAGCTCCTCTATTATCTGGCGTTTGCCTCTGCCCTTATTTTCGTGACCATTATGATTACCAGACCACTGATGAAGAACAGCTGGTTGGCGATGTTTTTCTTTGGAATACGTCGTAAATCTTGAATGTTGCTGAGATGAAGAAGTTTTTTATTTATGCGTCAGTATTCTTGTTGTTGGCGATTCTGACAAGTTGCTTTGTTATTTTCAAGTCTGTTGTCCGAATTGAATTGCCGCATGGAGCTGTGATGCATGTGCTGCCTGCCGCAAGGCTCAATCGGACGCATAGTGCTGTCATCTTGTGTCCTGGTGGTGGGTATAATTATCTGGAAAAAAGGCGTGAAGGCTATATGTGGTTTCCTTTCTACTACCTTCAAGGATATACGGTGGCATTATTGGAATATAGGTTGCCGGATCAGGATCATCAGTCTCCCATGAATGACGGGGCTGATGCCATCAGACTGATGAGGAAACGTGCTACAGATTGGGGCTATGACAGTAACAAGATAGGAATGATGGGCTTTTCGGCTGGCGGACACCTTGTCTCAACGATGATGGTCTGTGATGACGCCTCTGTTCGTCCCGACTATGCCATCCTTTTCTATCCGATTATTTCCATGAAGAAGGATTTGACGCATTATTGGGCCTATCTCCATCTGCTGGGTGAGAATCCCACGGAGGAACTGGAGAACCGATATAGCAATGAACTTCATGTGTCAGATCAGACGCCTCCTGCTTTTATTGTCGTTTGTAGCGATGATAAGATTGTTGACCCTGAGAATGCCAAGTGTTTCTATCGTGCTTTGAAGGGAAAGCACCGCCCTGTTACCTTCCATGAATATCCTACAGGAGGTCATGGCTGGGGATACAGGCTTACTTTTGCTCATCATAGGCAGATGGTGAGCGACTTGAGAAAATGGTTGAAAGATAATAATAAGAAAAAAGAATGAGAGACTACAGATTTGACGTTGCCCGTGTCGTATGTATGACCTACATTGTGGCATTTATGCATCTTTATGGATATGTCTATCCTCAAGGCAGGGAGGCATTTTATATTCCTGTCTGTGTTACCATGACGGATGCCTGTCTTGGCCTTTTCACGTTTGTTTCTGGTTATCTGCTTGGTAGTAAGTACTTGTTCGGAAAAGAGGGAAACACCTCTTTGTGGATCTTCTACAAAAAGCGTATTATTCGGATTATTCCCTTGTTCATTCTTGCCTCAGTCGCCTTGTGGCTGATAGAATTCAATAGTGACATTGCTACAATAAATGGCTTATTATGCATTTCTCCTTTCGTCAATCCCAAGCCGAGGACTTTATGGTATATTCCAGTCATCCTTTGGTGTTACCTGTTGACGCCTTTGATTTCAAGGAAAAGCCTAAAATGGCGAATCTACAGTAGCATTCTGCTGATGACGTCCTTGGTTGTTGCCCGTTTCCTTTTTCCGTCAGTGGATGGTCGGCTCCTCTTCAATTTGTTTTTCTATTTGGTGGGTATAATTTCTGCGTCTTGCTTTGACTGGAGGTTTAAGATGCCTTACGGAAAGGCTGTCAAGGTTGCAAGCATCCTGCTATTTGTTGTCCTGATTATGCTTTGTTTGCATCATTCCTTATTATACCGTCCCTCAATGATCATGGCCATCGGCGGCATCGGGGTGTTTGTCATCCTGTTTGTTTGTGAAGGCATCAGTACGTGTGTCTTTTCAGGGCAGGATTCTAATAAGAATCTTCTCTCACTGATAGTTGGTTTTGTCAGTTATGCAAGCATGGCCTGTTATATGTTCCATAGGCCAATCTATTGGTTGGCCCAGGAAATATGGAATCCGTCAGATACTACCGTGAAATGGTGGTTCATGGCGGGTATTGTTTTTCCAGTTATAGTTATGATATCGTATGTGATACAAAAAGGTTACGATAGCTTAGTGAAACGGATTTGAAATCGTAGATGTTGCAGATGGAAACGAAGCGGATACAGTATATTGATGCCATGCGGGGATTCACCATGATTCTCGTGGTGTTCTCTCATATCTGTCATTTCTGTTTTGGCGACTCCACGATGGGCTTCAACCGCATCTTCTTCCTATTCCGCCTGCCCTGCTTCTTCTTTATCAGCGGTTGGCTGTTCCAGCCCGTTGCTCTCAGGTCTTTCAGGCCGAATGTCCGCCATAAGGCGATGGTGCAGCTTGTGCCTACGTTCATCTTCCTGCTGTTGTTGGCTCCGCCTCCCGAGTTCTTCCGTCAGTTAGGCACCTTGAAGGGAGGCTATTGGTTTACCTTCGTGCTGTTCGAGTTCTTTATGCTGTATATGCTTTCCGTCCGCTGTTGCCGACGTTGGGGAGCCCTCTTGGCGCTGCTGATTTCCATCGGCTCTTTCTGTCTCGCTTCCTGGCAGCATCATCTGCAGACACTCGCCTCAGGGAATGTCCGGATACAGGGGATTGTTCTTGTAGCGGGAATCTTTAGTATCTCCTTGTGGCGCTATTACCTTTTCTTTTATATAGGAACGTACGTGCGAAGCCATTTCGATGAATTTGTCAGGCTGACCAGTAGGCCTTTGGTAATAGTGGTTGTAACGGTAAGCTTCTTTGGTATAGCCGTGACCGACCATCCCAGCAGTCCTGTGCTGGAGTATCTTCGCTTCAATGTTGGCGGCATCCTCGGCATGACGATGGTGTTTACGGCATTCCGGCTCAGCGACGAGTTGCTGCAGCGAGTCCGTCTGTCGCGTCCCCTACAGTATGTCGGTACTCGGACGTTGGACATCTATCTGCTCCATTACTTCTTTCTGCCGCTTTTCCTGTCGGCTTATGCCAGTCGCCTATTTGCCTATCACAGCCAGCTCCTGGAGTTCCTCGTGGCTATGGCCTTTGCACTTACTGTGGTAATCATTAGTTTGCTGGCCAGCTATGTCATCCGTCTCAGCCCCTTCCTCGGCCACTACCTCTTTGGTGTGAAATATGACAAAGAAGCGAAGCGAATGAGAAACATGAATTAAGTTTTTTATTGTTTGATTGCACTCCTTCAAGTAACAAAGTCATAAACAAATTGCTTCGAAAAAATGGCGGGCATAGGCCACTTTGTCGAATAGTTTGGAGCGCTCTAAAGATGCTGCTGCCATTTGTTTCCTTTTTTCCGGATGCTGATATAGGTCAAGAATAGCCTTGGCCAGTTGATTGACAATGTTCGCTCTGTCAACTATTGTTGCAACTCCCTCACAGATTTCGGGAATGCCACCGCTGCGTGTGGTGATGAGAGGAAGGCCGGCTGCCATAGCCTCAACCACGGTAAGTCCGAATGGTTCTTCCCACATGGAAGGAATAATGGCCATATTGGCTGACTTCAGACAGGATGGCATTCGTTTGTAGTCAATAAACCCTGTAAATACAACCTTTTCATGGATGGGTGCCGACTCTTTTTCGAGTTGATTGATGAATGAGGTGGGGCGCATGTCCTTTCCGTATGAACTTGCTCCGATAATCAGAAGTTTCAGATTGTCGATGTCGTGTATTTGCTTGATGGTTTGAATCAGCTGCATGATACCTTTCTCCTTAGTCAGTCTTCCGCTGTAGACGATGACAAAATCTTTTTCTGAAAGTCCGAGGGTGCCTCTTTGAGTGGCTGTTGCCGTGTGAAACTGTTGCCAGTCAATGGCGTTGTGTACAGTCTTGCATTTTATAGCGTCAGGAGAAATCTCCTGGATTCTGCGAGTTATGTACTCAGAAACGCTGACAATGCCATCAAAACCATCAAAGATATATTTGGCTTCTCTCGTATTTAGGTTGAGGAAATCATTGTGCAAATGAAGAATAAGCTTGGAATTTGTCCGTTTCTTGAGTTTCAGGACGAAACCAGGACGATTTTCCACAATGATGCCATCATAGTGCTCTTTCCTGATATGCTTTAATGCCTGTTCCAAAAAGTATTCAATGGTATAGTGGTAATACTCGTTGTGATGCCTTTTCTTGTAAACTGCTTTCCTGATTTTGGATACAAGGCTGTCCACCATAATATACTTATAGTGATTCACCTCTGACATCAATGCCGGATGGCCTTTTACGTCAGGATGCCACACGCTATAGACCGTGATGTCGTGCAGCCGATGCTGGTCGTTATACTCCAAATAGAAGTCAACCAAGTTCTCGACAGCTCCTCCTTGTACGGCAGGAACAGGCAGTATACCCGATGTCAGGATGGCTATTTTCATCTGTTTCTGTCTGTTGCTTGGTAATCGATATTTTTCGGCAAAGATACGAAATTTTTACGAAAGGTGCAAATATTATGTTATAAAAACTGCCACCGTTTCAACACAGGTTGACAAACTCAGTTTGAAATGGTGGCAGTTACGATGGCTTTCAGTAGGTTATTGCACCACAACTTTCTTCCGTCCTATGATATTGATGCCCTTGCGAGGTTTCTCCAACTTTTGGCCGGAGATGGAGTAAACGGTGGTAGAAACATAACCGCTCTTTATGCCATTGATACCAGTAGCGATTTCGTTATCAATCTTTACACTGAAAAGTTTCAGTTTCTGACTGACGTGGCAGTTAGCCATCAGTACAAGATATGGGTAAGCTAGATAACTGGCATAGTTATCATCGCCGAACATACCTTCCTCGAAAACAAAGGTGTACGTACCAGCCGGCAGCGTGCCCTCGGCAATCGGAGTGTCAAGTACAAGCTTGTACACGTTCCCCTCATTCTTTACAACCTCCATGTGGCCGGTAGCCACCACATTGCCAGCTACATCTTCTACAAAGACGGTCTTGTTAGGATTCAGGGTTACAGTGCTCTTGAAGCGGATGGTCAGGGTGTTTAGGTCAGAGTCTTTGAAATACTCCTGGCCTTCCTCGCCCTCTAACTTGTATGTAATATCTCCAACATTGAAGTCGTAGTTAAAGTCTGCACCATTCTTTACTGTGAAGATCGCACTGAATGCTTTCACGGGAATCTCCTTATCGAAGAATCCATATGTAAAGGCACCATCGGCAACTTGCAACGTGTAAGTTCCTGCTACCACATTGATGAACGATAGTTGATAGTCGTTCTGCGCACTCCATATAGAGAACACGGGCATGATGCTTCCGTCTTGAGCCTTCAGGCTAACCATGCTGATGTCCTTTAGTGTCACAGTAAATGGAACAATAAAGCTGAGTTTCACTACATCGAGGTTGTCGACCTTGTCGTTGTTAGCAGGAGTAAGAGCAAATGTTGCTTCAGGAACAACGAGGTCCTCCTCGGCAACCTCCGTGAAGCGGAAGGCGGTGGTCATATCCTCGTCCAGCATCATTCCCAAGTTCTTGTCGAGCACAGAACTGTTTATAAAGTCCCATTCGCCATTCTCAATGCTGACACGAGAGTAGGCATCATTGTTACTACCCAGTGTTCCGTAGAGGCTGAACAGCCCGAAGGTTTCCTCTGCACTGGCATCCTCGACGACCAGACGGGCAGGCTTCACATCACACTCATACTGACTATCGAAGGTAGATAGTGTTAGTGTGCCGTCTACATTGGCTGTCACACGGAACACACCTACCGTCGGGCTCTCGGCATCAGCGGTCAGGCCGACACTACCCTTCTCGTAGGTCACGAATCCCTCACCACCCTTCGAATTAACAGCGGTCACGCAGTAGTACTTGCCATTGGCAGGCTGTTCAACATCGGTCTCAGCGATGAAGGCAGCCATAGCAGCCTCAAACACCTCGTCCTTGCCTTCACCAGCAACTATTAAGGCCTCCAGTTCGATACGGCTCTTGCTGTCAGCAGCAGGGGTACCGACACCTGTACGAGCAAGCAACTCCTTGGCAGCCAGCAGCGTCTCCTCTGTCGGACGCGGAACCTTAACAACATACTTGGCAGTCACGGCAGCTATCTCATGAGTCAGCTCTGCATAGTCGAACGTAAATGCACCCTTGTTGACAAGAAGCATATAAGTGCCCGGCTCATCAATGCCGAAGGTAAGGATATACTCATTGGTACTACCCTCTACAGGTGTCACCTCAGGAGTCATCGTGGTCTCACCCTGTACTAACTCTATCTTCGTAGCGTCA
>JAEEGL011511409.1_pt1 | contig 13263 bp, 8 predicted proteins | sample 9134231 | NCBI WGS metagenome assembly JAEEGL01 (sample SAMN16246548, study PRJNA631951) | gut metagenome | biome: gut microbiome; feature: rumen; material: fiber-attached | host: Bos | place: Iran: Karaj | collected 2018-10 | reverse complement strand
ATTTTTGGATTATTTGAGCGAAAAGTGTTATCTTTGCCATGAAGGAAGGTGTTTTTATTTGTGCAACCACTAAGGTATAATTATTTTCCTTAATGGAAACAACTTCCTTCACTTTTTTGAAAATTATTTAGGACACTATTGATTATTCGTACCTTTGCACAATATTCAAAATAGAGATGATGAAAAAGGTGCTGTTTTTGTTAGCGCTAACCCTGCTTTGCGGGTGCAGGCAAAGGGACACATTTTGCATCGAAGGCAACATCACGGGTGCTGCCGACACAGTGCTCTACCTGGAACACCTGACGCTGGGCGAGGGAGCGAAAGCTATCGACAGCGTGCGACTGAAGGAGGACGGGGCATTCCGCTTTGCGAAGGAAGCCGTCGGCAATCCCGAGTTCTACCGCCTCCGCATAGGTGGGCAGGGTATCAACCTCGGCATCGACAGCACAGAAACGATAAAGGTGACGGCAAGCTTGGACAGCATGTCGTTCGGCTACAGGGTCGAGGGTAGCGGCACTTGCGACACCATCCGGCTGCTCTGCCTCAAACTGGCTGACCTGGAACGGAAAGCAAGACGCATCTCCACAGACCGCAACTACACCATCCAAGAAAGAGACAGCATGATAAACCGCCTCGTGGAACAATACAAGACAGAAGTCAAACTCGCTTACATAAAGAACCGCTACGGCACGGCCTACAGCTACTACGTCTGCTTCCAAACGCTTGGCAATCAGTTGGTTTTCGACCCGATGTATGACAAGAGCGACCTCACTTGGTTCCGTGCCGTAGCCAATGCCTGGAACGACCTCTACCCGCAGAGCCAGCGCACAGAAAACCTCGTGGGCATCGTCAAGGAATGCCAGCGGCAGCAGGCCAAGCCACGGGAAATCGTGCTGAACATCGATGGCGACAAAGTGCGGGAGTTGGGCATCATCGACATGACTTTCCCCGACATTCACGGACAAGAAAGACAACTCAGCAGCCTTCGCGGAAAGGTTGTCCTGCTCGACTTCACGGCTTTCTCGATGGACGGAAGCACCGAGCGCACCCTGCTCCTGCGCGAACTCTATGAGAAGTACCACGACCGAGGCTTCGAGATATATCAGGTAAGCCTCGACCCCAGCGAACACCTTTGGAAGCAGCGCAGCGAAGCTCTGCCCTGGGTGAGTGTCTATTGCGAAGAGGGATTGGACAGCGATATGCTGACGCTCTACAATGTCCAGCACCTGCCCTGCTACTTCCTCATCGACCGCAACTGCGACCTGCAAGCCCGCCAAGAAGACATCCCCGACCTCGAAAAAGCCATCGAGACACTGCTCTGACGAGGATTCGTAGACCGCAATGAAGTTGCCGTAAATTTGCAGCGTGAAAGATGAGGGAACGAGACACGTTAAGTTTGCCAACGACACGCGTGTAAAGTGGCCGCGACACGCGTGTAAAATGGCCACGACACACGTGTAGTTAGAAAAGCCTTTGGGCGAACATCGAGAGGTAGATGCGCCAGTTGCGCCAGATGTGGCCGCCCTCGTTCTCGAAGTATTCGTAGGGGTATTGCATCTTGTCGAGATACTCTCGCAAGGCAACGTTTTGTTGGAAGAGGAAGTCGTCCTTGCCGATGGCTATCCAGTAGAGATGAGGCTTTGCGGCAAAGAGGTCTTTCATCTGCTGGGCGGCTTCCGGGCGTTCCGCGAACTGTTCCTCAAGGCTCTTCTGCGAGCGTTCCAAACGGACGGATGCGGAGAAAAGTCCCATGTAGCCGAAGGTGCCGGCATTCAGCATACTGATGCGGAATGTGTGGTAGCCGCCCATCGACAGGCCGCAGATAGCCGTGTTGTCTGCCCCTTTCTTTATTTTATAATGTGACTTCACATAGTTCATGATGTCAGGGAAACTCTCTTCGTAGGTGGATTTTGGGCTGTCCTTCTGCTTGAGACCAGTTTCCAGCGGGCCTGCATCGTCCGAAGCGTTGCCGTTGGGCATTACCACAATCATGGGCTTTGCTTTGCCCATTGCGATGAGGTTGTCCATAATCTGAGCCGTGCGACCGAGCGTCAGCCAAGCCTCTTCATCGCCCCCTGCCCCATGAAGCAGATAGAGGACAGGATAGGCCTTCCCCTTGTCGTAACCTGCTGGCGTATAGATACTCATGCGGCGCTTCATTCCCAAGGTCGGACTGTCGTACCAAACGTGCGCCACATCCCCGTGCTCCACATTATGGTTTTGGTAGAGATAACCGCAGTCGCCCTCTTCCTTGCTGACAATAAAGGTACTCATGAAGGAACGCACGTCGCGGCTCCGCTCGATGTTGCCTGCATCCTGAGTCTCAGCTCCATCTACATAGAAACGATAATTGTAGAGTTCTGGGGGCAGGACAGGAGTCGTATAGCTCCAAATGCCGTCGTGCACAGTCATTTCGCTGTGTCCGTTCTCGATGCAGTCGCCGATAACGGTCACGTGCTGAGCCTCGGGTGCTTTGACGCGAAGGGTGACTGTTCCGTCGTCGTTGAAGTGCGGTGAACGTGTGTCTTGTTTCTCGAAGATGGCTTGCTGAGCCTTAGCTCCAAGCGCCATGAGCAGCAAAGCTGCCAAAATGTGCAATCTTTTCATCTTTTATTAACCATTTATTGTTTACCAATTGCCAATTCTAAGGCAAAAGTAATTATTTTTTTGGCAAACGCTTTCATCTTTGAGAAAAAAAGTGTTACTTTGTGACACATATTGTATAAATAAGAAGGATATGAGACGTTTTTTCTTGCCTTTCGTGGCATTGTTTATGATATTTCAGAGCGTTTTGGGAAGCGAACTGACAGGATTCCGTGTCTCTCGTATGACCGAGCCTGCCGGTATCACCCGCACCGCTCAGTTCTCCTGGCAGACGTTCAGCAAAAAGCCCAACGTAAAGCAGATGTCTTTCCGCTTGCGGGTGGCAGCATCGAAGGCAGACCTCAAGCAAGGACGAAACCTGTTGTGGGACAGTCAGAAAATGGATTCAGACGAGAGTGTGGCTGTGCCTTATCAGGGGCGGCGTCTGCCCTATCAGAGCCGCATCTACTGGCAGGTGGAAGTTTGGCTCAATACGGGAGAACACCTTGTAAGTCCTGTGCAAGACTTCCTGACAGGTTTCAAGCAGTTCCACAAGGATGCACAATGGATAGGAAGCCTCTCCCCCGAGAGCGAGGATAACAAGTATGACCTGCCCGCACGCTATTTGCGCAGAAGCTTCACGGTCAACGGCAAGGTTCGCCGCGCCACTCTCTACATCAGCGGTATGGGCTACGGCACAACCTACATCAATGGTAAGCCAGTCAGCAAAGATGTATTCGGTACACTTCAAACCGACTATACCAAGACCGTCTATTACAACACCTACGACGTTACCTCCCTCCTGCGTCGCGGAAGCAATGCCATCGGCTCCGTGCTGGGCAATGGTTATGTGCTGGGCTTCAACGAGAACTGCACTTCGTACGGGCTACCTCGCCTGAAAGCGCAACTCGTCATAGAGACCGACCGCGACACGATGAATGTTCTGTCAGACACCAACTGGAAGGTCACGACCAAAGGCCCCATCCAGCGCAATCATCTCTACAACGGAGAACTTTACGAGGCGGCTCGGGAGATGAAAGACTGGACGACAGCATCCTACGACGACTCGGGCTGGCAATCGGCACAAAGCATAAAGGCTCCTACGGGAACCATTATGCCTCAGCCCTGTCCAGGTATGCGCATTCAGAAGGAACTAAGCCCGAAGAGCATCCGCAGGACAGACGACGGCCGGTTCATTATTGACATGGGGCAAAATATGGTTGGACAGCTTCGCGTCTGCCTTACGGGAAAGAAGGATGTGCCCGTCGTTATCCGTCACGCTGAGATACTCGACCCGAAGAACCCCGACCAACTATTTGTTGCCAACCTTCGCTCGGCAAAATGTACTGATACCTACATTCCTGCAGCCGACGGCAAATTCACCTACCAGCCGGAACTCACCTATCAGGGTTTCCGCTTCGTAGAGATTATAGGAATTGAAAGGGAGCCTAAGCTGAAGGATATAACGGGATGCGTTATCTATGACTATATGGCTGACCAAGGCACTTTCTGGTGCGACAACGAATTGCTCAACCAGTTGCACGAGAACGCCTATTGGGGCATCATCGGCAACTATCATGGAATGCCAACCGACTGTCCGCAACGCGACGAGCGTATGGGCTGGATGGGCGACCATGTGATGGGATGCTTAGGCGAAAACCTGCTGCTGGACAATGGCGCACTCTATTACAAATGGCTGCAAGATGTCTTCGACACACAAGACGACGACGGCCTCATTGCAGACGTGGCTCCTGCCTTTTGGGTGGTTAGGGAGAAAGACATCGCTTGGGAGGCACTCTCCGTGTATGCGACCTATATGCTCTACAACCGCTATAACGATGTAGATGCTGTCACCAAATACTATCCTGCTTTGCAGAGGTATCTCCGCTATTTGGACCTCAACCTCAAGGACGGCATTGTGGCAACCAACTGCTGGGGTGACTGGTGTATGCCTCCCGAACGTCCGGAACTCATTCATAGCCAAGACCCCGCACGCAAGACCGACGGCAGCCTCATCTCCACTGCCATGTACTACAGTATGCTCACCATGATGGGCGAACTGGCTATGCAGCTTGGCATAGAAGCCGATATGCTTTCCTACGACAGGCAGCAGCAGAGCCTCAAGGAAGCTTATAACCGTCATTTCTATAATCCAGAGACAGGCTCCTATTCCAATAATACCGTCACAGCCAACCTGCTTTCCCTTGAGTTCGGCCTTGTGCCCGAAGGCGACGAAGAACGTGTCTTGCAGAACATTGTCGATGTGACAAGGGACACCTACAAAGACCACGTCAGCTGTGGCGTGCTTGGTATGCAGCATCTTATGACCAGCCTGACCCATCGCGGCCACCTCGATCAGGCTATGCGCATCATCCTGCAAAAGGATTATCCCAGTTTTGGTTACATGATAGAGAAGGGGGCCACTACGATATGGGAGCTTTGGAACGGCGACACAGCCGACCCTGCGATGAACAGCGGCAATCACGTTATGCTCTTGGGCGACGTTCTCGTTTGGATGTATGGTGACTTGGCTGGCATACGTCAGTCAACGAAGAGCCGTGCCTATAAGGAACTGGAGATGTATCTCAGTATGCCGGAAGAGTTGAATCATGTCCGTGCAACACGTGGCACGCCATACGGCACCGTGCTCAGCGAGTGGTGGCGTACAGAAGAAGGTATCATCTGGGAGGTCGATATTCCAGCCAATGCCTCTGCCCGCATACATGTTCCCGCTGGCTATACCGTGCAGGGTATGCATAGTTTGCGTTGGGCAAGTGCAGAAGTGGAGGCCGGTGGTGTTTGCCTTCTCGTCGGCTCAGGTTCCTATACCATCAATGCCCACAAGGTGTTCACGGCTCCTCCTCACACTCTCTTGCGACGAATGACGAATACCATAAAGAACATCCCCGAGTTTATTAAGAACTTCTAAACCTAACCTATAACGACCTAATATTATGATACAGAACGATTTGCAACGCCTCCGCTGGGTAATCCTCGACGAGGCACTTCGCAACCCTGAGGTGGAATTCTTCATGGGAGAGCGTACAAAAACTAATGAGACTGGCAACACGCGCAGCTTGATTCATTATGTTAACACACGTCTCAAGGCTGTCAATCGCGAGTTTAGTTGCAGTAAGCGTATGTTGCAGAACGACGTGGCCTTCTTTGTGCAGAAGGGTGCAAAGCTGGAACCGCGTTTCCGTCGCGGGCACAAGCGCATCCTGCGTTACATCAACCTCGATTGGAAGAACCCTTTGCTCAAAGCAGCTTCTTTCCTTAACTATGAAGGGGAACCCGCTTCCTCTTGTGCCACGTCCCCTGTTCCCGGCATTTGCACTTTGCCCGATGGACCTCTCACGGCTGTAACTCTGCGCATCAGCGGCGATGAGGAGGCTGTCCGTCTCCGTCTTGGCAATCCTGAGATACTGGGGCGCAATAAAGACACAAAGACAAATGCCGTCACCATTCAGGTTGAGGTGCCGATGAGTCAAACCCTGCAGAACGTTATTCTCGGTTTGGGGACAGGCGTAGAGGTACTTGCTCCAGAAAGCTTCCGCGAGGACCTTCGCCAGACAATCAACGCATTACAAAAACTCTACAAGAAGGAAACATCCTCATCTAAGAAACCTGTTCAGGGCGACCTCTTTGAAGGACTGTTCTAAGGAGTTCATAGTCCATAGTTCATAGTTGACTTCGTTGTTCATAGTCCATAGAATCCCATTAAACCTATTAATCCCATTAAACCCATTAACCCCATCAAAATGAACTATCTCAGCAAGCTGCTTATGGCAGCATTCTTCCTGCTCGCTTTGGGCAGTAACGTTAAAGCTGCGGACATTCCCCGCAGCGAGTACCCGCGTCCTCAGTTTGAGCGTGTCGATTGGGTGAACCTCAACGGCACTTGGAGCTATAGCTTCGACTTCGGCCAGACAGGAGCCGATCGGAACTTCCGCAACAGCAAGGGCTTCGACGGCAAGATAACCGTTCCTTTCTGCCCTGAAAGCAGTCTTTCTGGTGTGAAATATACAGACTTCATCCCTTGCCTGTGGTACCAACGTTCCATCGACATTCCTGCTTCTTGGGACGGCAAGAACATTCTGCTCAACTTTGGTGCTGTCGATTACGAAGCTACCATCTACATCGACGGCAAGCGCGTGGGCAAGCACTATGGAACAGGCTCTTCCTTCTCGCTCGACATCACGAAGTTCGTGAAGGCTGGCGGAAGCGCCAACCTCGTCGTGATGGTCAAGGACGCTCTGCGCAACCACAAACAGCCCGGCGGCAAGCAGAGCATAGGCTTCTATAGCGCAGGCTGCAACTATACCCGCGTTACAGGCATCTGGCAAACGGTTTGGATGGAAGCTGTCAACCCGCAGGCTTTGAAGCGCGTCTTCGCAACTCCCGACATCGACCAGCAGCAACTCGTCATCCGTCCTGAGTTCTATGAAGAGGGTAATGGCAATATGCTTACTGTTCAGGTGTTTGATGAGAAGAAAAAGCTCGTTTCGAGCCGTCAGGCTCCTGCCACCAACAATACCATTATCGTGCTTCCCATCAAGAACCCCAAGCTTTGGACTCCCGAAACGCCCAACCTTTATGATGTCGTTTATACGCTTCGCGACGCTAAAGGTAATGTCTTGGACGAGGTTAAGTCCTACGCCGGTATGCGCAAGATACATCTTGCAAATGGCTACTTCTATCTTAATAATAAGCCTTATTTCCAGCGCCTTGTGCTCGACCAAGGCTTCTATCCCGAAGGCATTTGGACGGCTCCTACTGATGAGGCACTCAAAAGAGACATTGAGATGAGCAAGGAAGTGGGCTTCAACGGTGCCCGTCTGCACCAGAAGGTCTTCGAGGAGCGTTACTTCTATTGGGCCGACAAGCTGGGCTACATCTGTTGGGGCGAGCAGGCAAGTTGGGGCTTGGATGTCAACAACGAAGAGGCTGTCCGCAACTTCCTGACCGAATGGGCAGACGAAGTGGTGCGCGACCGCAACCATCCGAGCATCGTCACCTGGACACCCCTCAACGAGACTTGGGGCGCTCGCGACGGCGTTTATGTTCGTTTCGTGAATGACCTCTATGAGATGACCAAGGCCATCGACCCCACACGTCCCATCAATGATGCCAGCGGCGATGCACACGTCAAGACAGACATCTGGAGTGTTCATGACTATAGCCGTGAATATGAAAGGCTTGTGGAGAACCACACCTTCAAGGATGGTGCGCCTCACTACCGCAATATGGGTGATAAGGATTACTTAGCCGAATGGGAAGGTCAGCCTTACATGATTGATGAGTTCGGCGGCTTGGGTTGGATTCCCAAGGAAGAGCGTGCCAATTCCTGGGGCTATGGCGCACAAATCGAGACAGAGGACGAGTTCTTCCAAATCCTTGAGAAGGAAGTAGATGCCATCAAGGCCTGCAAGGGCGTGGTAGGCTTCTGCTACACGCAGATTACCGATGTCGAGCAGGAGAAGAATGGTGTCTATTACTACGACCGCCGTCCCAAGTTCGACGCTGCCAAGTGGAAAGCCATCTTTGAGAAAATACCCTCCATTATCGAAGAATGAAATCTCGAAACCTCGAAATAACCAAATTATAAATTGTAAATCGTAAATTGTTAAATTGTAAATGAAAAAGACTCTTTTCTTTGCTGCCTGTGTGGCAGTTATGTTCCTGACTGCTTGCTGTGGTCAGAAGAAGTGCAACTGTGAGTGTGATGCTTGTAAGAACTGTGTGGAGAAGCAAGACCCCAATGCTCCTGTTGATGTGGCAACGATTGTTGACAACGAGCAGTATGACCTTTCTCTGTTGAAGGTTGACGAAGAGGGCTACTATGTGCTTTATGACGGCACAAGCCTCGACGGATGGCGCGGCTATGGTCAGGACGCAGTTCCCACAAGTTGGGAGAATGCCGACGGCTGTATCCACCTCGTTGGTAGCGGCACAGGCGAAGCTCAAGTTGAAGGCGGCGGTGACCTGCTCTTTGCCCACAAGTTCAAGAACTTCACTTTTGAGTGCGAGTACAAGATTAGCAAGGGCGGCAACTCCGGCATCTTCTATCTCGCTCAGGAAGCAAAGGGACAGAATGGCGACTATCTTCCCATCTGGCAGTCCTGTTCGGAGTATCAGGTGCTTGACAATGCCAACCATGAGGATGCAAATCAGGGCATCGACGGCAACCGTCAGGCTGCTTCCCTCTACGACATGATTCCTGCCGTCCCGCAGAACGCTAAGCCTTTCGGCGAATGGAACACCGTGAAGATTCGCGTCTTCAAAGGTTCCGTTTGGCACTATCAGAATGGCGAGGAAGTCCTGGAGTATCACCTTTGGACACCGAAGTGGAAGGAGATGCTTGACAACAGCAAGTTCAAGAAGGGCGGCGAGTTCCCCGCAGCTTACGACCTGATGATTGTTGAGGGACAGAAGGATGGTGGCTACATCGCTTTCCAGGATCATGGCGACGATGTATGGTACCGCAACGTCCGCATCAAACTCGACGAATAAACAATTTGTTGTTGCTTGGTATATGCGAAGCGCAATACTTGGCTTCATAATCCTATTCTTTGCGCCCGTCATTCGGGCGCAAAGTTTTCTTTATATTCAAAGTTATAGCGACACGCTGACGGCGATTCCTGCCGACTATATTGCGGACTATTCCATAAAGGCAGATGAGGCTCACATCAAGCTCGTTACAGGAGTAATGCTGATTGTGCCTAATGTAGAGCGTACAATGTGGGATTGTCCCGTCGAGTTTCCCCGTTTTGCCTATTACCGGTTCAATAGCAAGCAGAACGACCAGCTCTTCCAGAGCGTTGCAGCTTCCCCGCAGGAACTCCTTCAGGACACTATCCGTCTTAGTGTTGCGCAGATAGGAAAGTCCCTGACTGCAACGTTCCGTCTTACGGATGAAGAAGCAAGGGCGTGGGTTGGCTCAGTTCCCCAGAAGAGCAAAGAGTCGCGTCTGCGTATGGCCGAACCTGTGACCTATATCATATGCCGCGACAAATGGAGGCAATTGCAGCTTCTGCGGGATGAGACAGGCGAGGTTATCTACAGATACATTCCTTTTGGTCGCCAGGTAACAGTCTATGTTGATTTCTTGACAGACCATCCCAGCAGCAGTTATAAAGTGCCACGTATAGACATTTCCACAGCTACAGGTTCTGTGCCTTTGAGCAAGACCACTTATATCAGTGGCACGATTACAATTGATGGCGGTGGTGTCTATCCCGATATGCCCCAGACGGATATGCTCATCAAAGGGCGAGGCAACACGAGTTGGTCAAGTCAGAGCGACAGCAAAAACCCCTATCACTTTAAGTTTGCTGAGAAACAGGAGCCTTTGGGAATGACCGCTGGCAGACATTGGGTTCTGCTTTCCAACAAACAGACAGGTTCTATGATGTGCAACGCATTGGCACAGAAGGCTTCTGCCCTGGCAGGATGTGCTAGTGTTTGCCATATCGTGCCTGTCGAGCTTTACATTAACGGCGGTTATCGCGGCAGTTATAATCTGACAGAGCGGGTGGGGTTCGGCAACAACTCTGTCTCTATCGAAGATGAGTCCTGTGCTGCGATGCTGGAGTTAGACACATACACAAATGAACCTATTTGGCGCGACAATGCTTATAACATTTGCACAAAGATTCACGAGCCGGACTTCGACGAAGGAGATTCCCTCTTGCTTATTACCCAATCGGATATATTAGCCGACTGGGACGCAGCAACACAAACGCTACGTTATGGGGGAAACGAAGACTATACGGGTCGTTTCGATGTGAACTATCTGGTCAGGTATCTCTTTGCCAACGAGCTATGCTACAATACGGAATTGTCGCATCCAAAGAGCGTCTTTCTCTACAGCGAGAATGTCCTTGACGATGGCTTCAGACTTACGGGAATAGACGAAACCCCCTGGATATTCGGTCCTATGTGGGACTGCGACTGGTCTTTCGGTTATAATATGGGCAGCCGTTCGTATTTCGTGAATTGTGCCGAGATGGAATACTACGAGTATTATTATGGTGGTATGTGGTACGACTTGCGTTACAAGAGCCAGAAGGTGGACAAGGCTTACTACACACTTTGGCACAAGTTCCTGAATGATGGCCGTATGCAGGAACTTATCGACTACATACAGGACTATTATGACTATGCTGATCTCTCCCTCAAGCACGATCGAGAAAACGAGACTAGCAAGAAGGATGCCACCAATTATGCCACCGTTGCTAAACGTGCATCATCATGGTTCCGCAAGCGGGCAGACTTTGTATATCGAAGGCTAACTGCCTACGACATTGAGGAGGAAGAGGAAGAAGAACTGCCCATTCCTTGCATCATGGACACGGAAGATGGCATTAAAGACCTTAGGGACTCTAGGGACTTTAAGGACCTTAAGGACACTTGGTATAACCTCGGCGGTCAAATGGCAAAAGGGAAAGGGTCAAATGGTAATTTGCCAAAGAGTATCTACATTACATCCGAAGGTCACAAGGTAATCCCTAAACCTTAGGCAATTTCCAAGGGTTGCGATATTCCTTGCAGAGGTAGGCATCGGCTTCGGCATCGTGGAAAGTGGTGCCGTCCCAAGTGAGCTTCTTGCCTGTGCGATAAGCGATGTTCCCCAAGTGAGCGAACTTAGCGATGTGCGCACCAATTTGAATGCTGGCATTGCACTTTTCGGGAGTTCTCGCCTTGATGCATTCCAGATGATTCTTGACGTGTAGGTCGAGTCCGCCTCCACCATAGGCCTTATGCAGTTCCACAGCCTCCATGCGCTTCTTCCCGTTTACGTTTTCGGGGATAACTTCCCATCCGCCGCGATCTATCACGAGTGTACCGTTCTCACCCACGAATCCCAGCCCGTGGCTTCTACCGTATGCACCATCATTAACGCCAATAGCGTGATCCCACATCACGGTGAAGTCATTGAATGTATAGATGGTTTGCAGCAGGTCGGGCGTTTCGCAGGCATCATCGGGGTAGCCGAACTTTCCGCCCGAAGCCATAATGGAGTTTGGTGCTGTTACTTTCATGCCGTAGAGAGCATAATCCAGCAGGTGCACACCCCAGTCGGTCATCAGTCCGCCAGCATAGTCCCAGAACCATCGGAACGTGAAGTGGAAGCGGTTAGGGTTGAATGGGCGCAAAGGAGCCGGGCCGAGCCACATGTCGTAATCAACTCCTTCTGGTGCTGGGCAGTCGTCCTTCACAGGAATAGAGGGACACCATCCCTGATATGAGAAGACACGCACGGTACGTATCTTTCCCAGTTGGCCGCTGTGCACGAAGTTCATCGCATCCTGCCAATGAGGGTCGCTGCGCTGCCATTGTCCCACCTGCACCACGCGGTTGTACTTCTCTGCTGCACGTACCATAATATTGCATTCCTCTATGCTGTTGCCCAGAGGCTTCTCGCAATACACATCCTTGCCAGCCTCGCAAGCAGCCACCAGTTGCAGGCAATGCCAATGGTCGGGCGTGCCAATAATGACCAAATCGACGTTCTTGTCGTCAATCAGACGCCTCCAATCCTTATATATCCCTTTGGGCTTACGGCCCTGAATCTTCTCGACATCTGCCACACGACGGTCCAGTACACTTTGATCCACGTCGGCCAATGCCACACACTCCACGTCTTTGTTCTTCAGGAATGCCTGTAGGTCGCCGAATCCCATGCCATTGCAACCAATCAGTCCAACACGAATTTTGTCATTGGCACCCGTCTTCCCTCCTGCGGCGCGAGTCAACGTAGGGCTGAGCAACATCCCAGCACCCAGCATAGACGACTTGTAGATAAAATCTCTCCGTTTCATATTCCTTTTATGTTTTGTGTTATAATGTCTTTCAAAAAACGCCCCCCTTAATTCTTAATCCTTAATTAAAGTTGAATGGAATCCCAGGTCACAAGGCTTTCGCTGATGTAGCCGATGCGGTTGCCCACACGGATTTTGTACCACCATTTGTAGAAGCCGTTGGCCTCTTTGTGCGAGACGAAGCCTAGGCAGGGATAGTATTCGGGGAGCATTCCTTCTGGGTTGTCTATGGTGAAGAGCACCTTGCTTTTCAGCGATGGCTTCTGGCGGACGTTTGCCCTTCGGATGTCACTATTCAGATAGACATATCCCTGCCCCTTTGTTGCTTCGCGCAGCTCAACCCTTGCACCCTTCTTGGGCAGGAGGCCGTAGTCCTGCACCTCGATGAAGTAGCTGTCGCCCGAGTCCGCTATGTATCGAGCTTCGTAGCCGTCGTCCGTGATGACTACTTTTCCCTGATTACTAAACCCGCGTACACCGCCCTTTAGCAGGTAGAGCGGTTCGATGTGCAGGTTTTCCTTCGGAGCGAAGTTTGTGCCGTGCCATTCCAAGACGTTTCCTTGCATCAATGGAGCAAAGAGGCATTGGCTGTAGCCGTAGTAGTCCGATTGCAACTGATACGTCTCGCCGATGCCTTCCAACTTGAACGGTGCACCGAGGAAGAGGCTGTCGTTCATGATGATTTCCCTGTCAACCTCCGATTGGAGCCTTAGCGTAAAGTCATCCACCTGTCCGTTTGCCCAGCGTGTGACGGGTGTCAGCCAATACGACACCTCATAGTCTCGCCCCACGCCCCAGCTCATTTTGTAGCGGTAGGTGTGGCGCACTCGGTTTTCTCCCTTCTGGAAAGGCGCGT
>JAEEGL017371065.1_pt1 | contig 13264 bp, 11 predicted proteins | sample 9134231 | NCBI WGS metagenome assembly JAEEGL01 (sample SAMN16246548, study PRJNA631951) | gut metagenome | biome: gut microbiome; feature: rumen; material: fiber-attached | host: Bos | place: Iran: Karaj | collected 2018-10 | reverse complement strand
TTCTGTGAGGCCCGGCGTTTTTTGGTGCACGTGAAGGAGGGATCGCGTTGAAAAAAGCAGTCGGCGCCCGGAGGGGTGGCTTTGCCGCCCGGGCGGCGGTCGTCGCGCTGGTGACGGCGCTTTGCGTCGGCGCCGCGGCGGCGGGGTACCTGTCGCGGACCGCCGCCGTCTCGGCGAAGAAGCGGGACCTGCCCATCTACTGCGTCGGACGGGACGACGGCGCGATTGCCCTAAGCTTCGACGCGGCCTGGGGCGCGGACAACACGCAGAAGATCCTGGATGTGCTGGACGAGTACGGCGTGAAGACCACCTTTTTCGTCGTGGGCCGGTGGGCCGAAGAGTATCCGGACACCGTGCGGGCCATCGCCGCCGCGGGCCACGAGGTCATGAACCACTCTCAGACCCACCCGCAGATGAGCGGTCTCGGCCGGGCGGAGATGCTGCGCGAGCTGGACCGGTGCAGCGACGGGATCGAGGCGCTGACCGGGGCGCGGCCCGGCCTGTTCCGGGCGCCCTTCGGGGATTACAGCGACGCCGTGGTGGCCGCCGCGCGGGAGCGGGGGATGACCGCGGTCCAGTGGGACGTGGACAGTCTGGACTGGAAGGATCTGCCGGCGGACGAGATCTGGGCCCGGGTGACGGGAAAGGTGAAGAGCGGCAGCATCGTGCTGTTCCACAACGCGGGCCTGCACACGCCGGAGGCGCTGCCGCGGGTGCTGGAGACGCTGATCCGGGAAAAGGGGTACAAGGTGGTGCCCGTGTCCGAGCTGCTTTTGCAGGGGAGCTATACCGTCGACCACACGGGCCGCCAGATTGCCGGCGGGGCGCGTTGACAGCGGCCGCCGGATGTGGTAAGCTTATGGCAAAGCACGGAGAAAGGCGGCGATGACCATGCTCACCGTCGGGTGTCACCTGTCCTCGTCCGGGGGCTATCTGGCCATGGGGCGCCAGGCCGAGGCCCTCGGGGCGAACACGTTCCAGTTTTTCACGCGCAGCCCCCGGGGCGGGGCGGCCAGGGCCTTCGACCCCGTAGACGCGGCGGCGCTGCGCGCTTTTCTGGCCGAAAAAAGCTTCGGGCCCGTCGTGGCCCATGCGCCCTATACCTTGAACCCCGCGGCAGCCGAGGGACGCACGCGGGAGTTCGCCGCCATGGTCATGGCCTCGGATCTGGCGGTGCTGGAGCACCTGCCGGGGTGTCTGTACAACTTCCACCCCGGGTCCCACATGGGACAGGGGACGGCGGCGGGCGTCGAGCGAATCGCGGCGCTGCTGAACGACTGCATGAGCCGGGACATGGCCGTCACCGTGCTGCTGGAGACCATGGCGGGCAAGGGCAGCGAGATCGGCGGCCGCTTCGAAGAGCTGGCCGCGATCCTGGACCGCTGTCGGGTCCCCGAACACGTGGGGGTCTGTCTCGACACCTGTCACGTCTCCGACGGCGGCTACGACGTGGGCGAGGGGCTGGAGCGGACGCTGGACGAGCTGGCCCGTCTGGTGGGCGCGGACAAGCTGGCGGCGGTGCATCTTAACGACAGCAAGAACCCGCCGGGCTCGCACAAGGACCGCCACGAGCTGCTGGGAAAGGGCTTTCTGGGCCTTGAGACCTTCCGGCGGATCGTCAACTGCCCGCGGCTCAAGGGGCTGCCCATGATCCTGGAGACGCCAAACGACCTGCCGGGGTACGCCGCCGAGATCGCCCTGCTGCGATCCATGGAGGAGACGGCCGGCTAAGGCCGCGAAAAACGGTTTGCGCCGGGGCGGGAACTGTGGTATAATGAAAAAAACGCGAGAGGCGGGATCTGTTTTGGAAGACCGGGAAGGCAGAAAGAAATACTCTATCTCGCTGGGCGAGATCATCGACGAGTTCGGCTTTCGGGTGGCCTGGGCGCCGGAGGGGTACCGGGACATCCGGATCCACTCGGACGACCTGAACCGGTGCGGGCTCCAGCTGGCGGGGTTCTACGACTTTTTCGATCCCGAGCGGCTCCAGATGATCGGCAAGGTGGAGACCACCTTTTTGAGCCATTTTTCGCCGGAACAGCGGACCGAGGCGTTCAAGACGCTGTTCTCCACGGGGATCCCGGCGCTGATCGTCACGCGGAACATCGAGCCGTATCCCGAGTGCATGGCCATGGCCCGGGCCCACGGGACCGCCATCCTCTGCGCCGCGGAGGACACGGCCAGCACGCTGGCGGCCCTGCTTTCCTCGCTGAAGGTCCATCTGGCCGAGCGCGAGACGCGCCACGGCGTGCTGGTGGAGGTCTACGGCGAGGGCATCCTGCTGCTGGGCGACAGCGGCATCGGCAAGAGCGAGACCGCCGTCGAGCTGATCAAGCGCGGCCACCGGCTCATCGCGGACGACGCGGTGGAGATCAAGCGCGTCTCCAGCCGGACGCTGGTGGGCGCGGCCACGGAGATCAACCGCCATATGATCGAGCTGCGCGGCATCGGCGTGGTGGACGCCATGCGGCTGTTCGGCATGGGCGCGGTCAAGCCCACGGAGAAGATTGACCTGATCATCCATCTGGAGAACTGGGTGGACGGCAAGTGCTATTCCCGTCTGGGGGACGAGACGGAGTACACCAGCATCCTCGGCATCAACATCCCGTCGCTGACCATCCCGGTGAAGCCGGGGCGCAACCTGGCGGTCGTCATCGAGGTGGCGGCCATGAACAACCGGAACATCAAGCTGGGCTACAACGCGGCCCAGGAGCTGATTCACCGGCTGGACATCAGCATGGGGATCATGGACCGCTGAGCGGAACGCCGCGCCGGCCGCGGCGCCCTTTTCCCGGGGCGCCGCGGCTTTTCTGCGCGCCGCGCGCGGGCGGAAAAGCCGGGGAAAAGATTTTTTTGCGCGAAAAAGAGGAATCGGCGAAAAATCCGCGTATTGTATTGATGCGCGGGCTTTGCGCAAGGCGGGCCCGCGGAAGAGCGAAACGGGAAGGGAGGCGGCGCGCGTGCCGAGATTCGACGAGAGCTTTCTGGAAGAACTGACCGCCCGGGCCGACATCGTCGACGTGGTGTCGCGTTACGTCTCGCTGAACCGCAAGGGCGAGCGGTACTGGGGCCTGTGCCCGTTCCACGGGGAAAAGACCCCGTCCTTTTCCGTGGTGCCGGACAAGCAGTTCTACTACTGCTTCGGCTGCGGCCGGGGCGGCGGCGTCATCAACTTCATCATGGACGCCGAGCGGCTGGAGTTTGCCGACGCGGTGGCGCATCTGGCCTCGCTGTGCAACATGGAGCTGCCCGAGCGGGGCGACGGCGGCGCGGCCGATTTCAAAAAGCGGCTCTGCGCCATGAACGCCGAGGCGGCCCGGTTCTTCCACGCCAACCTGAAGAGCCCCGCCGGAGCGGCGGCGGTGGCGTACCTGCAAAAGCGCCGGCTGTCCCCCGCGACGGTGACGCGCTTCGGTCTGGGGTACGCGCTGCCGGGATGGAACACCCTGTCGGACCACCTGAGGCGGCTGGGCTATACCAACGCGGAGATGCTGGAGGGCGGTCTGGTGCGCAAAAGCGAGCGCGGGGTCTACGACGTGTTCCGCGACCGGCTGATGTTCCCCATCATCGACGCCCGCGGGAACGTGCTGGCCTTCGGCGGCCGCGTGCTGACCGGGGACGGGAACGGCCAGAAGTACATCAACACCAACAACACGCCGGTGTATTCCAAGAAAAACACGCTTTACGCATATAACATCGCGCGGAAGACCGCGGAAAAGCAGATGATCCTGGTCGAAGGGTACATGGACGCCGTCAGCCTGCATCAGGCGGGCTTCACCAACACCGTGGCCTCGCTGGGCACGGCGCTGACCGCCGAGCACGCCAAGCTGCTGTCCCGGACCGTCCGGGAGGTGGTCATCGCCTACGACACGGACAAGGCGGGCACCGCCGCCACGGAGCGGGCCATCGGCATCTTTTCGGAGAACGGCGTCTCCATGAAGATCCTGCGGGTGCCCGGCGGCAAGGACCCGGACGAGTTCGTGCGGCTGAACGGCGCGGAGGAGTTCCGCAAGGTCCTGGCCGGCGCGGAGCAGCAGATGGACTATCGCCTGAGGACGGCCAAAAGCGGCGCGGACCTGTCCACCGAGGAGGGGCGGATCGCCTATCTCAAGGCGGCGGGCAAGCTGCTGAGCGAGCTGTCCAGCCGCATCGAGCTGGAGGTCTATGCCGGGCGCGTGGCGGAAGAGACCGGCGTCTCGCGGGACACGGTCATGGCCGAGGCGGACCGGCTCCGGCGGGCCGCGTTCTCGCGGGAGCGGAAAAAAGAGCACACCGAGGACCTGAACCCCGAGCGGCTGGTCCAGCCCCGGCGGGACAGCGGCGTACGCTATGCCGACCCCGCCGCGGCGCGGGGGGAGGAAGAGCTGATCTCGCTGCTGTGCACCCGGCCGTCGCTGACGGCGGAGGCGGCGCGGCGGGTGACCGCCGGGGACTTCACCTCGCCGGAGCTGGGCCGGATCTACGGCGCGCTGACGGCGGAGGCCGCCGCCGGGAAAGAGCCGGACGTGAACCTGCTTTCGGCGTCTCTGGCGCCGGAGGACATGCGCCTGCTGGGCAAGATCCTGGCGGCGGACCGGCCCCACCGGGGCACGGAGCGGGAGCTGGCGGACGTCTGCGGGCGCGTGGCGCGCCGCCGGACGGAGCCGGACGTGGACCCGTTGCTGGCGCTGCGGGACCGGAAGCGGGAACAGCAGACCGAGCGGTGACAAAAGAAGCAGGACCGGGCGCGGAAGAGACGCCCGGAAAACGGGAAGGGACGGAAAGAGCCATATGGAAAACGAAAACGTCAACGTCATCCGATCGCTGATCGAGCAGGGGCAGAAGACCGGAAAGCTCAACTACAAGGAGGTCACCAACATCCTGGAGGAGTCCAACTTCGACAACGAGCAGATCGACCGGTTCTTCGACAATCTGGACGGGCTCGGCATCGAGCTTCAGGTGGACTACGGCGGGGACGTCAACGAGGAAGACCTGATCGGCGAGCCGCTGGAGCTGGACAATGTGGACGAGGTCAGCCCGGACGAGCTGGACGACGCCGCGCTGATGGAGAACTTCGCCACGGACGACCACGTCCGCATGTATCTCAAGGAGATCGGCAAGGTGGACCTGCTCTCCACCGAGGTGGAGAGCGAGCTGGCCCGCCGCATGTCCGAGGGCGACGTCGAGGCGAAGAACAGGCTGGTCGAGGCCAACCTGAGGCTGGTGGTCAGCATCGCCAAGCGCTATATGGGCCGCGGGATGCACTTTCTCGATCTGATCCAGGAGGGCAACCTGGGCCTGATCAAGGCGGTGGAGAAGTTCGACCACACCAAGGGGTACAAGTTCTCGACCTACGCCACCTGGTGGATCCGCCAGGCCATCACCCGTGCCATCGCAGACCAGGCGCGGACCATCCGCATCCCCGTCCACATGGTCGAGACCATCAACAAGGTCATCCGCGTGTCGCGCCAGCTCCTGCAGGAGCTGGGCCACGATCCGTCCCCCGAGGAGATCTCCGCCGAGATGGGGATGCCGGTGGACAAGGTCCGCGAGATCATGAAGATCGCCCAGGACCCCGTTTCGCTGGAGACGCCCATCGGCGAAGAGGAGGACAGCCATCTGGGCGACTTCATCGCCGACGACGAGCTGCCCGAACCCGCCGAGGCGGCCAGCCAGACCCTGCTGCGCGAGCAGCTCATGCGCGTGCTGCACGACCTGACCCCGCGCGAAGAAAAGGTGCTGAAGCTGCGCTTCGGACTGGAGGACGGCCGCACCCGCACGCTGGAGGAAGTGGGCAAGGAGTTCAACGTGACCCGGGAACGCATCCGCCAGATCGAAGCCAAGGCCCTGAGAAAGCTGCGCCACCCCAGCCGCTCGAAGAAGCTGAGAGATTTTCTGAGCTGAGCCCCGCACGGTACGTCCGATCATACGATATATTGGGAGGAAACACGTTATGAAGATCTCGATCACATCCTACAGCTACAGCCAGAACATGCGCCGGGACGGGTTCAGCGTCTTCGACGCCATGCGCCACGCCCGCTCCATCGCCGACGGCTTTGAGTTTTCCGGCTTCGACACGCCGGAGGGCAGGACGCCGCTGGAATACGCCGCCGAGCTGAAGGCCTTTGCCGACGGCATCGGTCTGCCCATCGTCTGTTACGCCATCGGCGCGGATATGATGCGCGAGGATCTGGACGCCGAGGTGGAGCGCGTCTGCCGCGAGGTGGACGTGGCCGCCGCGCTGGGCGCGCCGGTCATGCGCCACGACGTGGCCTGGGGCTTCCCGGACTGGTACAAGGGGATCCGCACCTTCGGGGCGGTGCTGCCGCGTCTGGCCGAGGGCTGCCGCCGCATCACCGAATACGCCAGGACCAAGGGCATCCGGACCTGTTCGGAGAACCACGGCCAGTTCGTCCAGGAGGCGGACCGCGTCGTCGCGCTGGTGGAGGCGGTGAACGATCCCAACTACGGCGTGCTGTGCGACGTGGGCAACTTCCTCTGCGCCGACGACGTCAGCCACATCGCCGTGGGAAAGGTCGCCCCGCTGACGTTCCATGTCCACGCCAAGGACTTTCTGGTCAAGCCCGGCACGTCCGCCGATCCCGGCGACGGCTGGTTCCGCTCCCGCGGGGGAGTCTATCTGCGCGGCACGGTCATCGGCCACGGCGCGGTGCCCGTGGAGCAGGACCTGTGGATCCTGCACCGGGCGGGATACGACGGGTACGTCACGGTGGAGTTCGAGGGGTCCGAGCGGTGTCCGGAGGCCATCGAGCTGGGCGCGGCGAACCTGAAGCGCTGGCTGGCGGCGCTGGACTGACGAAAGCGCGGGCCGGCAGAAAACCGTTGAAAATCCGCCGGACCGCCCCGAGGCGGGCCGCGGTTAGAAAGAAGAAAGAGCATGAACAAAAAACCTGTCCTCCTCGTCGTCATGGACGGCGTAGGCATCTCGAAGACCGGCCTCGGCGACGGCGTCGCCATGGCCCACACCCCGACCCTCGACCGGCTGATGAAGGAGTGTCCCATGACCCGGCTCCAGGCCCACGGCACCGCCGTCGGTCTGCCGTCGGACGAGGATATGGGCAACAGCGAGGTGGGCCACAACGCCCTCGGCTGCGGCCAGGTCTATTCCCAGGGGGCCAAGCTGGTCAACGAATCCATCGAAAACGGCAAGATCTTCGCCTCGGACGCGTGGCGCGACGTGACCGCCGTGTCCGACCGGGGGGGCACGATCCACTTTTTGGGTCTGCTGTCCGACGGCAACGTCCATTCGAACATCAGCCACCTGTTCGCCATGCTGGAGCGGACCAAGGCCGACGGCGCGCGCCGCGTCCGCATCCACATCCTGCTGGACGGGCGCGACGTGCCCGCCACCAGCGCCCTGACCTATGTGGAGATGCTGGAGAACAAGCTGGCCGAGCTGTCCGACGACCGCTTCGACGCCCGCATCGCCAGCGGCGGCGGCCGCATGAAGGTCACCATGGACCGCTATATGGCCGACTGGAACATGGTCCGCATCGGCTGGGAGACCCACGTCAGAGGCGAGGGCCGGCGGTTCGCCTCGGCGGCGGAGGCCATCGAGACCTATCGCGCCGAGCTGAACTGCATCGACCAGGACCTGCCCGCCTTCGTCATCGCCGACGAAAGCGGCCCGCTGGGCCCCATCCGGGACGGCGACTCCGTGGTGCTGTTCAACTTCCGCGGCGACCGGGCGCTGGAGATCAGCATGGCCTTCGAGTATGAGGATTTCAGCGGCTTCGACCGCGGTCCGCGGCCCGACGTTGTCTATGCCGGCATGCTGCAGTACGACGGGGACCTGAAGCTGCCCGCCCGGTTCCTGGTGGCGCCGCCGGACATCCGCCACACCCTGTCCGAGCTTTTGATCGCCAACGGCCTGCGCCAGTACGCGGTCAGCGAGACCCAGAAGTACGGCCACGTGACCTATTTCTGGAACGGCAACCGCAGCGGCAAGTTCAGCGAAGAGCTGGAGACCTTCCGCGAGATCCCGTCGGACAACGTCAGCTTCGACGAGCGTCCGTGGATGAAGTGCGCCGAGATCACCGACGACGTCATCGCCGCGCTGAAGAGCGGGAAATACGACTTCATCCGCTGCAACTTCCCCAACGGCGACATGGTGGGCCACACGGGCAATCTGGACGCGGTCATCACGTCCATGAGCGCGCTGGATCTGATGCTGACGCGGCTGGAAAAGGCCTGCGCCGAGCTGGGCGTGACGCTGGTGGTCACCGCCGACCACGGGAACGCCGACGAGATGCTGGAGCGCAACAAAAAGGGACAGATCCAGGTCCGGACGGCCCACTCGCTGAACCCCGTGCCGTTCATCATCTGCGACCCGGAGCGGGAGATCCGCTTCGGCGAGGGTCCCTACGGGCTGGCCAACGTGGCGCCCACGGTGGCCCAGCTGTTCGGGATCGAGGCGCCCTCCTGCTGGGAGCCCGGCATGCTGGTCCGGTAAGGGCCCGGAACGGTGATGCCGGTGAAAGACGAGATCCTGTTTTCCTCGTTCATCGGCCCGACGGAGGACGTCGGGACCTGCGCTCTGGTGCTGGAAAAACGGTTTGAAGCGGGCGGCGGAGACGCCGCCTCGCTTCAGATCACGGCCAAGGGCGTCTATGCCGCGGAGATCAACGGCCGCCCCGTGGGGGATTTCTTTCTGGCGCCGGGCTGGACGGAGTATTTCACGCGGATCCAGTATCAGACCTACGACGTGACGGAGCTGATCCGCCCCGGCGAGAACGTGATCCGCGTCACCGTGGGCTGGGGCTGGTTTTTCCACCGCATCTACGGGCAGAGCCACAGCGATCTCGCGCTCATCGCCGCCCTGGTTCTGCGGGACGGGGCCGGCGGAAAGACCGTGATCCCCACGGACGAGAGCTGGGACTGGGGCACCGGCCCGTGGATCTACGACGACTTTTACAAGGGCGAGACCTACGACGCCAACCGGGACGTGGTCCTGCGCGGAAAGGCCGCGAAAAAGCCGTTCTTCTGCCGGGAGATCGTGCCCCAGCAGGGCGAGATCCTGCGCGAGCAGGAGCGTCTGCCGGCGCGGCGCGTCTTCGTGACGCCGCGGGGCGAGACCGTGATCGACTTCGGCCAGAACCTGGCGGGGCACGTGGAGTTCCGCGTCGCCGGCCGCCGGGGCGAGACCGTCGTCCTGCGGCACGCCGAGGTTTTGGACCGGGACGGGAACTTTTATCTGGACAACCTCCGCGCCGCGGACAACCGCGTGACCTTCGTCTGCGACGGGAAGCCGCACGTGTTCAAGACCCGCTTCACCTATCAGGGGTTCCGCTACGTCCGGCTGGAGGGATTCTCCGACGAGATCCGCCCCGAGGACTTCACGGCCGTGGCGGTCTGGTCCGACATGAAGCGGACGGGGCGGTTCGCCTGCGGCGAGCCGCTGCTGGAGCGGCTCTATGAGAACCAGCTCTGGGGCCAGCGCGGCAATTACGTCGACATCCCCACGGACTGCCCCCAGCGCGACGAGCGTCAGGGCTGGGTGGGGGACGCCCGCATGTTCCTGCGGGCGGGCTGTTACAACTACGACACGGACCGCTTTTTCCGGAAGTGGCTGCGGGACCTGAAGTACGGCCAGGCGCTGGACGGGCGCGTTCCCACGGTATCGCCGCTGATGGACTTCTGGTGGGATCCCTCCCGGGCCCCCACGGGGGATTCCATGATGGCGGTCTCGTACATGCCGTGGCAGCTCTATCTGATGTACGGCGACAAAGAGATCCTGCGGGAGATGTTCGAGCCCATGCGTCTGGCGGCGGACTGGATCCGCGGCAAGCTGGAGGACGGCCTTTGGCAGTCCGACGTGAACTTCGGCGACTGGCTGGCGCTGGACGGCGAGCCGGACAGCTATACCGGCGCCACGCCGGGGGTCCTGATCTACAACGCCTTTGCGATCTACGGTCTGCGGTTCACGGTCAAGACCTGCGAGGTCCTCGGCTGTGACGCCGCCGGCTTCCGCACGCTTTACGACGAGATGCGCCGGGCCTACGTCCGCCGCTTTATCGGGCCGGACGGGCGGATGACCGTGGACACCCAGAGCGCCTGCGTCTACACGCTGGCCTTCGGGCTGGCCGACGACCCCGCGCCCATCGCGGCCCAGCACCGCGAGCTGATCGCGCGCTGGGGCCGCCGCACCACCGGCATGGGCTCGCCCTACGACCTGCACGCCCTCAGCGAGAACGGCAACGGGCGTCTGGCCTGGGATCTGCTGCTCAGCGAGACCTATCCCTCGTGGCTCTACGCCGTCAAGGCCGGGGCCACGACCATGTGGGAGCACTGGGACGGGATCCGGCCCGACGGGACCATGTGGGATCCGGCCATGAACTCGTTCAACCACCACGCCTGCGGCGCGGTGGGAGATTGGCTCTACGGCCGGGCCGCCGGGATCCTGCCGGACGAGACGGCCCCGGGCTTCGCACGGACCCTGTTCCGGCCGCTGCCGGACGAGCGGGTGGGCTGGCTGTCGGCCTCGCTGGAAACGCGGTTCGGCATGGTCCGGTCCGGCTGGCGGGTGGAGGACGGGGCGGTGGCCTTCGACCTCACCGTGCCCGAGGGGACCACGGGGCTGTTCGACGCCTGCGGGGTCCGGTGCGAGCTGACGCCGGGCCGCCATCGCTTCTCCTGTCCGTGGAGAGCGGAGTGAAGAAAAAGGGGAAGGGCTTTGAAAAGCCCTTCCCTTTCGTTTGCCCCGCGGGCGGGGAAAAAGAAAGAAAAATAGATCGAAAAACCGCCGTCCCGGTCCGGGCGGCGGTTTTCAGTCGAGGTCGAGCGAGCGGGGCGGGTCTTTTTGGAATTCCGCGATATCGGTCAGCTGACAGTCGAAAATGTTGCAGAGGGCGTCAAGGGTGTTGGAAGAGACCGATTCGTCGTTCATCAGACGCTGGATGGTTTTGCTGTCCAGATTGTAGAGTCCGCACTTGTTCCGCAGGTAATAGGTGCTGATCTTTCTCTTTTTCATCAACTCGCGCAGCGGCCGGAATGAGATCATGAAAAAACCCCTTGACTTTTTTATCATTATCTCATATAATTGGTGCAGAAAATATGAGGAATATTCCTCATACACGCGCGGAGCGGCCGAATAAGAGGGAAAGGAGGCGAGTGAGGCGTGGGAATCCGGGTGGTCAAGCTGGAATGTCCCGGGTGCGGTGCAGCAGTAGATTCGGACCGGAAAGAGTGCGAGTTTTGCGGCAGCAGGCTGGTGGTCACTTCCTTTTCCGACATCTGCGGAATGAGTTCGCCGGGCGTATCACGCTATATGGGTTCGCTGAAGGCCGCTTTGAGAGAAATGCCGAGAGACGCTTCGCTGAACACGGCGGCGGCGCTTTGCTGTCTTCGTCTGAAGCAATACGACGAGGCGGCCGCAGCCTTTGAGCGGGTCATCGGGCTTGGGTGTACCGATCCGGAGGTGTATTTTTGGGCGGCGGCGACACAATTGAAGGGAAAAAAGGCATTTCTGACGCCGCGAACCGGTGTGGAAAAGGCAATGGCCTTTCTCAATGCCGCGATCGCATTAGAACCGCGCGGGGTCTTTTGGCTGTTTTTGGCCTATCTGCAGTACGACTATTTTGAACGAAAGTACCTGAACGCTTCGCCGGGAAGCTGGATCTGTCTGGAGCAAGCACGGCGTTACGGCGTGCCGTCGGCTGATCGAAAACTGTTGTTCGAAGTGCTGGGCGTTTCGGATCCGTTTGCCCGGTGAGTATAATTTGAAAGGGGAAGAAGTTGCTATGGATTTTGAGAGGAACCAAAAGTATTTCAAGGGGATCAGCTATGCGGGCGTGGTATGGCTGTTCGTTTTGAGCGGGATCCTGCTTGTAGCCGGGATTTGGTTGTGGCCTTTGCTGATCGTGAGCGTTTTGCTGAGTGGGTGGGCTGTGGCAGCCTTGATTGTCAAGAAAAAAAGCTATATGACAGACGCCATGTACGACGAAGCGGTCGAGACTTATACAAAGTTCCTTCCGGAGTATGTGCTGCCGAAACTAGGTGTTGATCCGGAGGAAGTCAACGAGGCGAAGCCCATGCAGTTTGGCGGGTATTCGTTCTTCCCTCAAATCGCGTTTGTGAAGTACGGGGCGGACGGTTTTACTCGGACCAACCGGTTTGAGCGTTCGATCCTGTTTTTCTCGCGCGATGCGCTTCATTGTTATTATGTCAACGTTGAAACGTGTTTTCCGAACCAGCCGCCGATCGAGAGGACAACTGTGTACTTTTATACCGATATCGTCTCCTGTTCCACCCAGACGGAGAGCGTTCAGAAAGACGGAAAAATTTACACGTTCAACACTCTGCGTGTTACCAATAAAAGCGGAAACCATCTTTCGTTTACGGCGAAGGATTCGCCGCAGTTCCAGCAGAGCGTCAACGCATTGCGGGCTCTGCTGAAGGAAAAAAAGAACGCCTGAGCGGCGCTGGAGCGAAAAAGAAACGGCGCGGACGATCCCCCGTGGGATCGTCCGCGCCGTTTTGGATCTGTCCGGCCCTATTTCCCGCCCACCAGCGTCCGGATCGACCGGATGAAGGCCTCGTCGAGGCCGCCGGCGCGGAAGCCGTCGAGACTGAGGACGCCGCCGGGGAATTCGAACAGACAGGCCTCGTACCCCAGCGCGGCGGCGTAGGCGGTGAGATACCCCTGTCCCCGGTTCACGTCCGCCCAGGTGTTGTCCGGGAACTCCGCGGCGAACACGCGCGCCAGCGCGCAGTCCGGCCCGGACGAGGTGATGGTCTGGGCGTACCAGCCGTGGACGTCGATGCAGACGTTCTGCGCCGGGCCGCGGGCGCCCTCCAGAAACTCCGCCAGCGCCCTGGCCTCGGGACAGGCCAGCGGCGCGTCCCCGTTGTAATTGCGCGGCTCGGTGAAGGGCACCCAGTTGGTGGGGAAACAGCGGTTGATGTCCGCGCCAGCGCCGAACCAGAGCGTCCCGTCGGCCCGGGTGACGGCGGTGGTACAGCGGCCGGGCCCGTCGCACGAGGCGCCGTCCAGCAGCCCGTCCGGGTTGCAGCAGGGCAGCACCCAGACGGTCCAGTCCGGGATCGACCACCCGGCCAGTCGCTCCATCAGCAGGTCGGCCGTCGCCACCAGCGCCGCGCCGTCCTGGGGGAAGGCGTCCTCAAAGCCGTGAAGGCAAAAGGTCAGCACCAGAACGTTGTCCCCGCCGCTGAAGCGAAAGGCCTTCAGCTCGCGCCCGCGGCCGGACCGGCCGTAGACCCGCGCCTCGTCCGCGCCGGACGGTTCGAAGGCCGCCAGCGCCGCGGG
>JAEEGL014822617.1_pt1 | contig 13264 bp, 8 predicted proteins | sample 9134231 | NCBI WGS metagenome assembly JAEEGL01 (sample SAMN16246548, study PRJNA631951) | gut metagenome | biome: gut microbiome; feature: rumen; material: fiber-attached | host: Bos | place: Iran: Karaj | collected 2018-10 | reverse complement strand
CTTATTTCTCTTACATTCTGTATAATCCTGAATATCCTCTATCTGATATGCCAGTCTGATACCGGCGTTCTTGATGGCTTCCGCCTCATATCCGACCTTACGCTTAAGCAAAAGATCCGACATACCGTTGACCACGTTGACCGGAGTCCTGAATTCATGAGAGATATTGGACAGGAAATCCTCCATATCCTCATCGTATTCCTCGATCCTCTCATCCTTCTGTCTGTCTATATCACGGGAATCTATTCTGTCCTGTATCGCCTTTACACAGCAAAAATACACCAGGATAATTATTGCAAGATGTAAAAACATTCTGGACAGATTAAGAGTATTATATCCTCTTATACCGGATTGATATGCAAGAATGAATTGAATACCCATAATTACAAAGTATTCAAGCATCGCAAGATTCATCATGTAGATTTGATCAAAGAACGAAAATGCAACCATTACGAGTGCGATCACCATGGCTACATCAAAAAAGCTTGTAGTATGTATTCCGTGGAAGAAGGTAGAAAACATGGCATAGCAAAGATAATATGCTCTTCTCACGTTATATTCGGGCCGGTCTATCAGATTCATGACCCATAAAGATACCGTACCCAAAATTATGATCGGCGGTACCCAAAACTCCCATCTCATAAGCACGCTTTCAGCCGTAAGACCAATGCATGTCAATGAAATCAATATGATAATAAATCTCTCAGTCTTTCTCTGATCCATGTCAACCCCGCCCTCATATATTACGGATCTATACCTGCAGACCTGCAAGTTTAAGCTTTGATATCCTGACTTCGGTAAGATATGTCACATCCTTATTGGCCATGATATCTTCATTGTCCAGTATCTCATCTATCAAAAACTCATCTATATGGTAACCCGGCTCATTCTTTCCGTGTCCGTCCTCATAGAATACATTGAGTAAGAATTTACACTTAAGCTTCTTATATACCATATATGACATACTGTCCTTATCAATGTAAAAAAGATGGTTCTCCAATGTCGTGGATTTATCCACCTCTTTTAACATATAATGAGCGAACACCGTCTTAAGCTTAAAAGGGATATCATCAATATCCATCATCTCGCCGTAGCTTAATCTGCCGCCCACATATACATTCGTAATGTCCTGTATCACATGCTTATAATCTCTGTTATCCATATGCAAAAACCTTTATTAGTTATATCACGATATAACTATTGTGCTATCTTTCCTATTCGTTTATTCCCATACTTCTCTCTATATCTTCAATCTTCTCGCCCGAGAATCTGATGGCATCCTCTATGGTCTTTTTGCTGAACTTTGTCTCGGTCATAAGTTCTTCGACAGTCACTTTCCTTCCAAGCTCTTCTGCCAGTTCTCTTGCTGCATCAGCCACTTTATTGACCTTGGATACTATCTTCTCGTCGCTCTTATGCACATCGTTTTCCTGCGCTATCAGCTGTTCCATCGCATTCATGACCATACTTGCCAGAGCTCCCGGCACTTCCTTACCCGATTCCAAAGCTCCAAGCATCGTAACACCTGCAGACAATGCAACATTACCCTCACCTATTAGGTCTTCTATCGATACACCCTGGTCCGAATAAAGCCTTGCTATATCCACTACCTGTGGAAGCATGATCTCTATTACTCTGGCCTGACTGGAGGTATGACCTGCCATGGCAGATATATAGAAAGCTTCCTTCTCACCTTCTTCATACTGCGTGAGTTCGCTAAGCTCATTCAGATACATATTCAGATAATCTCTGTCCTCTTTTGAAAAAGCCTCTTCTATTGTAAGCGCATCGCCTATTCCTATCTTCTTGGTCTTAAGATAATCATATATGGCATTCAGACCACTGACCGGAAGGTCAAGTTCCGTGGCTGCTTCCTCAACCTGATCCTTAGTGACCATTCCGCCTTGTTCTCTTCCGGTTGCAACAAGGGCCTCTATTCTCTCGGTAAATGCTTTTTCGTTTTTCATAATGGCTGTTATTTATTCTCCGTTCGTAATATCAATATCGGGTAAATATCTGTCAAGGCCGTAGATTCACTTAACATGTTCATGTGTAAACAGATGATCCTGACAGTATTCATAATTGCCGTTACACTTGCTGCAGAATCTGAACTCAAGCTCGGGATTCGTCTCACTGGTGCGCCCGCATACGGCACATTTATGTCTGGCAATACGCGTAGCTGTTGCCGCACTTGTCTCGCGCTTAAACTCGCGCTGTCGTATCTTCTGTGCCGGAGTGATATGCACCCTCTTCCTGGAAGTAAGGAAGAATACTATGAAGTTAAGAAGCGATGATCCGATGACCACCCAGTATATCCATCCGCTGGTAATGCATGATACGACCAAAAGTATGCCGTATATGATCCCCAACACCTTGACCTTAATGGGTATGACAAAGAAAAGCAGTACCTGCATATCCGGAAAAGTGGCCGCATAGGCTAAGAATATGGACATATTGACATAGGTCGTACTGAATGCCAGTCCGAATGTCGTACCTGAAGGATAACCGAGTGCCAACAGTATAAAATACAGTACAAAACTTCCGAGTATCGTATATAACATACCCGAGAGCAGATATACATTCAGTCTGTACGTACCCCAGACAGCCTCAAGGCTTCGTCCGATACTGTAATAGAAATACAGCATGATGAGCACGAAGAAAAGATTGCTCATATCGGGCGGAATAACAAGCCATGTCAGCAGTCTCCATATCTGTCCGTGAAGTATCTTGGACGGTTCCAATGTCATATAATAGATGAATTGGGGATTGATAAGTTCTATGATATATCCGAATGCATAACATATTATGAGATATAATGTTATATTTCTGATCGCATATTTTTCAAAAATGCGTTCCATCTTCCTGCTGAAATTGTCCTGCATGTATGTGATTTCCTTTCAAAACAAATATCATATGAACCATCCCGTCCGGTCACGGATCATAAAGATAGTTTCATACTATGATATTCTATCACATTTACCTTTTTTATCCTATTAATCTTTTATAAAATGCACCTGTTTGGCTTGATTTTTTCCCCCTCCCCTAGTAGAATAACTAGGATTGTATATTGTAACTTTTCCTATTATATGTAGTTTCGCATACTATCTACACTCAGATAGTCTCAAAGAAACGAAGAATGATTGATAAATAATGGCCAAGACTAGATATTCACTCGGAATAGACATAGGTTCGACTACCGTCAAAGTCGCAATACTTGACGAGGACAATACACTTCTGTTCTCTGATTACAAGCGTCATTTTGCAGATATTCAGGGTACCCTTGCATCACTTCTTACTGACGCAAGCAATACTTTGGGCGACATTGACGTACATCCCATGATCACCGGAAGCGGCGGACTGACTTTGGCCAATCATCTTGAATGCCCCTTCACTCAGGAAGTTATTGCCGTAGCCACATCTTTAGAGACTTTTGCGCCCAAGACCGACGTAGCCATAGAACTGGGCGGTGAGGACGCCAAGATCATATATTTCGAAAACGGCAATGTAGAGCAGCGTATGAACGGCATCTGTGCCGGCGGTACAGGCTCCTTCATTGATCAGATGGCTGCCCTGCTTCAGACAGATGCCACCGGCCTTAATGAATATGCCAAGAATTACAACTCTTTATATACAATAGCAGCCAGATGCGGAGTATTTGCAAAGACTGATATCCAGCCCCTTATCAATGACGGGGCTACCAGAGAAGATCTTGCGGCATCCATATTCCAGGCTGTTGTCAATCAGACCATCTCAGGTCTTGCATGTGGCAAGCCTATCCGCGGACATGTGGCATTTTTAGGCGGTCCGCTTCATTTCCTTTCAGAATTAAAGACTGCTTTTATCCGCACCCTTAAGTTGGATGATGAGCATACCATAGAACTTGACAATTCCCATCTCTTTGCGGCAATGGGTTCTGCCCTTAATGCCAAGGATGATGTGGTCATATCGCTTGCCGGCATGACCGATCGCTTAAAAAGCGGCATCAAGATGGAGTTTGAAGTAGAGCGAATGGCTCCTCTTTTTGCAGATGAAGCGCAGTATAATGCATTCACGGACAGGCATTCCCGTGCTCACGTTAAGACTGCGCCCTTATCCGAGTATAAAGGCAACTGTTTCCTTGGAATAGATGCCGGTTCCACTACCACCAAGATCGCTCTTATCAGCGAAGACGGCAAACTCTTACATTCTTTCTACAGCAACAATAACGGAAGTCCTTTACAGACAGCAATAGATGCCATAAAGAACATATATGAGCTTCTTCCGGATGGTGTCCGTATCGTGCGTTCATGTTCTACAGGATACGGCGAGGCGCTGATGAAAGCCGCTTTTATGCTTGATGCGGGCGAAGTAGAGACCGTTGCGCATTACTATGCAGCTGCATTCTTTGATCCCGAAGTCGATTGCATACTCGATATCGGCGGTCAGGACATGAAGTGCATCAAGATAAAGAACAGATGCGTAGATTCCGTTCAGCTCAATGAAGCATGTTCTTCAGGCTGCGGAAGTTTTATAGAGACATTTGCCTCATCACTCGATCTGAGTGTGCAGGATTTTGCAAAAGAAGCGCTTTTTGCGCCCTATCCGATAGATCTCGGCACCAGATGTACGGTGTTCATGAACAGTAAAGTCAAGCAGGCACAGAAAGAAGGTGCAACTGTAGCCGACATATCAGCAGGTCTTGCCTACTCCGTTATCAAAAATGCTCTCTTTAAGGTCATCAAGGTATCCAATGCATCTGAACTTGGTCGTAATATCGTCGTTCAGGGCGGTACATTCTACAATGATGCCGTATTAAGAGCGTTTGAAAAGATAGCCGACTGCGAAGCAATAAGGCCTGATATAGCGGGGATCATGGGTGCATTCGGAGCCGCTTTAATAGCAAGAGAACAGTATGATGAGAACGTACCCACCACGATGCTCTCCTTAAAAGAGATAACTGAACTTAAGTACGAGACCAGCATGGTGGGCTGCAAAGGCTGTACCAACAACTGCCGTCTTACCATCAACCGTTTCTCAGGCGGCAGACAGTATATATCCGGCAATCGCTGTGAAAGAGGCCTGGGCAAGACAAGAACCGACACAGATATACCCAATCTCTTTGCATACAAACTCAAGAGATACTTTGATTACGAGCCATTAAGTGATGGCAAAGCCACCCGTGGAACTGTGGGAATCCCCAGAGTACTCAATATGTATGAGAACTATCCGTTCTGGTACACATTCTTTACCAAGTTGGGATACAGAGTCGTACTCTCTCCCGTATCCACACACAAGACCTATGAACTCGGCATCGAGTCCATCCCCAGCGAATCCGAGTGTTATCCCGCCAAGCTGGCTCACGGTCATATAATGTGGCTCATACACGAGGGCGTGGACTTTATCTTCTACCCTTCCCTTTTCTATGAACGTGAAGAGTTCAAGGATGCGGGCAATCATTACAACTGCCCCATTGTTACATCATATTCCGAGAACATCAAGAACAATGTCGAAGAGATCGGCCGCGGAGAAGTAAGGCTTCGCAATCCTTTCATGGCATTTACTTCGGAAATCACCGTATTGGATGCCTTAAAGAAGGAATTTACTGAGATACCCAAATGGGAACTTACAGCAGCGGTCTCTGCTGCATGGGCGGAACTTGCAGCAGCCCGCGATGATATGCGCAAAAAGGGTGAAGAGACCATTGAATGGCTTAAAGATACGGGCAAGCGCGGTATAGTACTTGCCGGACGTCCCTATCACCTTGATCCCGAGATCAATCACGGCATACCCGAACTTATCACATCTTATGGATTTGCCGTACTTACCGAGGACTCGATCTCACATCTTGGCGAACCCGAAAGACCGCTCATCGTTATGGATCAGTGGATGTATCACTCAAGGCTGTATGCTGCAGCAAGTTTTGTTAAGACGATTGAATATCTGGATCTTATACAGCTTAATTCATTCGGATGCGGACTAGATGCAGTGACTACCGACCAGGTAGCTGACATCCTGTCAGGTTCCGATAAGATATATACATGTCTCAAGATAGACGAGATCAACAACCTTGGCGCTGCAAGGATAAGAGTACGTTCTTTAATCTCCGCTCTTAAGGTCAAGGAACGCAAGGGTGAGGCACGCACCATCAGATCAAGTGCCATCACCAAAGTTGCTTTCACGGAGCAGATGCGCAAGGACTATACGATACTCTGTCCTCAGATGTCTCCGATACATTTTGACATACTGGGTCCTGCCATGGCAGCCTGCGGCTACAACCTCGTCGTTTTAGACAATGACAACCGTACAGCCATCGATCATGGCCTTAAATACGTCAATAATGACGCATGTTATCCTTCGTTGATAGTAGTCGGACAGCTGATGGCCGCACTCGAATCCGGCGAATATGATACCGACAGAGTCGCTCTTATCATCACTCAGACCGGTGGCGGATGTCGCGCCACCAACTATATCGGATTCATCAGAAGAGCGCTTCGCAAGGCAGGACTTGAACATATACCGGTCATCTCTCTCAACCTAGGTGGTATTGAGAGCAATCCGGGCTTCCACATAGACTTGAGTTTCTTAATGCATGCCGCATTTGGAGCTGCATTCGGAGATATACTGCAAAAAACCGTATATCGCATGAGGCCGTATGAGGTCACCCCCGGTTCAGTGGAAGAACTTCATAAAAAATGGGTAGACAGATGCGTAACCTTCTGTTCGAAGAAGTATCCGAATTTCTTCACATTCAAAAAGATGTGCAGACAGATGGTCGAGGAATTTGATGCGATACCCATACACGAAGATGTTAAAAAGCCCCGTGTGGGAATAGTCGGCGAGATCCTGGTCAAATACTCTCCCACCGGCAACAATCATCTTATAGAGTTGCTCGAATCCGAGGGCGCAGAGGTAGTGGTACCCGAACTGTTTGGTTTCATGAACTACTGCTTCTACAATCAGATATATAAGGCCGAGAACCTCGGAACCAGCAAGAAGACCGCCAAAGTGTCCGAGCTTGGCATTAAGCTTTTACGTTTCCTGCAAAAGCCAGCCAATGAAGCATACAAAAAGAGCCGCCACTTTGAGCCTTACAGCGATATACTGGAGCTTGTCGATTATGCAAAAGACTATGTATCCATAGGTAATCAGACCGGTGAAGGATGGTTCCTTGTGGGTGAGATGATAGAACTCATACATAGCGGCGCCGTCAATATCGTATGTACCCAGCCCTTCGGATGCCTGCCCAATCATATAGTCGGTAAAGGTGTCATAAAAGAGATAAGGCGCACTCATCCCGAGGCAAATATCGTGGCTATCGATTACGATCCCGGAGCCAGCGAGGTAAACCAGCTCAATCGAATAAAACTCATGCTAAGCAGTGCATTTAAAAAGATGACCTGATCACTATCAGGTCATCTTTTTATCATTATATATCACTATATCACTATTTCAGTCTACTTATGAGCCTTTAATACTTCTCTGTACCATATCGCAGGTTCTCTTAATTCATCATCCGTATAAGGCCCCGTAATATTCGTACAATCAGGCTTAAGCATCGCGCTTGTCTCATCTCTGTTGGATATATTCCACATTGCATAACTGATGTTATTCTCTTCTAAAAGCGCGATCCACTTATCTGCTTCTTCGGCATTATGCGCTCCTGCCCCATCGGCAGAACATGTACCGAACTCAGTTACCATTACGGGAAACTTGACTTCAAATGCTTCTTTTGCCAGATCTCTCAATTCATCAGTATGTGTATTGGCATAGAAATGAAGTGTATACATCAGATTCTTATCTATGGTCACAGGATCTTCATGTGCCTCATCAAGCCTCTGGCTCCACTTGGGTGTACCCACAATGATGACCGCATACTCATCATTTTTTCTGATGACCGGAATGATCCTCTCTGCATACGACTTAATATCCTTCCATGTACAGTCCACATTGGGTTCATTGCATATCTCATAGAAAACATTGCCGTATGACGCATACTTCCTTGATACTATCTTAAAGAACTCTTCTGCCATATCAGCGTACATCAGAGGATTGCTGTCACTTAATATATGCCAGTCTATGATCACATACAGTCCGAGCTCGGTAGCGAACTTCACTCCTCGGTCTACAACCTCAAGGAGTTTCTTCCTGTTCTCGTCGTCTCCCACACAATATCCGTCCTCTTCCGCCGTATACATGGACAGTCTGATGATATCTATATGCCATTCATCCCTCATATACTTAAGAAAATCTCTGTTCACATATTCGGGATACCAGCTTAAATCATGCGTACAATAACCGCGCAGCACAACCGTCTCACCATTATGATCAACGAGCCTGCCTGCGTTATTCACATGCAGCGCTCCATGTCTGTCATACTTAGTACTCATATACTTCTCCTTATTCAATCCCTATCAGGGATTTGATACATGCCCAACCATTATATCGCATTATCCCCAGGATAAGAAGATGTAATGGATAAAAAGCATAAAAAAACCATTTGTTAAAAGCGTTTCTTTTTCCACTCTGCCCATTATATGCTATTCCAAGCAGGAACGGTGCAATAAATACGCCAAGCTGATATGATGCACTTAACACATGCATTCCTGCTGCATGATACAGATACATCGTTTCGATAAGATTGGCCAGACCAATCAGACTGAAGGATATCCATTTTGCCCTCGGATCATCCCTAAACACATATAAAAAGAAGACCCACATGACATTATAACATCCCCAGTCTCCCCACGTTCCGAAATAGCACAAAAGACCTGTAAAGACAAGTTTGGCAGAATCAGGAAGCGGCGCCCTGTCCCATATCCATACAGCCAAAAAGCCAAGAAAAAGTGTATATATCACACTGTATGAATAAGTAATAAGCCCAAGTTCAAAATATGTATAGGGAATCCATGATATGACGGCAAATATAAGCAGTCTGAGCCCATATTTTACCCTGTTTGACGTATGGATATAGCCTTCAGTGACCATATAGGCCATCACGGGCCCCGCTATGCGCCCGAAAAAGCGCATGACCTCCCATGCCACCGATCCCATGGGCATGTAAGCCGATGCCAGATGATCAAGCAGCATGGCTGCTACCGCAATATACTTTATCTGATTCCTGTTAAGGCCGTTTGGGCGTACAATGTTATACGGCATATCTACCTGCCTGAACGCGCCACATCTGCGCATATCTTCCATTAAGTTGAAGGAGGCTTTCATGCGTGCCTTCTTCTATTATACGTCCGTTCTCAAACATCAGTATCCTGTCAGCATCTCTGGTCGTTGAAAGTCTGTGTGATATATAAAATACCGTCTTGCCGATCGCAGCTGACTCCATGGCTTTATTAAGTTCATACTCAGCTATGGGATCAAGCGCACTACTGGGCTCGTCCATGATGAGTATATCTGCGTCTTCATAGAATGCCCTTGAAATGGCAACTTTCTGACTCTCGCCGCCCGAAAAGTTCACGCCTTCTTTGTCAAATTCGGTAGTGACCGCAGTATCCGTACCCGCAGGCAGCGTCTTAAGCCTTGCGCCAAATCCGGCCCTGTCAAGTGCCTTATTGATCCTCTCACCATCGGGCTCTTCCCCAGACCATGACATAATGACATTCTCTGAGAGTTTGGCCGCATACATCTGATAATCCTGGAATACAACACCTATTCTCTTCCTGTAATCATAGGGCTTAAGATTTCGTATATCCTCACCCTGATAACGAATCATGCCCGATGTCGGATCATACAGTCTCATAAGAAGCTTTATAAGCGTTGTCTTGCCAGCTCCGTTATAGCCTACTATAGCTATCTTCTCACCACGATGAACCTTAAGCGATATGTCATGCAGAGTCTCGGGAGCATTCTCATTATACTTAAAGCTTACGTGATCAAGTTCAAGCAGACCGTCACCAAGGGCATCCACTTTTTTGCCTTCTTTCGTCTCGATCTTGGGCTCATAATCAAGGAATGCTCTGATCTTGTCTATGTACAGGCTGTTCTCCTGCGCCTGCGGTATGATATCCGCAAGGTTGGCCATACCTCTCCTCAAGGATCCCGTACGGTTAAAGAGCACCACGGCATTACTGTAATCTATGGTATGCAGTACGGCTGCCTGAAATAAAAGATATGTGATATACAGGCAATCAAGTATAAAATCACCCACAACATAGTTCTTGGTAAAGTCAAGCAGAGCTCTCTTACCACCGATCTTTTTCTGTATATCTATTATCTCATCATTGGCTTTTGCAAACTGACTTTCCAGTTCATCTCCCACCGTGGGATGAAGCCTGAGCTCCTTGGCATAGTCATTCAGATAAAATACACGGCTCACGTAATTGCGCTTTCTTTCTAACGGATTGACCTTAAGTCTGATGTCAAAATTAAGTTTGTTTAAGACCTTGGCCACAAAGAATCTGAGCACAAACGAAGCGAGCACGAAAAGTATTCCGGCCGCATCTGTAACGATATAGAATACACCGGTTGTGAAAAGCACGGTAAAAGCCTGCACGATAAGGTTACACATGGAAAGGAACCTGTCTATCGAACTCTCAGCCTCTGCCACCGCAAGCACAAAGTCATTGTAATAATCGGGATCATCATAGCAGGACAGATCAATCTCTGCAGCCTTGGCATACATCTTCTCTTTAAGGGCACGGTACAATTTGGGCTTACTTCTGTAAGTCCATCCGTGTATGAAGAAGCCGTCAGGAATGATCTGTATCATATTTAAGATCAGTATGATACCTATATATATTAGCGCTTTCCAAAAAGGTTCTCTGTATTCCGCACAGTGCAGTACATATCTGATGCCAAGCACATGCTCAAGAAATATTACTCCCTGATAACGGAAACCGTCATAAAGGAAGTAGATCATATACCCCGGGCAGGTCTTAAAGCACAGTTTCCACATATATAACTGATTCTGCAATACTTTCTTCATATAGCCACATCTCCTTTCTCATTCAAAGGATCTGTGCCGTTATCAGAAATAGCCAGGTAATTCTTGGCCTGTTTTGCATACATATCCGCATATATTCCCTTCTTATCCATAAGCATCCGGTGTGTACCGGCCTCAGCCACTGTCTTGCCTGACAGCAGGTATACCCAGTCCGCATTCTGCACGGAAGAGAGTCTGTGCGATATAAATACCAGCGTATTTTTACGACATGATTCATATATATTGTCAAAGAGCATTGCCTCCGCTATGGGGTCCAGCGCACTGCTCGGCTCATCAAATATCTTAAATGGGCACTCTTTTACAAATGCTCTTGCAACAACAAGCTTCTGATACTCACCGCCTGAAAGCACGGCACCCTTGTCATCAAATTCACGCGTAAGTATATTATCAAGTCCGTTTGACAGAGTCATAACCTTCTCATAGGCTCCGGAAAGCTTCAGAGCCGCTACAACGTCTGCCTCTACCTTTTCCTCGGGAATGCTCTCTCCCATCACCACATTGTCGGTAACAGACATTGAGAACATCCTGTTATCCTGAAAGGCGGTAGCAAAAAGAGCCCTGTATTTTTTCAGATCATATTCTCTTATATCATGCCCGTTAAGAAGAATCTGCCCACTCGACGGATCGTAGAAACGAAGTAAAAGTTTAATAAGAGTGGTCTTGCCCGCACCGTTATGTCCGACTATTGCATAGGTTTTTCCCTTTCTGAATTCCATATTGACGTGCGAGAGTACTTCCTTATCCTTGTAGGAGAATGACACATCTTTAAATTCCAGAGTCTCTATCTCTTTGTCCGGCTCTATACCGCCCTGATCCTCAGGAATCTTTTCCTTGTACTCAAGGAATGTTCTTAAGTATTCGATAAAAAGACCGTTTTTGAACAGATTGGTAAGTGACTCCGTAAAACCGATCAGTATCCACGTGGTCGATACCATCATACTCGTGATTACAGCCAGCTGCGGAAGGCTCATCGTACCGCTTACCAACGTCCTGTATGCGCCATATATGAGCAGCCCTTCGAATATGAAGGTAAAAGTAAACATGACATAGAGCCAGTGCAGAACCATGGCTTTTTTGGTATATTTCCTTGTTACATCGGCCACACCCGTGATGGCCTCATCATACTGGTGCCTCATGAGCTTGAACACATCAGTAAGTCTCATCTCCTTGGCATATTCGGAAAGATACATGACACGGTTGATATAGGCTATCCTTCTGTTGTGGGGAGCCATATCGCGATTTCTGTCATAATCCAGTCCGCTGATCATTCTGTTAAATACGAAATTGCCAAGAAAAGGAAATATGATAAAAAGAACCGATATCTTATCCACCTGAAACATAAAGACAAAAGCACATACGCTGGCTATCGCCCCGAAAAATACACCAAATACCACCTCCACCGTCTGGATCAGGCGCTCATCAGCCTTCTCCATGGCAAGGGTGTACTTATCGTAGAAATCACTGTCTTCAAAACATTCAAGTTCTACATTTCTGGATTTTTTAAAGAGTATCAGATATAAACCTTTATTGACAACGGCCTGAGCTATTGGAAATACCCTGCCGTTAAATATATTGTCATACAGTGACATCCCACCGAATACCACCGTTACGATCACTATAAAGATCATCATCTTAAAAAAGCTGTCGCCTCTTTCAAGAGAACTCAAAACGAATCTCATGAAAAACGCACTGTAAAATAGCCATTCAAAATAACCCAGGAATCTTCTGACCACATCATGCACAACAAGAGGCGGGCATATCTTCCACAATAACTTTGTGGCGTAGATATTGTTCTTTACCGCCCTTCTTTTTCCTATCTTTTCCCCTTTATCCGTATTCCCCATTCCCTTTATTCCTTCATCCGCGCACATAATGCAAGCAAAGCCTGCTGTTACGCATTTAATCCGTTAGCATCCATAATAAGCCCTCAAAAAACATCCTATTTCAACTCATTCAAAACCAGCGCTTCCGCCTCTTCCATTGGAAGCGGACGGCCCCATAAAAATCCCTGGATATAATCACAGCCGATATTTTTAAGCGTATCAAGCTGCTCCTGCTCTTCGACACCTTCAGCAATGACCTCGTATTTAAGAACATGTGCAAGCGAAATGATGGCCTCCACATACTCCTGTGAAGATTCAGTCGAATTCATTACATCAATAAACGACTTATCTATCTTAAGGATGTCTAACGGCAGGCTGTTAAGATAACTTAATGACGAATAACCGGTACCAAAGTCATCTATGGCTATCTTTATACCCATTTCCTTAAGTTCGTTTAAGCAATCCAGCGTTCTTTGTACAGAATCTATCATTACGGATTCCGTGATCT
>JAEEGL014055438.1_pt1 | contig 13264 bp, 8 predicted proteins | sample 9134231 | NCBI WGS metagenome assembly JAEEGL01 (sample SAMN16246548, study PRJNA631951) | gut metagenome | biome: gut microbiome; feature: rumen; material: fiber-attached | host: Bos | place: Iran: Karaj | collected 2018-10 | reverse complement strand
TTATAGAGTGTAACTATTACATCAGGATTAGCATTTTTATCTTTATCATAAGTTACAACTTGTGCTATCATTATAAATCCTTTAGGAGTTAAAGGAGTATATTTAGCAGCAAGATTTTCTATATTCATTTTAGATTTATGCCCATCTTCATGAAGAACCAATACATCAGGACTATCTTTATAAAGACTTATTATACGAATAATTTCTGCAGTATCATTGATAGGATCTACATAATAGAATTTATATCCTAAATACTTTTTATATTCTTGCTCAGAAGATTTTACATGTTTTCTTTCTTTCTGAAAATTAACTTCAATAATTTTTCCCATTATATATACCTCCAATAAAATAGCTTATCATAAAGTTAAAATAGTAGTAAATAAATAAAGGCTAGAGGTTATTACTCTAGCCTTTATTTTTATTTAAGTAATTGTAAAGCTTTTTTAATGTAATTGCCAGAATATCTAAGAGTAGAACCATCAATAGTAACAGTTTTATTCCAATATTCTGTTCCTCTAAGATAATTAACAAAATCAAAATTGGGTTCTTTCTGTTTAATAATCTTGAAATAAGTAGAATAATCATTTAAAACTCTTGCTCTAAGATCCATAAGAGTTTTAAATTCTTTATCTGTTTTTTTCATTTTCTGTAACTTCTTTTCTATGATTCCATTAATATAAAACATTCTAGCTACTTCATGTTTAATACCATTCATATTAGTTTCATCATATAAAGAAAGCAACTTATGAGATTCATTATATTCAGTTTGAAGATTCTTTGCTAAATCTATTTCTAAAGAACCATTATCCGTAAATCTTACAGGAAGTTTAAATTCTGTAACTACAATAGCTGCTGTAGGTGTAAGCATCTTGCGAATCTTCATAATAGATTCATGTACTACAGCATTATCACTATCACAAGTAAAGTAATTCTCTATAAGACCAGCAAAAATATGTTCAATAAGAGCATGCTCTTCCATAATATTAAGCTGAGATAATTCATTTGATCTTTCAAGAGCCTTTACTTTCTTATCAATAGCTTTCTTATTATAGTCTTTCTTATTTCCCTTAAATATTGTAAAAATCTTTGAACCTTCTTTCGGAGCTTCAAAATCTTTAGGAGCTACTAAGTTTGAAGATTTATGTGTAATATCTATATTAGCCATCTTAAGCATATTATCTACAAACTGTGAGCATACCATTACAAGAGAATTAGCAGTATCTCTAGACTTATTAATTAAGAAATCAAATAAGTTTCTAATACCATATTTACTTTTCTCTTTATTATCTTCATAATATTTAAGAGTAGATTTCATCTTTTTCCAAGCTTCTGTAGGGACAAAGATGGTATTAACCATCAACTTTACATCTTTATTTTTATCTCTAGATCTATACATATCTAAAGATTCTTTTGTAAATCCATCCTGATGATACTCTTTTTGTCTATTATAAGTATAAATATTTTCCATACTAGAATCAAATGAAATACCTGCATGAGAAAATTCCGATTTCTTAACTTTGTTAATTATTTTTCCCATAGCTGTACTAGCATAACTAAGTACAATATATACAGGTTTTAATAAAAATCTAGTATCAATAATTCCTTTATACTCGTCAGACTTTTCTAACAAAGCATCTTCAAGTTGAGTGTCAATATCAGAAATATCAATAATTTCTATATTTGCACAGTTTTCATCCATCCATTTAACTTGTCTGTCTCTTGCTACTTTAATTGTTTCAGGAGTAATCTTGATAGCAGGATTCCAACCAAGTTCTAATTGTGCTTCACTATTATTAGCTTCTTGAAGCATCTTAATAGTATTATAGTATTTCTTACCATCTTCGATGAATGCATAATTATAAGAATTAGTATAACAATCTTCAAAATAATCACAATACTCATCAAAAGTTAAAAATGGTGTAATAGAAGGAAGTTCGGAATCATAACTAAATTTAGATTCTGTATAAGTTTCAACTTCATTCTGAAGTACTGCAGTTTCATAAAAAGATTCTTTAGAAGTATAAGCATCTATCTTCATAAGTTCTTTATGAAAAGGATCTGCATTTTCATAAATATCTATAGACTGAGACAAAGTTTTATCTATAATATTTTCTTCAGGAACTTCTACTCCAACCATTTTGTTATCATCGGTTTCATATTTAGAAATAAGATATTTATACATATCTGTTACAGATTTACCCCATATTGCAAGAGAGTAATTATTAGAAAGGATACGTCTGTCATGACTAATTTCAGATTGAAACTTATGATATAAATCTTTTACTTTATTAATTTCTTTTTCAGTAAGATTATCTTTACCAAAATCTATAAGTATGATTATATCTTTTTCTTTACCAATTACAGATAAGCTTTTATTTATCTTTTGATCACGAGACCAATTAAGAATATCTTCATCGATATTATCTCCAAAAATATCAAAAGCTTCATTCATATTAAAAAACTCATCTTTTGAAGCAAGCTGTGCATTGAGCCTATCATATAATTCAGGAACAGTACAACCATACTTATCTTCGCATTGCATATTAGCTATTTTTCTTTGTCTATAAGTGAGAGTACTTTCCCACTTATTGAAGTCTAAGTCCAATTCGTCTTTATTCATTGGGATTTCCTCCTTTATTGAAGATTTGTTTAATCATGGTATTTTCAGTAGTAATTTTATTAATAAAATCAGCACATGTAATATTTAAGTATTTATTTCCAGGTCGATATTCATAAAGATTTACTTCTCTCCATTTAGAACGTTTCTTTGTAAATCTTTCAAAGAAATCATTAAAAAGATCCTCAATATCACCATACTGTCTTAATCCTTTATTACCACCCCATGATGATTCAAACCAGTAAACAGATCCATCTTTTGCTTTGAAAGTTAAAAATGTGTGTGTAGGTGTAACTTTTCTGCCTTCTTCTCCCATAATAGCGAAGTAACACTTATAAGTTATACCCATTTTACGAAGAGCTTCAGCTTCATAGTTTACAAAATCCCAACATGTTCCAAGTTTATAATGCTCAAACTCAGCTGCAGGAATAGTCATATATTCTTCAGGTTTAACTGCTGTCAAATCATGAACAGGCCTACCATCTATAACCATTCCATATTCATAATCATTAAGAATTCTATTAAGCTCTTCTATCTTATTTATTTTTCCAGGAGTAGCTACACCTTCATTTATAATGTAATCTTCTGTTGTTTCAGCAAGCATAGCAAGATTATAATAATAATCTGTAATTTTTTCTACATTACTTTCATATTCTATTTGACCAGGAGTATACTCATAATGACCAAATACAGAATCATAAAAGAAATGAGGACTTTGAATAGTTCCAAGAGCTTCTTCTATAGCATCTGTAACAACGTTCTTTACATCATGAGCTATATATACTTCATAATTACAATTCTCTAAAAATGATTTATCGGTTTCTTCTACAATACCAGTAAAAGCATCTTGTTTAAAAATACGATCAAATTTAATATTATCAGTAACTGCAATATCAGGTTTAGAAAATACATTATTCTGCATATAATTTATTACAACAACGTCGTTTTTCTTAATAGCAGGAGGCATAGCTGCCTGTATAGCTCCTACCATATGTTCTACTATAGAAGAACTTGATAATATATCAGTAGCTTCATTAGCATGAACAATTCTAGTACTAGTATTATTAATTCTATCATCATTATATGCTAACTTAAGATCTGCAAAGACATTTAATAACTGAGAGAAGTCATTATTAGTAAGACGAATATAATTATAATTTGTCTTCTCTATAATAAACTTTTCTTTAGCTATAACCTTACGTCTAGTTTCAGCAAAAGCAGGATTAGTATTAGGCTTATCTCCACCATCTTTTACTTCTATTATGAGATCATAAGGAATATAATACATATCTGTTATATAAAGATGAGTCTGTCCATCTAACTCATATTTTAATACAGGACCAGGAACCATAAGATCTTCAGACTTACAATTTAATACTTTATCTAAAAATTCTAATGCTTTAAGTTCATAAGATCCAGTATAAGTAAATTCTTTACCATCTTGAAATTTATACTTACCAGAAATACGTCTTCCTGCAAGCATCTTCTCTAAACCTTCAGCACTAGCTGTTTGTCTATTAATTCCTATTCTATTACCCATGTCCCTCTTCATTTTTTCTACATAAAGATCGTGACATGTTCTTTTACTACATAATTGATTATATCTACCTTTGTTTTCATCCCATTCAGTAGTATTTTTACAAATTCTACAAGGTGGTCTATAATCTAAAGTTTTTCTATTTGCTGCATGAAATGTAGCTCTAAGTGGTGTAAATTCATCAGGTAATTCATCATTATGTTTAGATGAAATATGACTTACTAAACTCTTTCTGTCTAATCGTTTATCACAGAAAGGACATTTGAAATACTTGTTGGTAGGCATCAAATTATCCTCCTTTGCGTTAATTATTAAGGTGTTCAAGCCTTTCTAAATACTATCATTATTATAGTTTACTATTGCAAATAAGTTTAGGTCGAACTTTTATATAAATAATATAGGAGGTATTTCTGATGGTTAAACCTACTCATGATTATTCATTTTATAGTTTAAACATTCTTGGTTGGTCTGAAGGAAAACAAGATTATCCAAGCCCTTTAAATGATAATACTACTGTATTTGTATTTGAAAAAGAAGATGGGCAGAATATGTTATTTCTGCTTGTAGAATATGTAAATTTAAGATTAGTATATTCTAAAATTGAAGTATATAAATATGATCCTGCAGAAGGAGCATATGCATATACTGGAAAGAATATGAAAGTTTCTGCAGATATACAATATGCAATTGATGATATATTTGAAGAGGCTTCTGTAAGATCTATAGCAAGTAAATTATATACTGATTCTGTTGATTTTAAAGAAAATATTGCTAAATCTTCATCTAGTTATGTTTATACACCTTATAACCAGATGGTATTAGATTTAAAGAAAGCAATGAAAATAAGAGAAAAATATAAAAATGTTGGTGATACAAATTCTGTTAAAACTCTTGATGAAATAATTCATAAGATTCTTCTTACATTTGTATTTCCTGTGGAAGAAGAAGGTGATGATTATTATATTGATGATTTTGCACCTCTTGATAAGGTTGAAATTGAAAATTATTCAAGACTTATTGCTGTTACTGATTTGGAAACTATGCTATCATTAACAGCTGATCAGATTAATAATGGAGATGTTATTAAACGCCAGGATGAAGAAATGCACGATGATCTTTATGTATACTTCCTTGTTGTTGATACATCAAAACTTGGAACTGCTCAAGCTGAAAGTGCATTTGAAAGAATGGAGCTTGAACACAAGATAGATACACATCCTGAAGGAATTATTCTTGTTAATGCTAAATTTATTTCTAATATAATTTCTAAGGAAGAACCTCTTGTATGGAAGTATAAATTCTTTGCAGAAGATCCTAATATTAATCTTTATCATTATGATTGTAGTACTTGGGATGATATAACTATAGGAATAGAAGGTCAAACTCTTGTATATGCTCCTATTTATGCATTGGATAGGTCTAATATGTATTTATGTATTACTGCTTGCTTAGATAATAAAAGAAGTCTTGCAGAAGGTATTGGTACAGTCCAAGTTGGAGAACTTCATTGGATTATTGATACTTCTCATAGTGGCGGCGGTGGTAGTGGTAGTGGTGGTTGATTATAAATAAAGAGGGTGTATTTTACACCCTCTTTTTTAATAACTTCAACTTCTATATAATTGTAACTTTTTACATATAAAACAGGTATATAAATCGGAAGGAGTATTACTATGGTAAAGGAAAGAGAATACTTAATTTCCATTAACAAAGTGAATGAACCGATTATTGAAAAGAAACAACGAGCAGTAGCATTATTGTTACTCAGATTAATTTTACTTGATCCAGGTTCAGATCCTTTACATCCTGATATGGGAGTAGGAATTCGTAAATATAGATTTACAGTTGAAACTTTAGATGAGTTAAAAGAAAGAGTAGCAAATCAAATAAATACTTATCTTCCTGATTTTGCTGCATCTAATGTGGATATCGAAATTAACGAGAATCATACTTGCAATGTACAGATTACTATAGGTGATACTATATATACATATGATTCTAATGAAGCTCCTGTTCCTATTACATTATCTGATTTTGTGGAGGGATCAGTTAAATGAATATTAGAGATCTTCAGAAACAGCAAGCTGATGCTGGAAAACCAATTAGATTAATTCATTCTTCTGTTATTGATGAAAAACGAAAAAGAGAAGAAGAAAGAGTTGAAATAGAAGATACTGATTTAAAAGAAATGAAAGGTATGACCTTTCGAAAAATAGAAGAAAAAGAAAATTTTAAACAGCAAAGAACTGCTATGAATGTAGATAAAGATGTACCAAAAGAGAAAGTTCTTGGTGTAGATATTAGGGAATCTATAGAAGATGATGTATTTGGTGCAGGTGGACCTTTTGATGCATATAAAAGAGAAAAAATTAAAGAAGCTCTTCAATACATTGAAGAACAAAAATCTGAAGCCGAACTAGAAGGAAAGATTTTAGTTGAAGGCGGTGTAGATCTTAAACCAATTATTCCTGTAGATGCTGCTGAACAAGCTGAATTAGATGCTGCAGAAGATGAAGAAAAACGCTCTAATAAAAAGCAGCAATTAAATAATGTAGTTCAGATACAATCAGGACAAAATGATCCAAAATTTAAATTTAAGATACAAGAAGATGATATATTTGATTAAAGGAGGAAATATAATATGGAAAATAGTACTTTGCAGCCTGGAGTAGCTGGAATGGTTCTCGACGATGGAGAAGAGTTTACTCCAGAAGAACTTGCAGATCTTGGAGAAGAACCTGTAAAGCAGAGTAATATTGCAATTAATGTACCTAAGAAGAAAGGTAATCTTCAGAGTATTAAACAGATTAAAGAACGCTCAGAAAATGCACAGGTTGAAGCTGTACATAAAGAAGCTCCTGTTCCTGCTGAAGAAGAAAATGAAATTGTTGGACAGCCTGGTCTTAAAATTCCTGATGAAGAGGAAAATGAGGAGGACTTCATGGAAGAGAATGAAGTTTTGAATGAAGAAAAAGTGGAAGAAGATGAAGAAGAACTTGAAGATGATGACGAAGAAGAAATTTCTGAATCTGAGGAAAAAGAAGAAGTTGTAGAAGAAAAGAAAGAAGAAAAACCTGTAGAAGCTCCTGTTGAGAAAAAGGAAGAGAAAAAAGAAACTCCAATAGATACTTCTGTTAGAGATGAAAATGCTATTAGTATTGAAACAACTAAAACTACTATTAAGGATGAAGAAGATAAAGATGAAGATCTTGATGTAGAAGTTACAAATACGAATACTAATAGTAATAATGATGAAAAGCTTATGCTTTCTCTTCAGCGTCAGGTTACTGAAAGAATTCGTCCTATTTCTAAAAGGATGAATCTTGAAGGTTTTACTGTAGCTACAACTCCTATAGCTCTTACTGATAGTACTATTAAAGAGAAAGAAGTATCTATTGCTAAATGGCCTCTTCCTGCAACTGGTATTACTATTCAGATGAGAGAACTTCTTGGTTCTGATTTAGAAGATCTTCGTACACTTATGAATCAGTCTGATGCTAGAGGTGTACTTGAAAAGATCTATAGTGCAGTTGTATCTGCTAAACCTGCATTTAATCTTTGGGTTAAACAGATTGCATTTGATGATTATGATCATCTTTTCATGGCTATGTATATTGCTGCATTTAAAGGATCAAATTACATTCCTATTGATTGTACTAATCCTAATTGCCCTGAAAAGACTTATATTACAGAAGATATTCCTTTTGCTAAACTTGTTAAGTATAAGGATGAAGCTGCTAAGGAGAAATTCCAGAAGCTTTATAAGGAACTTCCTACAGATACATTTGGTTTAGTTCCCACTGAAATTGTTCCTATTTCTGAACAGTTTGCAATTGGATTTGTTATTCCTTCTCTGTATTCTATTTTACTTGAATCTGATTACTTTGACAGAGATTTCAGACGTAAGTACAGTACTGCTATTGCTGTTGCTCCTTATGTTGATAAGTTTTATTTTATTGATTATGAGAACAAGAAATATGTTCCTGTTGCTTACAAGCTGTATGAGAATAATGAATCTAAGACTGCTAAATCGAAGATTATTAAGTATAATAAGATTCTTCGTACTATGAATTCTGATGAGATTAATGCTATTAAAGCTTATATGGAAGGTATTAATAATAAGAATAGACTTATTACTTATATTATGCCTGCAACAACTTGCCCGCACTGTGGAACAGAGAATCCTGAGAATGAGACTACTGCATCCGCAATGCTTTTTTTACGCAATCAGCTGGCAGCACTGGTGAATACATCAATAAGTTGAAACTAGTGGCTGATTATGTTAAGCATACCACAATTGGGGAGCTTCACAAACTCCCCAATTATATGGTACATACACTATATTATATGTGGTACGGTCAGCTGATGTATGATAAGAAACACCCTAAAGAAGCCGAAGGTAGAGCAATGGGAGAGGCATTAAACCAATTGGGTTAATCGGAGGATGATATGGATAGAATAGAATTCATACATTCTATCAGTTATGCGGATGGCACAGAGACGGTTAACTTGTTAATGTCTTTCTTTAATCAATATATGCTTCTGTATAACTTGATAGATGATATAAATAAAATTACATATGACAATAGCTACATGAATTCTATAGAGTTTATTGTAGACTATAAATCACCTGCTGCAGCTAAGAAAAACATTGCAGAAATTATGAGTCATAACATAGTAAATATTTATAATTCTACATGCTTTGTATCTGTAAAAGTATTAGATGATTCTTCTATCAAAATACAATTAACAACATCGCAATAAAATATAAAATTTTCACTGTGAAGATTTTATATCTTCACAGTGTTTATTTTTTAAGAAGGAGGGAGAGCATTATGAAAGTTAGTATAATAGCTATTACTAAATCTACTACTAGTGATGATGGTAGTTTTTGTAAAGAAGTTCCAGAATTATATAGAGAAAGTGAAGGTACTATTCCTTTTGAAGCTAGTGTATTTGCTGGTAGAAATTCTGGAATATGCTATATGAAAGAAGATTATTTTGCTACTAAAGCTCACGATATAAGTGATTGTTTAAAAAGAGCTAAATATAATGCACAAAGTGGTCATTATTCTGTTTTTGGACATTATTATATTACTTTTCTTCTTGAAGAAGTTCCAAAGATTATTGCTATGACTTTAAATAATATTATTACTTATAATACATCTGAAAAATCTGCACGTTATACTAAGATGAAACCAGAATCAGATTTGGAAATAGAATTGTATGATAAATGGCAGAATAAATTTGAAGGAATTATAAATGCTTATGATTTTGGTGATTCTAAAAAGCTTGCACAAGAGAATGCTAGATATATGATATCTGTATTTACTCCTACTACTATGAGTTATACTATACCTTATAATAGGCTTCTTCTTTTGTTAAAATGGATATATACTTTTACTAATATTGATATGATGCATATAGGAATAGGATTACCTTTTAATGCTAATAAATGTATTAATAAATTTTTTACAAGATATTCTGAAGAACTTGGGATACTTAGAAAAGAACTAATGAAAGCTGCAAATATAAAAGAAGGTGATTTAATATTACATGAACATAAAGGTATGGGTATAAATTTATTTGGTGAATTGTACACAAGCTTATATAGAGATGATTGTGATTCTATATCTGTTTGTAAACCTAGATCTGAAATGAATTCTTATTATGGAAACGTATATGAATCTATTTATAATGCTTCATTTGCATGTATTGCTCAATTACAAAGGCATAGAACTTTGAATTATTCTATTAGATTCTTAGATGGTCAGAGCTTTAAATATTATATACCAGGATTAATTAAGAATACTGTACTTGAAAAAGAATGGATAAATGATATGAATAAGCTTACGCAAGAAAATATTGTAATTCAAGGCATATTGATGAATGTTGTAGAGCAGGGAACTTTTACTAATTTCGTACTTAAAACAAAAGAAAGACTTTGTGCTAGAGCTCAGTATGAAATTATGGAAATTACTAAGATGCAGGCTATGAAATTTTATGAAAATAGAGATAAACTTAATTCTTATAATGAAGATATAATAACTAATATTGTTAAAAGTTATGAAGTAAAACCTAGATGTAGATTTCATGGTTATGTATGTTTAGAACCTTGTAGTTTAGGCGAAAGAGGATTAATAAGGAATTATTAAAATACTATTTAACTAGCAGGGATTATTATGTCCCTGCTAGTTTTAACGACTTCACATATTATTAATACTCGGTATAAGGAGGTGAGAACATGGCTTATAGCATAGGTGGCAAGATGTATACCGATCATGCCCTCATGGATGAAGTATCATATGCTACAAAAATTATTCTGGATGGAATTATTCTTAAGAATGAAAAGTTAGCAAATGAATATGAAACAGAAGAATCTATGATCGAATCTGACATTTTGTTAGCTATCGATAATGGATCCATTAGGCTTTCTTTTCTACCTCTTAACGAAGAAATTCTCATCAATTTCGGTTACACTTATGCTCAAGCAAAACTTATACAGGGTGAATTTAACGAAACAACACAAAGCTATCATAATCAATTAGAGTATGTTCCAGATGAAGACAAGGATGCATTACTTGAATACGCTAGTAAATGGTTCGTTGATCACTATGAAGAGAAAAATGATTATTACAGAATGCTAAATGGATTACCTGAATATGGTAATATAACTTCTTATCAAGTTTTTGTTAAAGCTGCTAAATATCCTAATATTCCGGATCTATCGACTTTGGTAGATCTTTCAAAACCTGTCCATAAATATACTAATACAGAGATAAATACTATTGAATCTCTTGGAATATTAGATGATCTTAAAAAGCAGTATCATACTTCTCATTATAGATACCTTTATTATTTAGGTGCTACAAAGATAGATATAGTTACTGCTAGAAAAGCTAAGATTTGGGATATACTTTATATTCCTGCAGTTGAATATTTAGTATCTACAAGATTTCAAGAATTGTTTTTAGCAAACAGAGATTTATATTATAGATATACATTCCAATTGGCATATGAATATAATTCAGATTATTATGATGAAATCATGATGTTCATGATTCTTTGTCAAACTTTTGCAGATATTATTACCGATCTTCCTGAATGGTATATTAGAAGAGATGTATTTGATTTAAGAACTTGTCAATACTTTTTAGATTCTCAGGGAGTTAAATTTTTTAAAGAGATTCCTTTAAAGTTCCAGATTAGAATTGTAAAGAATCTTAATAAATTGATTAGATATAAGTCTACTACTAAAAACATACATGATATCTTAGAGATATTTGGTATGGAAGGAACTACTGTTTACAAATATTATATTTATAAGAAACGTATTGAAGGTAAAGTAGTTCAAAATGATGATGTAAGTGGTGATAATGAATGGACAATGCCTTCAGGTCAAGGTGCTTATGAATATGGTGATGAAGGTTTTATTGTTGGACCTGTAACTTATCCTTCAGCTGTAGATGATATTACTTGTCTAGATCATGCTGTTAAGAATGAGTATGATTATAATCCTGATGGAACTATAACTGTTAAATTCTATGATTTTGGTGATGAATCTGCTAGTGATGTTGCAGATCCTTCCGAAGAAGATTATAAAGAAAATAACAGAGAGTCAAGAAAAGTATATACTGATGAATATGGTAATATGTATGATCTTGAACTTATTAAAGTTCCTATTGATGAATCTTATGATAAATATATCAGAAATAATCTTTATAAAGATGATTATGATACTATTACTTCACAGGATCAATATTGGGATGGAGAAGATGTACATTATTACGTAAAGAATCTTCATTTAGAAAAAGACTTTACTGTAGAAGGAACAAAATATATGTTCTTGGATAACAGAGTATCTATGAAAGAATATATGTTCCAAATGAGCTATTTCTTAAATATGATTTTTAGCTCTAAAATAAATACAGATGATGTAGTATTGAAAATTCCTTCTATTAAAGCTAACTCTGCATTTTCTGTAAAGAACCTTTGTATTCTTCTGTATGTAATGTCATATTCGTTTACAAATCATACACTTGATATAAAGTATTATGATAATACAACAAGAACTGATACTATAGGTGAATTCCATAAATATATGCACTATAATGGAGCTTATCCTGCAGAATTTATTGCAGAATATATTCCTGTTGATGGTGGATGGATGAATAAAATTATTGATAATTATGATATTACTCATCCAGAATATGATATTAATGGAAGAATAATTTATCCAGTAAAACATACTTTAGGATATATCTATCAAAATTTATATAGATTAAATGTTGATGGTGGTTATACTGCATTCTTTACAGAGTTTACAGATGTAACTTTGTATGATTGGATGAAAGATAAACATATGGAACAGTTTAATCTTAAACTTGATAGTCCTATTATCTATGGTTTTAATATGGAAGCAGATCTTGATAAGATAGCTATTGATATAGGTGATAGACATTCTAGTTTTAATTTTGAGCATGGATATACATTAGAAGATTTTGGTGTAGAAAATTTTGTTACTATTGATAAAATAGATACAATAGATCAGTTACTTGAAATATATAGAACTAATAGTGAAGCTTATGAGAATCTTTATAATAAATTAGTTTATGAGAATGATTCTAGAGATAAGTTTGTTACTATGAGTTATATATTTAGAGAACTATTTACAATTTCTTATGATAAAGATTTTTATAAACTCAAGAATGGTGAATATGCTAAAACTTATGTAGATATTCTTAAAGATAAAGATTATACTCTTTATAATTTTTATAATAAGATTATGCAGGAAAAAGATGAAGAAACTAAGAAAGATAATCTTCGTTTAGCTCTTAATGAAATCACTGATAATCTTGAATATTATATTAAAGCTGATGATACTAAATGGGTATTTTCTTTTGTACCTACTAATTCACTTGAAGCTATCAATCAGTATATTACTTTAATGATTAACTTCTTTAAGTCATGGAAAGTATACTTCTTGGATCCTCATGTAACTTATGTTCTTGATAGTAGATTAGAAAATAAAATCTTCATGAATGATAATATTACTGAGTATAAAGAGAAGTTCTGGTATTATGATAAACATCTACTTCAAGATGCTATGC